>Ga0256833_1001726_pt1 | contig 15768 bp, 9 predicted proteins | sample 356284metaG_FD_190535 | JGI IMG/M metagenome (GOLD analysis project Ga0256833, IMG submission 190535) | Hydrothermal vent microbial communities from Mid Atlantic Ridge, Atlantic Ocean - 356-284 | ecosystem: Environmental > Aquatic > Marine > Hydrothermal vents | place: Atlantic Ocean: Mid...
GGAGTAGTGTTCTGTGGCGGGTCTTAACTATACATGTAGTATGTTGAGAATCACCACAGGACACACGACGCAGTAGATCGAAGTTTTTACGACGCCATCACAAATGATTTCTTTGAAAATTCTTGCAGGTGAATGAAACCCTGCGGAATTTAGCTTTATAAAAGCTGTGCCTGCTTGTACCAGTTAGCTGTTTCCTTCACTCCATCATAAAAAGATTTTTTGGGTTCAAACCCCAAAATTTTCTTTGACTTATCCAGAGAAAAAAGAAAACTTTTCCTGAAAAAATCCATCCTGCGACGATGCAGGGGCGGCTGAATCCCCATGGGGCGTAATATATTTTCCATGACGGTTGCCACCATTAACATGGGAGACAGGGGCACTCTGACGGGCAAAACCTTCCTGTCAAGGACCTCGGCAATCGTGTCGACCATCTCATCGGTAGTTACCGGCTCCCTGCCGGCCAGGACAAAAACTTCACCAACAGCCTTTTTTTCGGCAGCAGCGGCAAAAAATCCATCCACCAGGTCATCAATATAAATCAGGTGATGGATATTCTGACCCTTGCCGATTCTAAAGAAGGCATTCTTGTTAATTACCTTAAATAATTTCAATAACCTTCTATCTCCAGGACCATAGGTTTCCGAGATACGGACAACGACTACAGGCAGCCTGTTTGCGGCCTCCAGTACGGCTTTTTCTCCAGCCAGCTTGGTTTCACCATAGATATTGTCCGGTTGCAATTCCGAAGACTCATCCAATTGACCGGAAAGTGCCGATCCATAAACCCCGATTGTACTTCCGTGTACAAAACGCTTAACTCCAACATCTTCGGCAATAGAGAGAAGCTGTTTTGTCGCCTCAACATTCACAGCCCAAAAATGGCTGTCCGGCACATTTGCCTCATGCTGGGCCGCGGCGAGATGAAAGACAACATCAATGCCCTGCATGGCCGTTGACAAGCTGTCCGTATCAGTCATTGAGGCCAAAAAAATTTTTGCCCCCGCGTCTTCAATGACCTTTCGATTCTGTTCTTCGGCTGGCGTATTTTCCTGACCATACGCCACCACACTATTGCCGGCGTTGAGACAACGCAGGGTAAGTCTTGATCCGATAAACCCCGTGCCTCCCGTAATTAACACATTCATGAGCCACTCTTTTTCAATTTCACCTGAATTCAGGTTTCAGTAATCTTGAACTTTGCACAGAGCGCATCAACCTCATCAAGCTCTTTCCGCACACGCTCCCGATCCCAGTTCAACTCTTCCGCAGCAATGGCCGCGCACTCCTCAAGAGCCGCCCGATCCGGCTTTGAACCGGTAGCGAGCTCCGTCCGGCGAAAAACAATGTCAGAGAGTTTCATTGCCATCTCCTCGCGAATACTGTACACGACCTCTGCCCTTGTTACACTGCTTCCCGGCAAAGTCCCGGAAAATTTTCCATGCCTGCCCAGGACGATATCAAGAACATCACGATACCTGGAGCCATGATTGCGAACAAGAGAAATAATGCTCTGCCGGGGAAGATCATGTGCCGGCTCAACGACGGCCCGATCCTCTAAGTTTTTAATGTCTTCAACATCTCCGCCGAACAAGGGTAAGGTGTCGGTCCTGGAAGGCAACAGTACTTTATCGATCTGTTTTGACACAACCCCGACGACCTTTTCCGCCACCCCCCTGGCCATGGTCGCACGCACGCCTATTGACGTCAGCAGCCCGGCCACATCATGTTCTTTTTCATGATCGACGATCCTGCTTCTTTTACCAAAACTCAATTTCCCGGATTGCTGGGCATCTTCTTCACCAAACAAGGTCAGTCCCATATTGACCGTTGATATTTCATCAACCGAAAGATGCAGAGCAGGATAGGCCCGGTTGACCTCGGCCACATACTCCTCGAGTTCTCCACGGCTTACGGAAACGGCTTCCGGACGGCTGGTAAAGATTTTATGCCATACCCCGACCAGGGTATATTCCCGCCATGGAACGAGAAAGAGGTGCCGTCCTCCACGATCAAGAACACTGTCGGCATCCTTGCTGCCTGACAAAAGAGCCAGCCCGTATGGGCTGTTAAACCGCCGTTTAATCACAAAGGCAAGATCCCTGGAAAAGGTCGGCTGCGGCATCAGCTTAACCTGCAGTTTTTCAGCAAGCAGCCTGTGCGCCCATGGACCCGCCGTATTGAGAACGACGCGTGAGTGTACTTCATAGACCTCTCCGGTGAAATGATCTCTTACCAGAACACCTGACACTCTTCGTCCCTCAAGTATGAAATCCGTCACCTCGGCATAATTAGCGACTTTTGCCCCCCTGCCGACTGCCGAACGAATAAACGCCAGGGCAAGACGTGGTGCATTATACATCTGACCATCGTAAAAAACCGCGCCCCCTGTTAATGCGCTGTCATCCATGCCGGGAAAGTGTTTCTGCAGTGTTTTTCTTGAAAGAAAACTGCTCCAGGGTACTTTTCTGCTTTTTTGCAGCCCTTTATTGCGACGACAGGTCAACAGGTCATAGATATACATGCCCAGTCCCAGGAACAGCTTCCCCTTGACACCCCGACCATAGGTCGGAATTACAATGGGCAACGGCTGCACCAGATGTGGACAAATTCGTAACATGGCAGAACGTTCACGACTTGACTTGTAAATGCGGGGGAGATCGCCATGTTGAAGATATCTGATACCTCCATGGACCATCTTAAAATGGTTGGCAGAGGTGGCATGAGAAAAATCTCCCTGCTCCAGCAATGCCACGGATAATCCACGCGAGGCTGCTTCCCAGGCGGCACATGCCCCAAAAATTCCGCCTCCCACCACTATCAGATCATAGATCCGAGATGCTGTTTCTGAAAGATTTCTTTGTAATGGTGTCGAATTCATCGTTTAGCTGTATTTTTTCTTTGTATCTGCGCTTGGCGCCGCCGAGCATTCTTTTTATTTTTATTGACAGATAATTTCTCTCTTCCACCGTGAAGTTCAACCAATTTCCTGAACTTTACGCAACTTGCGGCAAAGGCATTCTCTTTTTATTTATTCTACCGGGGTAAATCGCCAACTCCATTCAAAAGAATACGTAACATTCTGGAAACTTCCCCGCCAGCGTGGATAAAACATATAGTTATCACCCAAAGTGGATGTATGATCCCAAAATTCATAATTATTTGGATTACCACGGGACTCAGCAAAGTGATTCACTTTAAAACGAATGCTTGTATCGCCTGGAAATTGCAACGGAAACTCAAACTCATACGGTATTGTTATCCCGGCAGGCAGAGAGCGAATACATTCAGAAGTGAAATGTAAAGGAACAGCGGGGGTGTCATGATCCATAATTGTTACATGGTTTGCCTGAATCTTGTCCGGATGGAACAGCGAAATAATCCACCACATACTGTCCTTATCCGTTGTCCCTGAATACTGCGCCTGCACCGACGTTGTAAAACCATCAGGTGTAATGGTGGTCGTCCGTAGAAAAGTAGTAACTCCAGGCCAGTTGCCGACAAGAGTAAAAACAACTTTTTGAGGAGTATTTTCCAAAAGAGTAAAACTTGTTACTTCGGAATTCAGGCCCATGGATGCGCGAGTACCGGCTGAACCGCCAAATTCCCGCCACCGCCACTCCAAATTGTCAAGCCCTACAGCAGAACAACATGATCGAAAAGGCTTTGGCTCAACGATGCTTTCCAGACTGTCCGCCGGAAGATATAATCCCATTGCCAAGCCACCTCCCGGCGCTCCACTGCCAATGGCGAAATCAACTCTCCAGCTTGGATATTTCGTTGAACGCACAGTTAAAATGTCACCATTTCTCACCGCTGACAGTTGATTCCGGATATCTGGTTTATGCAAAATTGTCGGCAACGTCAACAAAAGTACATTTTCCCCTTCTGCGGCCACGGCTTTTTTTCAGACAACACAAGCCCGGTACCGATGACAAAGAAAAACAAGACAATGATAAATATTTTTGAATATATCACATGCATTATCCAACTGCATGGTGACGAATCTTCCAACGAAAGATTAATAATGCTATTTTTCCACATGGGAGGTAATCGTATTTATTTTCAGGCTAAAATCCTCTCTCATTAAAGTAAGATTTGGATTGTAATAGGGATCTCCCTGTTGCAAGACATCATGCCATCTATCCTTCATGTATCGAAGCTCCCGGACAAAACGTTCTCTTTTCCCGGATGAATTTTCAAAACCTCGACTGATGGACTCATGGTGATACAAACGGGCAAAAGGAGTATACACAATAAGATATCCTTTCTCCCTCATTTTGAGACATAAATCCACATCATTAAATGCATGGCTTAACTCCTCGGTAAAACCACCCACCTGATCAAAAAGAGATTTGCGAACCAGCATGCAGGCAGCAGTCACCGCACTGAGATTCTGCACAACTTTGAGTCGACCAAAATATCCATTCTCGCTACAAAAAAAATGCTTATGCGCATGCCCGGCAACTCCGCCGATGCCGACAATCACACCGCCATGCTGCACGGTATCGTTTCCGTAACAGAGCAAACATCCCACAGCGCCCACATCCGATCGTTGACCAGGCCCCAGCAACTCTTCCAGCCACTCAGGAGTGACCACCTCGGTATCATTATTCAAAAACAACAGATAATCGGACCGAATCCGGCGCACGGCAAAATTATTTAAGGATGAAAAATTAAACTTCTTTTCATACCTTATCAGGCGTACCCTGTCATTGACTTTCAGCTCTTCGTAGTAACTAAAGGTTTTCTTTTCCCGGCTGTTATTATCCACAATCCAGATTGAAAATCGTGGATAGGTTGTTTTGCTGATAATTGAATCAATGCATTGCCTCAGCAAAGAGACCTTATCACGGCTGGGAATAATAATGGCTACCTCTGGTTGCTTCTCTATATGGTATTTCAGGTGATAAGATCCTAAGAACAAGCCATCCTCAACCTCGGCCTTATGACCCTGGCGCTGTAAATGATCGGCCAATGCCTTTTTGGCGCTTTCATAGGCATACATTTTGGCGGTGCCGTCTCTGCCGACCGAGCCTGCAACCGATCGCCAATGATAAAGAATTTTCGGGATATGGGCAATTCGCTTCGTCCGTTCCGTAACACGCAAAAAAAGGTCATAATCCTGGGAGCCGTCATAATCCTGCCGAAAGCCTCCTGCCGCCGTTAAAACATCTTGGCGGATTACAGTAAAATGGCAGATATAATTATAACTGCGCAGGGTATCCGGTGCAAAATCAGGTTTGAAAAACGGGGCATATCGTTTTCCCTTTTCCGTAATTTTATCCTCATCACTGTAAATAAAATCTATATTCGGCTGTCGATTGATCACCTGCACCACTTCCCAAAGGGCACAGTCTGCAAGTTCATCATCATTATCGAGCAAACCGACAAATTGTCCGTGTGCAATTGCCAGCGCTGCATTAGAAGCACCGGCAATGCCGATATTCTGCTCCAGGAATCGTACACGGATACGTTCGTCCTGCTCGGCAATCTCCCGCAACAGGCACTTAAGGGCTTGATCGGTTGAACAGTCATCAGCAATACAAAGCTCCCAATTACCATACGATTGCTTTCGTACAGAATCAACAGCGGCCCGCAGCCACTCCGGCCTGACATTATACACAGGCATGATTACACTGATAAGAGGTTGCAGAGACATTGGCGCAGGCAACTGATCAACTTTTTTTTTGGTGGATTGGTGTTTCAGCCAGCGATCATATTCACTTGGGATCCAGGTAAATTTATTTCTGAGTAGACAAAAGATACGTCGATGCCATCGACTTGACGCGGGAAGGAGAATGCGCTGAAAAAATGGAAAAAGAGGAAGGATGTATACTTTAATCAGGCGAAAGAATAAGCTGATACCTCGCCTCAAAATGTTTTTTTTTTCATTCAACTTTTAAAGAAAAATCTTCTCGCTTCAGAGTAAGCTGTGGATTATAATAGGGATCACCGGCAGCAAGGATACCGGCCCATCGCTGTTGAAAATATGCTAATTCGCGAGAAAAACGCTCTTGTTTTTCGGCCGTATCCTCATATCCCCTGGAAATTGATTCGTAGTGATACGCCTCACAATAAGGCGTAAAAACATTAAGATAGCCTTTTTCACGTAATTTTAAACAAAAGTCAACATCATTTAATGCCGTTCCAAGATTTTCCTCATCCAGTCCACCTACCTCAAAAAAATAGTCTTTCTTCACCATAAGCAGTGCCGCCGTCACTGCGCTAAGATTCTGGATACAATACAGACGGTTAAAATAACCCGGCGCTCTTTTTGGAAAATGACGATGAGAATGCCCGGCAAAACCGGCAATTCCTATAATAACGCCAGCATGCTGAATCGTATTATTTTTATAAAAGAGTTTTGCCCCGACAGCGCCCACTTCCGGACGCTGGGAATGCTCAAGCAAAGCCTCAAGCCAGTCAACATTCAGCACCTCAATATCATTATTCATTAAAATAATATGTTCACCACCAGCCTGTTTCACCGCAAAATTATTGATGGCCGAATAGTTAAATGGTTCATTATAATCAATAAACCGAATACGTGAATCAAACGATTCCAACTCTTTAAGCAAGGTGGCCGTTTCCGACTCTTCACTGTTGTTATTGACGCCGATAATTTCCAAATTTTGATAGCCGGTTCTGTTTAAAATAGCGTCGATGCAGCGGCGGAGATAGTATGCCTGGTCTCTAAAGGGAATAATGATTGAAACAAGTGGTTCACCTGAAATTTTACGTTTGACCCGATAATAAAATTTCTTGTTTCCCGGCAAAATATCCCCCGATATTTTGCGTCGCTGCAGGGCCTTCTCCAGGGCCTTTTTCCCGGCCTTCCCTGCGTATCCCTTGGCCTCCGGATCAGCGGCCGTAGAGGTTTCAATACTCCGCCAATGATATAATACCTTGGGAATATGGACTATTTTGCTCGTCAACTCAGTAAGACGCAGTACCATATCAAAATCCTGGGCGCCGTCGCAGGCGGTTGCCAAACCACCAGCTCTATCAAACAATGACCTGCGGACGACCAGCAGGTGGGTAATATAATTATGTGATAACAACAAATCCGGGGAATAATCCGGTTTACAATGGGTGCCGGTAACATGTCCTTCGGAATCAACTATATCTTCATCGGAATAATAAAGATCCGCATCATGATTTTCTATTGCCTTCGCGACCTCCATCAGGGCATTGGCAGCAAGCTCATCGTCATTATCAAGAAAGCTCAGATATTCACCGGTTGCAAGGGAGACCGCTTCATTAGTTGCGCCGGCAATACCCTGGTTTTCACTCAGGATTTTTATTTTTATCCGTGGGTCACTTGCCGCGAACTCCTCAAGTAATGGTTGAATATGCTCGGCACTACTGCCATCATCAACAAGACATAACTCCCAGTTGGGATAACTCTGTTGAAGAACTGAAGTGACACAATTTTTCAAGTAAGGAACAGCAACATTGTATACCGGAGTCAGAATGCTTATTTTCGGAAGTTGATCGAAAAACAGTTCATCACGGCCTCCAGAGTCAATGAGGTGCCGCCAGTAATGATCCAGAACCGTAATTTCCGACAACTTTAATTCCGGATACTTGTTCACATAATATTCAGTGCTGAAAAACGGGCTGGGATCCCGTTGCTCTGCTCCACCGGAAAGCTGATAGTGAACCAGTGGATTCACGCCGGCAGCTGCAACATCAGGGTTATTTTTCAGATAATACCTACTGTCGAATAACGGGTTAGGATCTGCTTTCCCCTCTGCACCATATTTGAGATAATGGCCAAGAGGGGTCAGGTCGGAGGGTAACGGAGCAAGCAGCTGCCTGCAATAATAATCCGTATGAAAAACAGGGCTGGGATCCCGTTGCTCTGCCGCACCGATCTGCAGATAATGCAGAAGTGGGTTTACGCCCTCTGCCGCAACATCCTGATTACGTCCGAGATAAAAGGCGGTACAAAACAGAGGGTTTGGATCCCGTTGTTCCCGCCAACCGACATCAAGGTAATGAATCAGAGGGTCTACGCCGGCTTCCGCTATATCAGGATATCTGGTCAGATAATAATCCCGGTCAAATATGCCCGAACGATCAATGATTTTATAGTCGTCATTAAACTGATAACGCAGGGCATTTGCATATTGTTTCAACTTCTCCCTACATCGCCGGATTACCCGTAACCTCGCTTTTACACGGGCAAAAGGGCTGTTAACCAAATGATCATAAGAACCCTGCAGAGCCTGCAACCGGGCCTCATATTTCAGCAACTCTTTGTGATACAGCTCTATTGAATTGGATTTCTTGACAACAATTAGTTTCTTTTCTTCTACCCGCTTCTGTTGTTCTTCTATGCAATTTCGTAACTGCAAAACCTGGTGATCATACCAGTCAGCAGCCTGATGCAATGCCTGGCGGGCCAGAAAAAAATCGGCCGATAACGGCAGACTCATAACAACTTCTACCTGGAGTTTAGCCCCGGACAAAGGAACCATACATCCTGTCCCGGCCAGATCAAGGACAAGATGAGGATCATTATTTAGAGCAACAGAGATATTGCCCATCTCACCGGCCAGAAAATTTATATTATGCAAAGAGGCCTTACCGGCAATAATATCAGCACCGGAAAATTTACAGGCCACCTCTCTGTGTCCATCGGGAAAAATGGAATACAGGGTAATGTTTTTCAGGGAAAAAAATCCCGGGCGGTCACCCGGATCCAGACGGAGATACTTTACATTTTCATTTAATTCCGGCAAACGAAATCGACAGATGACAGGACTATCAGTATGCCCGACCCGGCAGCTCAGCTTATGCTGTTCGGTAAAAGAGTCTTGATCATCTCCCCAATACAGCTCAACGGTTTCTACTTCAGGTAAAGAAATTCTCTGAGGGTAAGTAAACGGCTGGTAGAGAGCGTTAAGTAAGTCTTGCTCGGGTACGACGTTGGCAACAATATTTTGAACCAGATCTGTTTGCAGGCTGAGGAAGGTATCAAGCTGATTCTTGAAATCCAAATCGTAGCGCCTGAAAAACCAGTCGATGAAATCATAAATGGTCTGGGCCGCGATGCTTTCGTTAAACTGCTTGCAGAGAGGACAGTTTTCTATTGCATAGAAGAGCAGTGCCCGAAAAAGTACAAACTCTGCAGACAAGGCCTGCTCACACTGCCATTCTTCATCTATCACAACATACCGGCCCTTCTTATCAACAATAATATTAAAGGGCAACAGATCGAAATTGTTTAAATCGGTTCCGTCGGGACCCGCAGTTTCCCGCAAAAATTGCCAATAATTATCCACATATTGCAGGAACTCTCCACCGGCGGGGTCCGCCGCAAGGCTCTGGAGCCAGCAGACGGAAAGCAACGGGCCGGAAACGTATTCCGCCTCACCAAGGACGTGTCCCATAGTACCAACGGATTCCGTCAGGGTAGCGGTAAAAGAGGTTTTAATAACCCTGGATTCAGCGGCAGGTTTATAGGTAGTGGTTCTATATGACGGACGCCGGTCCGTGCCGGAATAATATATAAAATCATGTTCAACGAGCCTGTCGATCACCTCTTTGTTCTTGCCAAGCAATACAAGAAAAGAATTGGCAAACTCTTCAAGATACTTGTTTTTTTGTAAGGCATGCCAGAGAAGGAACTCGCTGCATTCCGCATGCATACTGGACTGGTAATCCTGGGAAGAAAGCCTGTAAAGAAGAGAAGATGCATTGGGATCCGTTTGAACAAACTTATCGGAGAGAAGAAGCCGGGGCAACTTATAATCAGGGAAAGGATACAAAAAACGACAATAATTCAACTGACACGACGAAAAAAGTCGCCGAAGACTATTTCGGTCATAGGTTCGTATTCCTTGTAATCGGGGATAATCATACAAACCGATGAACGGCCTGCCGTAATGATCTTCGTCAGCGCCCAGCCAGTACTTCAGCCCCATTCGATTTTCAATGGCTACAAAGATGACGCCATCAGGTCGTAACGCTTCTTGGGCTCGTTCAAGAATCCTGGTAAAGGCCTCTTCGTCCGATGCTCCATCAAGGAACCTGCCGGCATACTCAAGCACCCCAATCAAAAAAATATAATCGTAACTGTTTTCAGGGAAAGCAAGCTGATTGAAGTTACCTTGAACAACAACAACATTATCCAGGTCCCGGCAACGCTCACAGGCGATTTCCGCACGTCGTCTACTGCCTTCAACAGCATCAACGTTCAGTTCACATTCACCGAGATATCGGGTTATTGATCCACATCCGGCCCCAAGCTCAAGGACTTTAGCTCCGTCTATAAAAGTAAATCCTCGCAGCAGATTACTCCTGCTGGATGTAAGGTGATATTTTGAACTCCAGTCCCGTATATATCCTTCGAGTTCAACAGACAAAGAAGAAACATCTCCGGAGTCACGAATCACCTCGTAGAGGTATGTTTCGGATGCATCTCCATCCGAGTAAGAAAAATCCGATGGTGAAGAAAGAGAATATATGCCGGACCCTTGCTGCTCCAGCGAATTCATTTCAATTAACTTATTACCCATAGAATTACCTGGTTCCTAAATTGAGCGTTTCACTCATCTACAAAAAAAAGATAAATAATTACAACCTGTTTCCTTTATAAAATGTTGCAGGCAAGCGGCGCGAAACGCAGACTCCGGATAAGTAAAGCGCTCAATTTAGGTAATTATTACTGAAGCTCAACAAAGTAATAGTAATGCCGACGACATAGCACCCCGGTGAACGATTACAATTTCTGAGGCTCCATGATGGTAATCAGGAAAATTATATTCAGGAGGTAAAATCTTCCGGTTAGGGAGAATTACTTTGATATCATAACGATAAAAAAGATTCCAACTGATTTACATAATATCCCTAATTATCAAATTCCGGAGTTACCAGTAAATGAGTGCCCGTTATAGAGACGTGAACATCCCCGGAAATACCATTAACATATACGGGTATATCGTGTTTTGAAAACCAGCTTCTAATCCTTTCACTCCGATGACTCAGCCAAAGACCTTCAGGAGCAGGAACCAGGGCATATTCAGGAGATACAGCGTCAAAAAATGCATCAGGTACCGTGCTTGCAGTTCCATGATGGGGAACTTTCAACACATCTGCTGCTATCAGGTCGGGAAATTTAGCGGCATAGGCTCCAATCCCCTTATCTAAATCACCCGTAAAAAGACACTTGAACTTTTTATAATGCAACATCATAACTAACGACATATCATTAATTGATGTTGCTCCCACAGGTGTATGGACCCCGTCAAAGGCATAGACTATATCCATCCGGGTATCCGGACCAAGATTAAATTTCATTCCGGCCCTAACCTCTTTCGGCGGCACGCCATATTGGCTGTAAATATCACGAACGGTCAGGACATCTTTATAATTGCAACCCCAGGGAATTTCCCTGTCACAGGTTTTTTTATCCGGAAGGTTAAAATACACCTCCCCTATCTTGATATTATTCATAAGTAAATATTCCAGACCACCATAATGATCAACATGGGGATGGGTAATGAAAACAATATCTATCTTTTTGACATTATGCTTCCTCAGGTAAGGCAACAACATGGATCTTGCCGTATTTCGATGCCCGGCATCAATCAGTATGGTTTTCCCATTTTTTATCTGTATCAGATGCGCATCCGCCTGTTGCTTGGTTTGATTCACGTTAATCATGGTCCATTCAATACCGGAGCGATGTGCCCTGTAATACGAAAAATACAAAACGTAGATTAGGCCGAGAACAAATACCAGGAATACACCCCTCAACCATTTAACATTTAGACTATGCATCTATTTTACTCCGTAAAGTACCACCTAAATTGATCACATCACTGCATCAATGGAAATTTTTGAATCCAAATCAAAAAAACCAACACTTTGACGTCCGGAGATTACTTCTAAAGTCATCAGATCATAGCGGCGATCATAGACGACATATTCTCCCTGCTCAAAACCGGCACACCCAAATGACAGAAGATATGATCCTGCGTTTAGACACAGATACTGTTTAAAAGCGATACGGAACACTTCACCTTTACGCATATTGCCGGTATCAATCCCATGAAAAAATGTGTTCGTTCCCGTAAGATCAAATCCCTTCACATCCTTAATTGTAAAGGCAAACACAGGATTTTCCAGATCGGCGTGCGCAACGACATTCATCATGATCACACATTGTTCAGCGTGGCGAACAGTCTGCTGTGGTTGCCCGTTCCCGTCATAAATACCGACCTTGATTATTTCCGCCTTTCCGTTGCCATAACGATTTTCATCGGGATTGAGCTGAAAGCTGTACTCGCTGCTTTTTATGTGACCAATTATCTGGCCCTCTTTACTTTGACGAGTATCTTCAGGTAAGGAAATATGGCTTTTTGTACCCATGGACTCGTCAACTAGAAGTCTATTATATACATCAACGACCTCCTTAGCGGCCCCAACCTGTAACAATTTTCCCTGTTCAAGGAGCATGGCTCTTGAGCAATACCGCGTAACCAAATCCATTGAATGGGTGACAAATAAAATTGTAACGCCCTGTTCCTGAAAATGTTTAAACTTGGCAAAACATTTAGACTGAAAGAGTGTATCACCTACGGATAACGCTTCATCGACAATAAGGATATCCGGTCGCACATTGATGGCAACGGCAAAAGCCAAACGAACATACATGCCGCTGGAATAGGTTTTTACCGGACGATCAATAAAATCTCCTATGCCGGCAAAAGACTCAATATCTGGAAAACAGTCATTAAGCTCATCTCGGGATAAGCCCAGAATCGAACCATTAAGATATACGTTTTCCCGGCCGGTAAATTCCGGATTAAAGCCGGCGCCCAATTCAAGCAGGGCGGATATACGTCCATGCACATTAACCTGCCCTTGAGTCGGCTTCAGAATCCCACAGATTACCTGTAAAAGCGTTGATTTACCGCTGCCGTTTCTCCCTATGATCCCAACGGTTTCTCCAGGGTTAACACTGAGGGAGACCTCGGACAATGCTCTAAAATCCTTATGATAAACGTCTGCCCCGGGAAAAAGAGCCGAACGAATCCGGTCAAATTGACGGGAATAAATCTTGTAAACCTTATGTACATTCTCCAGTTGAATTATTGGATGCATCACTGTCATTAGCTCAATTTAGGTTTACAATACATCCGCAAACTGTGGTTTGAGTCGATCAAAGACATAAACTCCAAGGAAAAACGACACAACACAAATAACCCAAAAGTAACATGTTTGAAAAGGATGACACCAAAATCCAACTTGATAAATAAAAGAATCACGATAGCCCTGCACGATATAATACATCGGGTTCAATTTAAGAAGTAGCTGAATTTTTTGTGGCATAATGTGAATATCCCAGAAAATTGGAGTAACCCAAAAACCAACCTGCATAATCACGCCGACAATATGAGCTACATCCCGAACAAATACATTCAGGGCGGAAACAATCCAGGACAAGCCAAGTGCCAGGAGACAAAGGCAGAACGAATAATAGAAAAACTGAAAGAAATACAGACTAAAACTAATATGCTGCACCGCCAACAGGCCCATGAGCAGCAATAAAAAAACAATATGGGTTACCAATGATGACATAATCCTCACTATTGGAAGAATAGAAGTTGGAAACAGCGTTTTTTTAATCAGATTGGCATGCCCGACCACCACCCCAACCGATCCGGTTAAAATATCTGAGAAGAGAAACCAAGGCATCATACCCGCTGTCAGCCAGGATGCAAAAGGAACATTATTCATCGGTTTTGCCTTAAATCCGACACTGAAGACAAACCAGAATACGAAAATCATAACCAATGGATGAATAAATGTCCATGCAAGCCCCAAAAACGAACCAGCATACTGAATTTCAACTTCACGCCGGGCCATGCTGAGAATTAACTGCTTCTGTTTGAAGATAAATTTTATTAAACAAACAAGTTCGGTTACCATTTTTCGAGACCTGAAATGTCTGGGAACAGACAAATTAATAAAATACAGTGCAATTCTCAGGTGGATTGATTTGCAGCAGGGCTTTCATTTTCTTCCCGCGCAGGCCGTGTAAAGAATAAAACCAGGATGTATCCGCCCATTGGGTAGACCAATGACCGGTTTCAACAGGAACCCAGGAAGGGATAAATCCATGCAGGTTGATGACACACCGATACCTGTTCTCTCTCGTTGCCCTCGCCTCTGCCATAGTATGGGCAGCATCTGCCAATAACCGTATCAAAAATCGATCAGGTTTAGAGTGGCCGTCTGCCGGTACCCCGGCATAATCCAGGTAACAGGGTTGGCTACTGTCCAGTAAAACGAGCAAAGCACCTACAGGGACTGAAGGCACCCGCGTATCATTCATATTAGAGATATTTTCCACATCAAGCTGAGTGAATCCGCGAGAAAACCGAAACAAAGCTGCTTTCTGAGCAAACACGGAACGTAAAACCGTACTGGTGCTGATATCCGTTAGGATGGGACGTTTGCCCTGTTTGACCACGTGTTCAATCATGGGTCTCCATGGCTTCCACCACGGACGTCCATCAAGAAGCAAAAAATCCAGTTTACCAAAGACCGGTTGCGACCGTACACTGCTTAATCCGATAAAGCAAACGAGACACATAAAAAAGAATAGGCATCGACACAAATTCCTTTTCATAACAACTCCCCATCTCTCATACTCTATCGCGCCTCATCTTCCGGGCAAAACCTTTCCTCAAGACATGAGAAAAAATCGGCAAAAAATAACCAAAACACCGATGAATAACAAATACGGTAATATTCTGCTGCTCTAACATTTGATGACCAGACAAAATGCAAAAGCGGAGTAAAGTAGACCAGAAAAGGCAAAACGGCAAGAACGAAAATTTGCCATTTCCTGCGGTGTTGCCCGCGAAAAAATCCGGGATAAAAATAGGGCACGGCCAGAATAACTGTTGCTATGCCGATATATCCCAATGTATCCATGACCCTGAAACCCGTGATTTTACCTCCGATATATAATCCATGCCAGGTAACATTCAAATACTGGTAATGAGGCCATTGACCACGGGGAAAAAAACGGGACAACCAGTGAAGGAAAGAGGTTGACTGGGGTAACAGCCATAAAGCCACCACTAATAAAGCACAGAAATAATATCCCGACCTGCAACCTGAGAATACAGAGGGCGAATTGTTCTTTACCCGGCTCTCCCCTTGCAGATTTTGTTCCAGACAGATTAAAATCAACCAGACAGCAACAAGCAGGCCCAGAAAGACGGCTTCTTGACTGTGATTTACCCATAGGACAGGAACAATGGTAACTGCTACGATTAATCCCTTTACTATATCCAACAACTGCCTTTTGAAAAAAAACAAGCCGATCCACAGCCAATAGAGACACAGGGAAGTGAAACTCGGCGCAAGGCTGTAATATCGGAAATAACTGAAACGATTCGTTCCCAAAAAAAGAAAACATATCACCACACTGAAGAAGGCCCATCTTGGGGCAAGTCCTGCCTGTATTCCAAGAATAAAAAGAATAGTTGTTCCCAAGGCCCAGAACATCCCATTGACGATATCAATTTTAAGTAACATTCTTTCAGGAACAACAGGACTTTCGTTATCTCCACATAACACCACACCGGCCATACTGTAATGCCAAAGCCCCCGATTGGAATGTCCTAATTCATCAACGGTTTTGGCGCAGGTCTCCTCATGAATGCGGCGCAGGTGCTCTAAAGGATCGGCAGGAGGTTCCAAAAAAGGGCCGATAAGGGAACCAAGCAAAAAAAAGAATAA
>Ga0256833_1001727_pt1 | contig 15764 bp, 18 predicted proteins | sample 356284metaG_FD_190535 | JGI IMG/M metagenome (GOLD analysis project Ga0256833, IMG submission 190535) | Hydrothermal vent microbial communities from Mid Atlantic Ridge, Atlantic Ocean - 356-284 | ecosystem: Environmental > Aquatic > Marine > Hydrothermal vents | place: Atlantic Ocean: Mid...
AAGTTTCAAAGCCTTAAATGTTTTAACATCTGGCTCAAAAAATTCAAGTCTTAATTCTCTATGAAAATTAAAAACAAACTCAGGGGTATCAATCCTTGAAGGATAGTAAAGTGCATAGAGAATAGGGAGCATCATATCCGTTTTGCCCATCTCGCTTATTATAGAACCGTCTCTAAATTCAACAAGGGAATGAACAATGCTTTGAGGGTGGATCTTAACCCTTATGTTCCGGTAATCAACACCAAACAAAAAATGCGCCTCAATCACTTCAAGCCCTTTGTTCATCAATGTTGCGGAATCAACGGTGATCTTCGCCCCCATATCCCATGTCGGATGGTTAAGGGTTTGCTCCACTGTGACATCTTTTAATTCTTCAATGGTTTTTCCGAAAAAAGGGCCACCAGAGGCGGTTAAAATCAGGGATTTAACCTCTTCTTTACTCCCGCACCTTAAAGCCTGATGGATAGCATTGTGCTCACTATCAACCGGGATTATCTCTGTTTTATGTTTTTCACACTCTCTATTGATAAACTCACCTGCCACAACCATTGATTCCTTGTTAGCAAGGGCAAGCCTTCTGGTGTAAGGAATTGTTTTAAAAGTGGGTATCAAACCTGCGCTTCCAACAATTGCTGAAAGGGTTATGTCTGATAACAAGCGGTATGAATCCTCAAATGAAACAAATTCTGTTTTAACACCGCTTTTTTCTAAAAAATCCCTCAACAATTCAGATTTGTCTCTGTTATAGATTGTTGCAAATTCAGGCTCAAACTCAACAATCTGATTCTTTAAAAGTTCAAGGTTGTTTCCGGCGGCAAGGAGTTTGAGAGAGAAATCGCCTTTTTTCAGCCTTAAAACATTCAGGCAACTTTTGCCTATTGACCCTGTTGACCCGTATATCTTCAATGTTTTCATATCTATTTACATCAAATATAGAAAGTAAAAGTACAAAAGAGGAGAGGAAAGAACAAAAGAGTCAATCCTGTCAAGGATACCGCCATGCCCTGGAATTAAAGTTGCACTGTCTTTAACCCCTGCACACCTTTTCCATAAAGACTCTATCAAATCCCCTATAATTCCGCTTATCCCTATAATAAGGGTAATTGCAATTACATCGTGCCATGTAAGCCTTGTAAAAAACCAGATTTTTGCAAGGGTTGCTCCCAAAAAGTTGAATATCACATTGCCAACAGCCCCCTCAATTGACTTGTTTGGGCTTATTTCAGGTGCAAGTTTGTGTTTTCCAAACATACTCCCTATCCAGTAAGCACCAGAATCTCCAAACCATATAACAACATAAAGAAGAAAAACAAGGTCTGCACCAAGCCCATCGTAAAGCCTGTTTGAGTTTTTCAATGCAACCTGATAACCGAGGGGGATTCCAAGGTAAAGTGCACCAAGCAGGCTCAAAGCAACCGATTGAAGGGATTTTTCAGTATCGGGGTCTTTAAAAAATGCGTAAATGAGCAGAAACACAAAGCCACCTGCTATTACAAACTCAAAAGAAAGAAAAGGGACTATAAAACTTGTGGGTATCAATGCTGCAATTAAGAATGCAGGCAGAGTATAAAAATTTGAGCCAATGTGGACTGAAAGGCTTTTGAACTCAAAAATGCCAAGAAATATTGCAATTAAAACGAGAAAATAAAAATAATAAACAGGAAGGTATTTGACAATAACAAAAAATAAAGGGACAAAAACAATGGTTGAAATTGCCCTTAAAATAAAGGATTTTACATTAAATGCCACCTGTACCCCCGAATCTTCTTTCTCTTTTCTGATAATCAATTATTGCTTTTAACATCTCTATTGTATCAAAGTCAGGCCATAAAACATCTGTAAAATAGAGTTCGCTGTATGCGATCTGCCAGAGCAGAAAGTTTGAAACCCTTAATTCCCCGCTTGTCCTTATTAGAAGGTCAGGGTCGGGTAGTTCAGAAGTGTAAAGGTATTTTGAGAACAACTCTTCGGTAATTGTTGAAGCATCGATCCCTTCTTCAACAATTTTTTTTACCCCGTTCACTATATCTGCCCTTCCCCCATAATTCAACGCTATATTGAAAACAAGTGCATTGTTTTTTCTTGTTTCTTCAAGTGCCTTTTCAATCTCTCTGTTAACAAACTCAGGGAGTTTACTCCTATCCCCTATTACAGACAACTTAATATTCTTTTCTCTTAACTTTTTTCTCTGTAATTTCAAAAATTGAAAAAGCAAAGTCATCAATACGGAGACCTCGTACTCAGGCCTTATCCAGTTTTCGGTTGAAAAAGCGTAAACCGTTATAACCTTCACTCCAAGGTGCAAAGCAGAATCAAGGGCATTCTCAATTGCCTTTGCCCCGGCCTTGTGCCCTTTAATCCTTGATAACCCCCTCTTCTTTGCCCACCTTCCGTTTCCATCCATTATTATAGCCACATGAGAGGGTATGTTTTTTTCGTCTATCTTTTCCCAGTACTCTCTCTCAATCTTGCCTGCACTTAAAGGTGGTTTCATCAAAACTCCCGTCCAACAATAAAATCACACACTTTTAACAGAGTGTCTTTATATACGCTTTCTTCAAAGCGTTCCAGAATCTCCATATTTTCAGATATGAGGCTTTTTGCGTAATTGAATGCCTCTTTTAAATAACCTTTCTTATCAAGTATATCAACCAATTCTTTTTTCTCTCTTTCATTAAAGACTCTTCCATTTGATTCAAAAACACCCTGGACAATCTCTATAACCCTTTTCTCGTTGTTATCAATAGCAAGTAAAACAGGAAGGGTAGCCTTGCCCTCAGGCAGGTCTATCAATTTCGGCTTACCTAATTTTTTCAAATCAGCCTTAAAATCAAGACAATCGTCAACTATTTGAAAAGCAATTCCGAGTTTTTCCCCGAACCTCTCAACAAGAGGCAGCAATCCCCTTTCACCTGCAACAATCAAAGGGAGAGAGCAGCAGGCAGAAAAAAGAACAGCCGTTTTCAATCTTATTATCTCAAAGTAGGTATTTTTATCAGGGGGAAAATTAAATGCGTTTGAATTCTGGATCAACTCTCCGGTAACAAGCGACTTTGAAACATTTGCTATTACCTTCAAAACCTCTATATTCTCAAGTTCCACTGCAATGTTCATTGCAGTTGAAAACATGTAATCGCCGTATAGAACGGTTATTGTGTTATCCCAAATTGAGTTGTGGGTCTTTAATCCACGCCTGATGTCCGCATTGTCAATGACATCGTCGTGAACAAGGGTTGAATTGTGCAACAACTCCAGGGTAGCCCCGATTTTCACACTTCTTTCATCCTCAACATTGACCATCTTTCCAAAGAGTATTGCAAAGGCAGGCCTCAACATCTTTCCTGTTTTTTTAAGAGAGTGCTTAACAAGGGGGGCAACCTGAGGGTATTTTGAGTTTAACCTTTCCGATATAAGGTCTTTCACCTGATCAAGTTCTTTTGAAATCCCCTTTAAAAAGTCAACAGTCACAACCTCTCCTTTAAAAACTTCAGTTTTTCATTTTATCATAAAGGCTTTAATATCACTCAAAAATTATCCCTATCGGGCAATGGTCTGAGCCGTAAATATCAGAGAGAATAAATGCGTTTTTAACCCTGTCTTTAATATTTTCACTAACAAAGAAGTAATCTATTCTCCAGCCGACATTCCTCTCCCTTGCCCTTGACTTGTAATCCCACCATGTGTAATTACCGCCCTCTTTGTTAAACATTCTGAAGGTATCAACAAAACCTGAAGCGATCAGTTTATCAATCCACTCCCTTTCAACAGGGAGAAAACCGGAAACCTTTTCATTCTCTTTCGGCCTTGCAAGGTCAATCTCTCTGTGGGCTGTATTTACATCCCCGCAGATTATCACCCCTCTTCCAGCCTCTTTAAATTGATTTGCCTTGATTAAAAAATCCTCGTAAAACCTTAATTTAAAATCAAGCCTTTCCTTACTCTGCTTTCCATTTGGGAAATAAACATTGAACAGAACAAAGTCTTTAAAATCAGCCTCAATCACCCTTCCCTCAACATCGTACTCTTCAATCCCGAGCCCCTCTTTCACACTTTCAGGCTTTACCTTCGTCAAAAGCCCAACCCCGCTGTATCCTTTTTTCTTTGAAGAAGAAACATAAAACTGTTCATAGGGTAGACCCCTGATCTCTTCAGGGATCTGCTCTTTTGTTGCCTTTGTTTCCTGCAAGCAAAGAATATCGGGATTCTCTTTCTTTACAAAATCAACAAACCCCTTTTTATAAACAGCCCTTATTCCATTCACATTCCAGGATATTAACTTCATTTTAATCCTCCAAAAAATATTTTAACCTTATTATAGAATACCTTTATCACAATTAACCGTTTTTTCAGGGACAGATTCAACCCTTTTCAATATCTTCTTTATATGCTCCATCTGGTTTTTGAATCTTTCAAGCCTTTTACCCTTCAATTTCGGGGTTGCAATCATTCTCTTTAAAAGGGGATTAACCCATTTGCCCCTTGAGTCCCTTATTCCAAAATGCAGGTGGGGACCGTTAACCCTCCCTGTCGCCCCGCTTTTTGCAATAATCTGACCGGCCTTAACATGCCAGCCCCGTCTAACAAGAATGCGGCTTAAATGAAGGTAATATGTTTTAATTCCCCCGGGGTGCTTTATGACAATGAACTTTCCATTGTGAGAGGTATAGCCTGTTTTTATTACCACCCCGTTGTAAACTGCAAAAACAGGCTCACCAACCCTTGCCCTGTAATCAACCCCATTGTGAAAACTCTTTTTGCCGGTAACAGGGTGCCTTCTCCATCCAAAGGGGGAAGTAACATGTATCCTCCTTAAAGGATAGCGGAATGCAGATGCTATCAAAGCCTTACCGTTTGAAGAGTAATGCCCGTTAAAAGATGATTTTTCATCCTTTTCTCTATAAAGAAAAGCCTCTTTCTTACCTGTTTTCATTCCATTGTAACAGGCATAAAGCACAACAGGAGGAGGGACAACCTCTCCTTCAAAAACACGCTCCTCTATCAAAACCTTAAATTTATCCCCTTTTCTTGCAGAGGTTCTTATAGGAACAAGGCATTCAACAACATTGTTTACAGTATTTCTTACACTTCTATCAACACCCAATTCCTTTAAAGCGTTGTTCAATGTGGATTCCACCTCTCCCTCAATAAGCCTGCACCTTAATTTAAAAGGCAGCACTATCAAGGAGTGAACATACCTTTTTGTTTTATAATCCCAGGAAAGGATGTGAAATGTAATTCTATCTGGGGAATAGACAAACCTCTCAATAATCTTTCCATTCTCCGAAAGCCTGAACCAGAACCTCTCCCCCGCCTTTAAAAACCTGAAATCAACATGGTTCCTCAATGCGTTAACAATTTTCAAAGCCTGGGGCAGTTTTACCCCGTCAACAGCCATTATTGAGTCCTCAAACCCCTTAAAGGGAAGTATTTTGCCGAAAAACCAGAGGTTTGCTTTGCCATCTGTTATGCTTTTTAAGAGGTTTTTTGAAAACCTGCTCTCCGGCACTTTAAAACTATTTTTAAACCCAACTAAAAGGTATATCCAACAAACAAAGTAAAGAAAGAGGATCAACCCAGGTAATACAGTGAATTTTTTACCCGATCTATTCTCAAACAATTTATTAAACTTACCCATACAGAACACCTTTATACCATAAAAACCATATAATTATAAAAAAAGATGGCACAGGGTAATCAAAATTTCTTTTATCTCCTTTAATCTGTGGAAGAAAGAGAGAATGTATCGTATAATTTATGCTGATATTCAAAAACAAAGAAGAGGTGAATAATGAAAAAGTTTACCGTTATATTGGCAATTTCCCTGATAATACCTTTTTTGTTAAACTCCTGCTCAAAAAGAAACAGAGAAAAAACTGTTGTTGTCTATGTCTCAGAAGACAGGGTTTTTTCAGAGCCTGTTTTGAAAGAGTTTGAAAAGGAAACAGGTATAAAGGTAAAGGCTATCTACGACACAGAGGAAAACAAAAGCACAGGGGTTATGAACAGGCTTATTGCCGAAAAGAACAATCCCCAGGCCGATGTTTACTGGGCAAATGAGCCTATAAGGGCTGAAGTATTAAAGCAAAAGGGGATTTCTCAACCGTACCTTTCAAAGAATGCCAGAACAATACCTGATAAATTCAAGGATAAAGATGGTTACTGGACAGGGTTTTCAGCAAGGGCAAGGGTTTTTATTGTAAACAAAAATTCAAAGGAAAAACCTGAAAGCATACTTGATTACATAAACCCGAAATGGAAGGGCAAATGTGTTATTGCAAACCCACTTTTCGGTACAACAACAACGGAGATTGCCGCACTTTTCACCCTGTGGGGGAAAGAAAAAACCATGGATTTTCTTGAAAAGATGAAAGAAAATAAGGTTTTAATATCAACAAGCAACGGAGAAAGTGCAGACCTTGTTGCACAGGGAGATTACACCTTCAGCCTTGTTGACAGCGACGATGCTGTAAACAGGATAAAACAGGGAAAGGGTGTAGAGATCGTTTACCCTGACCAGAAAGAAGGCGAGATAGGGACATTGATACTTCCAAATGCAGTTATCTTAATAAAGGGGGCACCACACAAAAAAGAGGGTGAAAAACTCATAGACTTCCTTCTATCCCCTGAGACAGAACAGATGCTTGCAAAAGAAGACTGTGCACAGATACCGCTTCACAAAGGGGTAAATCCCCCCTCACAACTTAAAGAAATCTCGAAAATAAAGACAATGAATATAGATTACTTCGAAATTGCAAAAAAGATGATTGAGATTCAGCCTGTTTTGAAAAAATGGATTGAGAATTGATGGAAAAGAAAACAGTTATCTATACATTTTTGGGTATATTTGTTTTAATCGGAATTTTGCCGGTAGTGGCAATGCTTTTAAAATCAGTACTATCAAAAAACGGTATTGATTTATCACTTTACCTGAATATACTTTCAAACAAACACCAGTGGACAGTCTTTTTCAACAGTTTTAAACTCTCAATAACAACAACTGCATTATCCATCGCTTTCGGAGTTCTTTCCGCAATCCTATTTTCAAAAACAAACCTTCCTTTAAAAAGGCTATTTACCTTCATTTTTTCTATACCACTTTTCATACCATCCTACCTCAATGCTGTTTTGTGGTGGGAGATTATGGGTAAAAACGGTTTAATGTCAAAGATAACCACCCCTTCAATTGCAAAGATCTGTTCACACTTTTACTCAGGATTTTCAGGCTCGGTTTTTTTAATGACCATAACCTACTCTCCCATTGTAATGCTTTTAACAATGGCATACCTTAACTCCATAAACCCGTCAATGGAAGAGGCTGCACTTTTAACCTCTTCATGGAAAAGGGTTTTGCTAAAAATATCCATTCCCATTGTAAAAAACGGCATAATATTTGCTGCAATGATTGTTTTTCTCCTGTCCTTTGGAGAGTTTGGAATACCTGTTTTTATGAAATACCCTGTTTTCCCAACTGAAAGTTTTACCTACTTTTCCGCATTTTACAATTTTCGCCTTGCAACAGCACTATCAACTCCTGTGGTTTTTATAATCCTTCTTGTTCTCTTAATAGAAAAAAAAATTGCAAAACAGCAAACAGAGATTACGGAATACCCCAATGCTAAAAAACCGGTTATCAATCTAAAAAGAAGCAAGATCCCTGTTTTTACCTTTATCCTGTTTTCTGCCCTAATGTTTTATGTGCTTCCAATTTTACTTCTCTTCATTAAATCACTGCCTTTAACAAACCTTTTTCATACACTTTCAGACTCTCTTGAAAGTGTAAAAAACACCATAACACTTGGCCTTATCGGAGCCTTTTCGGCAACCATAACAGGCTTTTTCATAGGTTACGGAATATCAAAAAATATCATTCAAAAACGAGAGTCAGGCGATTTTTTTACCCTTTTTACCTTTGCAATCCCATCAACTGTGTCAGGGATAGGGCTTATATCTCTCTTCAACAATGGGTTAACCTCTTTCATCTACAATAGCAGCCTCATAGTGATAGCGGGATTTACGGCAAAGTACACCCTTATTTCAAACAGAATTACCCGTATAGGAATAAACTCAATCCCCCCCTCAATGGAAGAGGCCGCAGAGATTGAAGGTGCAAACTGGCTTTACACCCTAAAAAAGATTATACTTCCACTTACAAAAAAACAGTTAATGGCATCATTCCTGATATGCTATGTTTTCTGTGCAAGGGAACCCGAACTTATAATGCTAACCCTTCCAGCAGGGAAAGACACACTGTCAGTAAGGCTTTTAAATTACATGGCAAACGGCTCTGAAAGCCTTATAGCATCTCTTGGAATAATTACCCTTTTGATCTCTCTTGTCCCGGTTATCCCTGCAATGCTTTTATTGAAAGGAGAAGATCTATGAGCCTTCTTGAGTTAAAGAACATAACAAAAATGTACAAAGATAAATCTGTGCTTGACAACTTTAGCGAGACTATGGAAAGGGGGGAAAGAATAGCAATAATAGGACATTCAGGTTGTGGCAAAACCACTTTGTTGAGGATTATTTCAGGGCTTATCCCCCCGTATGAGGGAGAGTTAAAGATAAACGGGAAAATTGTATCAGGTAACGGAAAAGTTATTGTCCCTCCCTATAAAAGGAATATCTCAATGGTTTTTCAGGACCTTGCTCTGTGGCCTCATTTAAGTGTTGAAGAAAACATAAACTTCGGATTGAGCATTAAAATTAAAAACAAAAATGAGATAAAAAGAAAAACCGAAGAAATTGCCAAACAGGTTGGAATAGAAAACAAGTTAAAGGAAAAGCCATCAACCCTTTCAGGGGGAGAAAAACAGCGGGTTGCACTTGCAAGGGCTTTGATAAGCAATCCAGATATACTTTTAATGGACGAACCACTTTCAAGCCTTGACACAATGTTAAAACTGAAAATACTTGAAACCATACTTTCTTTACAAAGGGAAAGGAGATTCCTTTTAATTTTTGTGAGCCATCAATTTCACGAAGCGCTTACAATAGGAGAAAGGTTTATTATTATGGAAAAAGGAAGGGTGATTAAAAGGGGGAACAGAAAAGAGGTCAAGGCTTACCTTGAGTCAATTGAAAAAAGATTTAAAATAGAAACAGAAAAACTTTCAGGGGGTGAAAAATGAGGAGGATTGCAGCAATTTTTTTAATAATTTTTAGTTTTACCCTGCTTGTAACAGGTATTGAGAGAAACAAACCTGTAAAAGAGGGGAAAACCGTTTTATTCAACTTTGAAAAAACAAAAACAGGAAATCTTCCGGAAGGGTTTAAAGCAGAGGCGACAAACAGAAATAAGGGAATAGAGGTATGGAAGGTTGTTGAAATTAAAAATGCCCCGTCTGGAAAAAGGGTTTTGTTTATGGCAGACCCAAAAGGTGCCCATGGCAGCATGTACAATTTATGCTGGACAGACAAAGTGAAATTTAAAAACGGGACATTAACCGTGAAATTCAAAGCGGTAAAAGGCAGAGAAGATGAGGGAGGGGGCATTGCATGGAGAATAAAAGACAAAAACAACTACTATGTTGCAAGATTCAATCCCCTTGAAGACAATTTCAGAGTTTACTATGTAAAAAAAGGAAGAAGGGTTATGTTGAAAAGCGCAATGGTAAAACTCAATCCTAAAAAATGGCACACAATGACAGTAAAGGTTAAAGGAAACCATTACCAGTGCTTCCTTGACGGGAAAAAGTATTTAAAAGGAAACACAGAGGTTTTTAAAGATGAGGGGGGAGTTGGGCTCTGGACAAAAGCGGATGCAGTTACAATGTTTGATGATTTTAAAATAAACATAGAATAAAAAAATGGAGGGGGAATGCCTGTAATAAAGTCAAAAGTTAGCACAAAATCGGAAGAATTTAAAAAAAACTACGAGCACAACAAAAGATTGATTGAGGATTTAAACGAAAAACTCGAATGGGCAAGAAAAGGGGGGCCTGAAAAGGCGTTCAAAAGATTGGAACAATTAAACAAACTCCCAGCAAGAAAGAGAATTGAACTTCTCCTTGACGAAGATTCCCCATTTCTGGAACTCTCAACCCTTGCAGGCTACAACCTTTACCCTGACGAAGTGCCGGCAGGTGGGATAATAACCGGAGTTGGAAGGGTTGAAGGAAGAGAAGTAATGATTGTGGCAAATGACCCTACTGTTAAAGGGGGATGCTACTATCCAATAACCGTAAAAAAACATTTAAGGGCTCAGGAGATTGCAGAGCAAAACAACTTACCCTGCATCTACCTCGTTGATTCAGGGGGAGCATTCCTTCCACTTCAGGCAGAGGTTTTCCCTGATAAAGAGCATTTCGGAAGGATATTCTACAATCAGGCAAGGATGTCTGCAAAAGGTATCACCCAGATCTCGGTTGTTTTTGGATACTGCACAGCAGGGGGAGCGTACATCCCTGCAATGAGCGATCAAACTGTAATTGTAAAGGGAACAGGGACAATTTTCCTGGGAGGCCCTCCCCTTGTAAAAGCTGCAACGGGAGAGGATGTTTCGGCAGAAGAGTTGGGGGGAGCGGATGTCCATTGCAGAATAAGCGGGGTTGCAGACCATTACGCAGAAAACGAACACCATGCAATACTTATTGCAAGGGATATAGTAAAACACTTAGGCAAAAAAGAGAGGCAGAGATTGAAACTTGAAAACCCGGAAGAACCCCTCTACCCTGCCGATGAACTGCTTGGCATTATACCGACAGACCTTAAAAAAAGTATGGATGCATACGAGGTAATAGCAAGGCTCGTTGATGGAAGCAGGTTTTTTGAATTTAAAAAAATGTATGCACCAACAATTGTTACAGGCTTTGCCCACCTTTACGGTATCCCTGTGGGAATAATTGCAAACAACGGAGTTTTATTCTCTGAAAGCGCATTTAAGGCAACACACTTTATTGAGCTTTGCTGCACGGAAAACATACCCATACTATTTTTGCAAAACATTACAGGCTTTATTGTCGGGAAAAAGTACGAGCATCAGGGGATTGCAAAAGACGGTGCAAAAATGGTTATGGCTGTATCAAATGCAAATGTACCGAAGATAACCCTTATTATGGGGGGCTCGTTCGGTGCAGGGAACTACGGAATGTGCGGAAGAGCATACAACCCGAGGTTTCTATTTATGTGGCCAAACGGAAGGATATCGGTAATGGGCGGTGAGCAGGCTGCAAGCGTTCTTTTGACAGTGAAAAAGGATCAGTTAAAAAGAGAGGGAAAGGAATTGACAAAACAGGAGGAAGAAAAAATTGTAAAACCAATAATAGAAAAGTACGAAAAAGAGGGACACCCCTACTATTCAACCGCAAGGCTATGGGACGACGGGATTCTAAATCCAATTACAACAAGACAGGCTTTAGGGCTTGCTCTGTCTGCAAGTTTGAACATGCCGTTTAAATCAACAAAGTTTGGGGTATTTAGAATGTAAAAAACATTTGAAAACTATTTTTTTTGTGATAAAGTCTTTTTCAGGCGGTTTCACATCTACAATTGGTGTGTTATCGTAAAGAATTTTTTTTAGGAGTTTTTTTATGTCTCAGAGTATTTATGTTGGCAATCTGCCGTATTCCACAAGGGAAGAGGATTTAAGGGAAGTTTTTGAAGCACATGGTAATGTTGAAAATGTTAAGATTATCAGAGACAGGGAAACCGGCAGGTCAAGAGGTTTTGGCTTTGTTGAAATGGCAACCGAAGAAGAAACAAATGCAGCAATCAATGCACTTAACGGTACCGAATTAGGCGGGAGAACATTAAAGGTAAGCCTGTCGAAGCCAAGAAATTATTAATCTGAAAAACAAAAAGATATGGGCGGGAAATATCCCGCCTTTTTTATTTATTTTCCAACTTTTCTCTTATTTTACTTGCATTGAGTTTTTTATGTGTTATTGTTGTTATACACGGAACGCACAATTCAGTGGGTTTTAGTGAAGAAAATTTTTTAGGAGTTTATTTTATGTCTCAGAGTATTTATGTTGGCAATCTGCCTTATTCCACACAGGAAAGCGATTTAAGGGAACTTTTTGAAACACATGGAACAGTTGAATCTATCAAAATTATCAGAGATAGAGAAACAGGCAGATCAAGAGGATTTGGTTTTGCTGAAATGTCATCAAAGGAAGAAGCAGAAGCCGCTATTTCAGCTTTAAACGGGCACGAGTTTGACGGAAGAAATTTAAAGGTAAGTTTCTCCAAACCGAGAACTTATTAAGTTAAAATAGCTTAAAAAACAAAAAGGCGGGATAAAATCCCGCCTTTTTTTATTGCATTTTTATCCAGTATTCAGGTTATAATCGGGCTTACAATCTCTATCAATTCAATTTCAAAGTTTAAATCTTTCCCTGAAAGGGGATGATTTGCATCAAGAATGACACTTTCATCTTTAACCTCAATCAGTTCAGCAATAATACTGCCGCCTGTTGGTGTATTTAACTGAAATTGCATTCCCACCTGAGGTTCAAGCCCCTCCGGCAGATCCTTCTTTGGAACATCTATAAGCAATTCATTCCTTCTTTCCCCATACGCTTCCTGATAAGGGATCTTTATCTTTTTTTTCTCTCCTATTTCCATTCCCTCAACCGCTTTTTCAAACCCCGGAATAAGTTTCCCTTCTCCAATAACAAATTCAAGAGGTTCCCTCTCATAAGAGGTGTCAAAAACATCCCCACTATCAAGAGTTCCTGTATAATGAACCCTCACCCTGTCTCCATTCTGTGCTCTGGTCATATAAATCTCCTATTTTTTTTCTTGAGGTTACCCTCAAAAATTGATAATACCAGAAATACAATCCTCAACAAAGAACAAACTTTATTGCAAATTACTTCAACCTGAAAAAAAATAAAAATCTCAATAAGAACTCAGAACCTTCCTCATTCCTCCAACATCAGTTTGATCTTTGAGATGTCTTTCAAAGCAAAATCATGCAATTGATTTCTGAAATCAACAACATCAGGAAGGTACCCCCTGACATAACCTTCAAGGTAATACCTTTTACCCGTTATCAAAGGAGACACACCACCTCCAACATCGTCCACCACAGGCTCATACCCCTCTTTTATGCTCAATTCTCCTCTACAATCTTCACAACCTTTAAGTTCTTTTTCAATATCCTCTTTTACACTTTTCAAGACCTTTTCATCAAAAAACACAAAAGAAAAATCGAAAAAGGCCTCTTTAACTTTTTTCTTTGAAATTACCGAAACTTTTAGCCTATCGTAATTTTTATTTAACGCTCTCTCAAGATAATCCCCAAAATCCTCTTCAATTAAAAGATGCACATGACTCTCAATTCCAAGCCACTCTTTAAGAGATTCCTTAAAAGTCTCCAGTTCAATACCATCTCTCTTAGGGAAAAAATAGATCACTTCAACATCCCTGCATGTTATCAATCCCCTTAAAAACCCCTTTAAAAGTATAAAAGGACAATCAACAACCATTTCAATAAAAGCCTTTTTCATAATCACCTCTTACAATGATTTTTCTAATATAAAATGTAAAACTTATTAAAAGAAATTCACACAAAATCTTTTGAATTTTAAAGCTATTTAAGTAAAATGAAAAAGAAATGGTTAGAAAAAAAGAGCGAAAACAGGAAAAAGTTAGGTTATGGGCTGAGTTAAGTACCGCAGGAATACAATTCCCTGTAAGTATCGGAATAGGATATTTAATCGGTAAATGGTTTGATGGGTGGGCAAAAACAACTCCACTTTTCACAATAATATTCTGCATCTTCGGGGTAATAGCAGCATTTTTAAACATATTCAGGCTCAATGCAAAACTCACCAGAATAGAACAGGAAGAAAAAAAAGAGGATAACAATGAAAATTGAAAAGGTGGTAAAATTCTCCGCAATATTTTATCTGATTTTAGGCCTTTTATATTTCACTTTCAAAAGAGACCTTTATGGTGGACTAAATTTCTCTGCAGGTTTTTTTCTGGTAATAATAAATTTTGCTTACCTTGAAAAATTAACAGTCAGTTTAACAGAAAAAAATGTTTCAAACGCAAAATACATTATTTTAATAAATCTCGTTCGTTATCCCTTGATAGCAGTTGCTATTTATGCTATTATCCACTGGAAGAATTTTAGAGCAATACCCTTTATTTTCGGGTTAAGTGCTATTATTGTGGGACTAACACTTTCACCAATTGCAGGAGGGAAAAGAGAAAATGGGTCATGAAGCGTCTTTATTTACTCAATTTTTGAATCATTTATTCCACATCCATTTGCATGACAATGTTGTAATGGGATCGGTTGCCTTTACCATAGGATTTATTATCTTTATAGTTTTAAGTAAAAGCCCTGAACTTATCCCTGATCCAGTACAACTCGTCTATGAAGGGGTAATAAAAAGCATTGAAGCAATGCTCGAAGACAATATAGGAAAAGAAGGAAAGGAATTTCTCCCGTTTGTAACTGCGCTTGCAATTTACATTTTCCTTTCAAATGTTTTAGGGCTTATTCCAGGTTTTTCATCTGCAACTGCCAACCTTAATTCAACAGCAGCACTTGCTGTTATAGTATTCATATACTATAACTACATTGGCTTTAAAAAGCACGGCATAAAATACATAAAACACTTTATGGGCCCAGTGTGGTGGCTCGCTCCTTTGATGTTCCCAATAGAGATAATCTCACACCTTGCAAGGCCTTTTTCCCTTGCAATTCGTCTATTTGCTAACATGTTTGGAGATCACTCAGTATTTCTGGTTTTTCTGGGGCTTATTCCATTTTTCTTACCCTTACCTTTTATTGCGCTTGGATTGTTCGTTTGCTTTATTCAAACATTGATATTCGTGATGCTCACAATAGTTTACCTTGCAGGGGCTGTTGCTGAAGAGCATTGATAGAGGCTTTTACGGTTTCCGAAGCCGTAATCATAAATACTTTGAAAGGAGGTTTGCTGTGAGGAAATTTATTTCACTGGCAATCATTGCAGCAGCAATAGTTTTTGCTGCTAACCCTGCCATGGCTGCCGAGGGTGCAGAGACAGTTGCTAAAGCCCCATGGGGTTCAGTTGCTGCAGGAATCTCACTTGCTTTTGCAGCAGCATTTGGTGCACTTGGTCAGGGTAAGGCAATTGTTGCAGCGTGTGAAGGAATTGCAAGAAACCCGGGAGCAACAGGGAACATCAGAACAACCCTGCTCATAGGTCTTGCATTTATAGAGTCTCTTGTACTCTATGTGTTTGTTATTGCATTCCTGATCAAATAATTGCGGCAAAAAAGCCTTCATTCCCATCATAACTATAAATTTGCAGGCATAATGCCTGCTTTTTTTGTATATAAAATCAGGTATTAGGTTCTGGGTGCTGGGTGTTAGTCCCACACCATGCTCCATAAGTTTCTGGGCAATTCCATTTCTGAAATGGCTGAAGAGGGATTGTCAATTACCTATAAGAGTTTCATTATGGTACAGGGTGGATTATGAATTATGAATTATGAATTATGAATTATGAATTATGAATTTTGAATTTTGAATTTTGAATTATGGATTGAGAATTATGGATTTTAGGTTTTGGATTTAAAAGAGATTTTTCCTCAATTCAAAATTTATAATCTATAATCCAAAATTTCACAGAAAACCCAATACTTATTTTTATTTTTTCTTGAAATAAGAGAGAGAGAGAATAAATGACAGATCCTATGGCTGGCATAAGCCAGAAAAAAAGGAGGTGGATGATGAAAACATTGATTAAATTTTTTGTAATTATTGTTGCTGTGGTTCTTTTATTCAATATTCACCTTTTAGCAAAAGACAAAAGGCGCAC
>Ga0256833_1001728_pt1 | contig 15762 bp, 14 predicted proteins | sample 356284metaG_FD_190535 | JGI IMG/M metagenome (GOLD analysis project Ga0256833, IMG submission 190535) | Hydrothermal vent microbial communities from Mid Atlantic Ridge, Atlantic Ocean - 356-284 | ecosystem: Environmental > Aquatic > Marine > Hydrothermal vents | place: Atlantic Ocean: Mid...
TTCCCAGCCGTAGTAACCTGGCTTTGGCGCCTTCCCGAGCTTTACCGCGACGTTGGAGTAACAAAAGATGCAGTCATGGTTGCATGCAGGCGTAAGCTCGTAGCTCGGATGATGAACTGGGTTGGGGTTGTTTAAATCGAGCCCCTGACAGTATTTACAGTGGCTTGGGTGGGCTATCTCGTCAACGAACCTCTTTAAAAGCCTCGCCTCCTCGTTCTCTAGGATTCTTGGCTCTACACCCATTTTTCTCGCGAACTCCTCCCAGCTGTATCTTTCGTTACTCATAAGGTGATGATTGGTTATTAAACTTAAAAACACAGTGGTCTTTGGTGAATATTTTTGTGTACTAACGTTACTAAATATGTAAAAGTGTTACAAAGCCGTAATCCTTAAATAGCCCAAGAAGTTATACTCAAATGCCCATACGTAGTAGAGGACATGGCAAAAGGAGATGGAGGATGAGGCAATATGAATAGGAAAGTTTTCAGCCTGCTGGTTGCAGGCTTGATGTTGTTCAGCGTCTTCCTAGTGAACCCGGTAAGTGCAGCCAACACAAACAAGGATACGCTGAGGATACTCTACCACTCCTCAGCAACAACGCTTTTCATGGGTGTCTTTAATCCCTCACCTGCCGGAATGACTGATATCTACGCGGTTCGTGTCTGGTACTTCCTCAACGATCCCGCCTATGTAACCGCTCCAGATACCAACTTCTACCCTTACCGCTGTAAGCTCGTCAGTGTCCAGTATAATGTAACCGTTCCAAAGGACGCTGTAATCTGGAACGGAACCCAGAAGAAGTGGGTCTCACCGTATGCAGGTAAGACTGCTAAAAGCGCCGCAACTTGGGAGTGTGGCCTTGGGACATGGGTCGATGGTCAGCCCATAACCTTAGCTGACTTCATGTTTGACTACGCCATGATATGGGAGTGGACCTATCAGGATGGAAAGAACGATCCCTACTACGATGCCCAATGGAACACCAACTACGCTGATACCCTCAGCACCGTTATGGGTCTTAAGGTTGACAAGGTTACTTCAACTCACATAACGTACACTATCTATCAGGATTATGTCTCACCCTTCGGAGACTGGAGTACGGCAATAAACTTTATGGAGTGGCCTAGCTTCCCATGGCAGGTATACTACACCGTAAGTGAGATGGTGGCACTGGACAACATGGGTAAAACCGTTAATGGAAAGGCTTTCCAGTGGGAGACCACACCCAACAACGGTTTCCAGCTTGACATGATAAGCCCGGATCAGACCCCGTACATAATCTACGAAGCCCAGCAGTTGATGAGCCAAAAGCCAATCCCAATCTGGCTTAGTACCCTGACTCCTATCCTTAAGGAGTGGAAAGTCAGTGAAGTTCAGGCGGGTCTTGGAGTTGATCAGGTTAGAGCAGGCTTTGAAAAGGCCATAGACTTCATGAAGAAGTACCACAACGCCCTAATTACGAATGGTCCATACTTTATCTCAAGCTATCAGCCTGCTCAGTTGTACTTAGTCATGAAAAGAGCAAACAACGTCAGGTACACCTATCCGAGTACGTACACCCTCTACGGTAAGACCTACGTCATTCCAACGCAACCCTTCTGGAGGGAGATAACCGTTTCGGGTTCCACCAACAAGAACACCGCCATTACCGCGGTTGCCAAGGGAGACTACGACATCTACTGGTATGCAACACCTATGAGCGACTTCCAGCAAGCTATACAACAGTATGGAAATAAGATAACACTCATCAAGAGTATAAACGTCTGGTGGGCTATAGACGTTAACTTCGTTGGAGATCCCCAGACTGGTCTTCAGAAGGTGGGTAACAGCGTCAAATTCAATCCCTTTGCCCTCAGAGAAGTGCGCTACGCCCTCAACTGGCTTATAAGTAGGAGTTATATAGTTGGAAACATTTTGCTCGGTAGTGGTGGACCAATTTATGGACCAGAAGTCAGTGGTCAGGTAAACGCTTACTCCGCCATTTACACCGTTGCAAAAGCCATGGGAATAACTCCACAAGGTGATGAAGCCTATGCAATCAAGCTTATAGACGATGGAATGAACAAAGCCGCCAAGGCCCTTGCATCCAAAGGTTATACCTTAGAGAAGAAGAATGGCAAGTGGTACTTTAATGGAAAACCAGTTGTTATCAATTTCGTCATTCGTACAGAGGACAAAAGGTACGATGAAGGTTATTACATAGCCAGCGTTCTTGAAAAGGCTGGCTTCACGGTTAACAAGCTGAACAGACAGAGGAGGCAGGCTAACGACATAGTGTATTTCTCAAGTCCGGATTCTCTCCAGTGGCAACTCTATACAGAGGGCTGGGTTAGTGGTGGAATCCAACCACTTGCTTGGATAGCTTGGGATTACTGGTTCTTTGACTACTTTGTCGCTCCTTCCTGGGCTTCAGGTAACGGGAACCAAATAACCGTTAAGGACTTCGTCAACAACCTCACCAACGGAAACCTCGATCAGTTCATTAAGGTACTCAAGCTTAAGTACTATAGCACTCCTGATAAGCTCAAGAAGCTTCTCGAGTGGACTGGTTATGACATAGACATGCTCCTGGCCTTCAACAAGTTCAAGGGACCGAATGGGGAGATCCAGCTTGTTAACGCAAACCAATTCTGGGATCTCTACAAGTTAGCCTATGGACTTCACATGCTACGTTCAAACCGCATATACACGGTTGAAACTTGGAACTTCTTCGAGCTCAACAGGGATATAAAGGCTTACATAACAGATCCAATCAGTGGTGTTTCAAGCTTCTTACCAGCTAGGGGACTAATGCCGGCGAACATGCCCAACCCAACGATACCTAAGACAACTACCTCAACGAAGACCTCAACCACCACAACCAAGACCACTACTAAGACCAAGACCTCTAGCATGACTTCTACAACCAAGACCACCACAACCAAGACTTCATCCTCCACAACGACAACTACCTCAACGAAGACCTCAACCACCACAACCAAGACTAAAACTTCAACTACCACCTCGACTACCACTACGTCATCAACGACTACAACAAGCACGCCAACGTCCAGTTCAAGCAGTGCCACTTCCAGCACTACTCCAACAAGTTCTCCAACAAGTTCTCCATCGCAAACTTCATCCACGGGCGGCATCTGTGGTCCAGCAACCCTTGTTGGGCTTGCCTTACTTCCGTTGCTCCTGAGGAGGAGGAAGTGAGCTCCTCCCTTTTGATTTCTTACACTTTTCTTTGACAAAGACAAAAAAAATATAAACCCTAAATCCTTTTCTTTCCTGTAAAAGTTAGTTTCGGAGGATGGTAGAATGGCGATGAGCTACGGAAAGTACGTTGCCTACAGAATTGTTAACGCCCTCATCATACTCTTCTTTGCAACACTTTTGAGTGCATCCCTCTTTGTCCAATTGGCAATAGTGGAAGACAAAGGTCTTGTGCAGGCTCAGCTCACCCAGCAAATTCAAACCTATGTTAAGAGACATCACACTCAGCCCACACAAGAATGGATTCAGAAACTGAACCAGTCTCTTATACATCAGTATAAGCTTGATGTCCCCTATTGGAAAAGGGTTTTAGAAACGACTAAGAACACCATATTATGGAGGTGGGGTTCTTCTCAGTCTGCACTCTTTGGAACGTATGATGTGAGAAAACAGATCGAAATAGCCCTTCCGAGGACGATATTAATGTTCACAACGGCTACTGTGATAGTTATTCTTATAGGTATCGCCTTAGGTGTTAAGAGTGCACAAAATCCAGGTAGCTATATGGACAGAACTATAGCTATTCTCTCAATGGTGACTACAAGCCTTCCCATGTGGTGGCTTGGAATGCTGATGATACTCATCTTCTGTGTATGGCTCGGAATCCTTCCCATAAAGCTGTACACAACTCCGAGGATAACCAGTACGATACAGTTGCTTAAAAAAATGAGTCTCCCCGTCTTCACTATAGTGCTAAACGTTTTTGGTGCTTGGGCGTGGACAATAAGAAACATAATGATAGGTGTTCTCCAAGAGGACTTCATAATGGCAGCAAGGGCAAAGGGTGTTCCAGAGAACAAAGTCATATATGGTCATGCCTTAAAAGCTGCGGCTCCTCCGATTGTTACAATGATAATCTTTGCTATGCTTGGTTCTCTCTCGGGTGCAATCATCACGGAGATAATTTTTAACTGGCCTGGTATGGGACTTCTCTACTGGCAGGCTTTGATGTCAAACGTTATTACCACTGTCATGGCATTGACTTACATCTCGATACTGCTTTATTTGGTATCGATGATACTAGCGGATCTACTCTACGGATGGCTCGATCCTCGTGTCAGGGTTGGGGCTGCAGGTTCGAGGTGATGTAAATGAGATGGGTTGACTTTAAGGACAGTGTAAAGAGATTTTGGAATGACTACAAACGTGAGAAGAGTGGAATGTTTGGTTTAATTTTGCTTGTAATATTAATAGTCCTTGCAGTTTCAGCACCCTATTTAACGAGTCCTGATGTCCCCCAAAAGTGGCAGGTGGGCTGGCAGACGAATCCAAAGAACGCCCCTCCTACTTGGGTCAATAGGTTCTCCTCGATCTCAAAGGCACCTCATCTTGTTTATAGTGTGAAAGATGTCCACATAACTAGAAACTCCAGCAATGGATACACTACGTACGTTTTAACGTTCGCGTATAAGAACAAATACTATCTTCCTCCCAAAGACGTCGTAATAACTGGTATTCTCAACAACGCTTCCACTCCGTCCCAAAATCCCCAAATGACACTTTGGGTCATTAGACCTCCTGAGAGGGGTATAAAGAATAACACGATGCTCTTGATTTCAGGGTATTCACTTCCTTCCAACTATACCTTCCAGCTAAGTTCTTCCCAAGATGCAAAACTTAACTTCCTCTTTTGGCTCTACAAAAACGGAGCCTTTAAACTAAATAATATGACTCCTATACTTAACGCCCAGATGCTCAGACTTTATCTGACCATGAACAATACTCTGATGCAAACAATGGGTACCGTAGATTTAGTTAGGGCCTTAATGGGTCAGCTGGTCAACAAGAGCACTGGAAAGTTCGTTCCCCTAACCCTGATAAACAATGTACCTGGTCTTGAGGGCCTCTACACATTCAAAGTTTATATTACAGCTCCTCAGGGCGTTAAATTGAACTTTAATCACATGAAAATATACTTCGTGGGAAGAACGTATGGAATACTGGGAACCGATCAGATGGGTAGACCAATAGCGGTAGGTTTACTCTGGGGAACCCGCGTGGCCTTGGCAATAGGTATTTCTGTTTCTGTAACGTCGGTATTGCTCGGCATCTTCATTGGGGTTACCAGTGCATACCTTGGCGGTTGGAAAGACGAGCTTATTCAGAGGTTCACCGAGTTCATGGCCTCACTTCCGCTACTGCCAATGCTCATTCTTCTCAGCCTTTGGATAGCTAGTAGGAGCGCAGCACAGAGCAGTAAGATTACCTTGTGGCAACTGGTTGCTATTATGGTGATCTTTGGATGGATGGGAACTGAGAAGATAGCAAGAAGTATGGCTCTTCAGATTAAGGAACAAACATACGTTGAAGCGGCAAGAGCGTTAGGAGCTGGAACGGGTAGAATAGTCTTCAAACATATAGTTCCTCAGCTGTTACCCTATGCTTTCGCCAGCATGGCCTTAAGTGTCCCGGGTGCCATATTGGCAGAAGCGGGTTTGAGCTTCCTTAACCTCACCAGTCAAAACATGGTAAGCTGGGGTAGAATGCTCAACAACGCCTACAACAACGGGGCGACAGTAAACGGCTACTGGTGGCAAGTTATTCCGCCTGGACTAGCGATAGCGATAGTGGGATTCGTCTTTGTACTTATAGGAGTTTCCCTTGACAAAGTGCTCAACCCCAAGCTTAGACGCATATGAGGTGGTCAGAATGAGTGATGTGCTTGAAGTTAAAAATTTGAAGATGTACTACTTCACCCCCCGAGGTGTCGTTAAAGCAGTTGATGACATTTCCTTCACACTGAAAAAAGGTGAAGTGATGGGGTTGGCAGGAGAAAGTGGCTGTGGTAAGTCCTCCCTTGGCTTTACCCTTTTAGGTATGCCAACTCCGCCGGGAAAGATAGTCAGTGGAAGCATTAAAATAGACGGAAGAGAGATAGTAGGTTTACCAGAAGAGATATTGAGAAAAGAAATCAGGTGGCAGAAAATATCCATGATATTTCAGGGAGCCATGAACGCTCTAAATCCGGTTTATACAGTTGGATATCAAATGACCGAGCCTCTCAGGTATCACAAGGGAATGGAAATGGAAGAAGCTCTTGAAATCGCCCAAAAGTATTTAGAACTCGTGGGACTTCCCCCAGAGATAGTGCATCGTTATCCACACGAACTTAGCGGTGGTATGAAGCAACGTGTCATTATAGCCACGGCACTTCTCATGGAACCAAGTGTTGTCATAGCCGACGAACCTACAACCGCCTTGGACGTTGTTGTTCAGGCCCAGATCATAAATCTAATGAAACGCTTGAAGAAAAAACTGGGACTTTCAATGATCTTCATCACCCACGATCTTAGTATTTTGGCAGAAATAAGCGACAAGGTAGCCATAATGTATGCTGGTAAAATAGTTGAGATTGGTGACAGCGAGAAAATTTACTACGAACCAGCCCATCCCTACACCCAAAAATTGCTGGCTGCGATTCCAAGGCTTCATGAAGACGTTGAGAAGCTTGAATTTATCCCAGGACAACCTCCCAATCTTATTAATCCACCAAAGGGCTGTCGCTTCCATCCCAGATGCCCATACGCGACCCAAACGTGTATGGAGAAGGAACCTGAACTAGTGGAAATTGAGCCAAACCACAAGGCTGCATGCTGGTTGCTGTGAGGTGTTGAGAATGAGTGATGTGGTACTTAAGGTTGAAAACCTCAAGAAATACTTCCCAATCAAGAGGGGAGTGCTTCAAACTTTAAAAAGGGAGCCAATTAGATATGTCAAAGCAGTAGACGGGATAAGCTTTGAGATAAGAAAGAAAGAGGTCTTTGCCCTTGTCGGTGAAAGCGGCTGTGGAAAATCAACAACGGGAAAACTCATTGTCAAACTTCTTGAGCCTACAAATGGTAAAATATACTTAGAAGGTAGGGACGTGACTACTATAACGTCAAAAGAGGACGTTTTGGCCTACAGAAGAAAGGTTCAGATAATCTTTCAGGATCCGTTTTCCTCTTTAAATCCGCGTTTTAGAGTTTTTGATATCCTTGAGGAGCCTCTCCTTATTCACGGTATCGGTGAGACCAGGGCTGAACGTGAAGAGATCATTTACAAGGCCCTGGAGATGGTTAGGATAACCCCACCTGAGGATTACATAAGCAGATTTCCCCACATGCTCTCCGGCGGTCAGAGACAGCGCGTGGCAATAGCTAGGGCTCTCATCCTAAACCCAACCTTTGTGGTTGCTGATGAGCCTGTCTCGATGCTTGACGTTTCAATACGCGCCGAGATACTAGAACTCATGAAGGAACTTAAAGAAAAACTTGGAGTCACTTACCTCTACATAACTCATGATATGTCGACCGCAAGGTACTTCTCTGATTGGATGGCAGTCATGTACCTTGGCAGGATAGTTGAAATGGGGCCCGCTGATCGAGTTATAGACAATCCTCTGCACCCATATACTAGAGCACTATTGGCTGCAGTTCCTGAACCAAAACCTGAACGAAGAAACGTCATTAAGGAGCTTCCTATTAAGGGTGAAGTTCCAAATGCGGTCAATATTCCTCCGGGCTGCAGATTCCACCCAAGATGCATTTACTTCAAGAAAGGTCTGTGTGACACCCAGCAACCTAAAATGATCGAGTATGAACACAATCACTTTGCTGAGTGTCATTTGGTCGGAGAACTTTGACTTTCCTAATATTTAATTTTGCGGTGCCGGAAATGACGAGCTTTAGGGAGGTTCTTGAAAGGGGTCCTATAAAAGTTGGGCTATTCTTTCTCTTCTTGGCTATTCTTCTTTCTGGGGTGGCAATGTTTCACACCATCATAAAGTTTTCGAGATCTGGTGAGGTAACCTTCAACGGTACACCTCTAGTGGGTGGAGATGTGGTTTACAACACAACCCTTTCTCTTACTGGAAACGGTTCAGTAGTGCTCATATATCCCAACGGAACAGTTCGCGATATTTTGGTAGAGGGTAACAACGATATAAAACTCGGATCCAAGAGAGCAATGGTTCAGCTTTTAAATGGTACAGTCTCGTACAGATATACTGGTGTTAAGTACACCTATCCTTACTCTTCACTGTCCTTGGTGGCCTTTGTTTTGATGCTCGTTGGAATCGTGTTGGTCTTTAGTGGATTGACCCAGTTCTATAGGGAGGTTGGGGGGAGAACTCGTGAGAAAACTCAATCTGGAAAAGGCCGTGGAGAGGATAATTGAATTCATAGGAAAAAAAACTAAAGAAGCTAATGCCGAAGGAGTGGTAATAGGTATAAGCGGTGGGATTGACAGTGCGACAACGGCGTATCTAGCCGTCAAGGCCCTTGGAAAAAACAGAGTGTTTGGATTAGTGATGCCTTATTACTCAAACGGAGACATTAAAGATGCTAGATTTGTCTGTTCTTCTCTGGGAATCAAATTTAGGGAAATACAAATAAAAGAGATTGTGGATTCATTTAGGGATACCGTTGGGATCAACCTTGACAAAAAGAGCCTTGGTAACGTGATGGCCAGAACGAGAATGATCCTCCTCTATACCTACGCCAATTCTCAAAACTTACTTGTCCTTGGAACAAGTAATCGAAGTGAATTCTTGACTGGTTATTTCACAAAATGGGGAGATGGGGCAAGCGATTATGCACCCATCATAAATCTTTACAAAACGGAAGTCTGGAAAATTGCAAGATTAATTGGAGTCCCTGGGAAGATAATAAAAAAGAAACCAAGCGCAGGGCTATGGAAGGGACAGACTGATGAGCGTGAGCTTGGTATAAGCTATTCTCTACTCGATGAGATACTATATCAACTCGTTGACCTGAAATGGTCAAGGGAGAACGTGGCAAAAAATCTTAATGTTCCAATTAAAATTGTTGAGCACGTTGAGAACCTTGTGAAGAGAAGTGAACACAAAAGAAGACTACCACTTGGGCCGACGTTCGATGATTTGCTATGAAGCGCGGTTACTTCTTGGTTTTTTTAGCAGCGTCTATGTGGGGACCCTTGGAATCTTTGCGACATATATCTACCACTATGGGGTAGACCCCTTCACAATGGTTTTTTGGAGGGTTCTACTATCTCTTATCCTGCTTGGAACTTATATCGTTCTTTTTCTTCACGAAATTCCCTTCACCAGAAACAAACTTTGTTTCTACTTTTTCTATGGATTTGTAGGGGTTTTTATCTTTTACACTCTCTATTTTTATACTGTAAAAATTTCGTCAGTTAGTTTTGTTGTTCTTCTTGTATATACTGCCCCCGCCTTCTCTGTACTTCTGGGCAGGATTATACTTGGTGAACCAGTTACAAAAGAAAAAGGAATAGCCCTCCTAGTGGTTCTTGTGGGTGTTGTTTTAGTAGTTGGTAACGTTGAACTTAAGTTCACCAAGCTAGCAATCTTAACAGGTATCTGTACGGGTTTTGTGTACGCTCTTTATGGAGTTCTTGGAAAGTTTGGGGTTAGAAATGAAAAACCAGAAAAAGTCCTGTTCATGACTCTTCTCTTTGGTCTTCTTTTTTTAGCACCTTTTTCTAAATTCTCAGTTCCCAGGGAAGCTCTTCCGTATTTAATCGGTCTTTCTTTTTTCCCGACGTTCCTCGGGTATACTCTCTACTTTCATGCCCTAAAGAAGGTAGAGGTGAGCAGGGCTAGCATCATAGCAATCATTGAGCCAGTCGTTGCTTTAATTTTGGCGTATCTTCTCTTTGGGGAAGAACTGAGCTTTATTCAGTTGGTTGGAGGGGGTTGCATAATCTGTGGTTCCATCCTTGTTCATCTCAAAAACTCGGGAGGAGATTAGATGTTGAACCAAAACCTTATATTTCAAGCCTCTCAGATGAGAGCATGAAAGACATTGAGGAACTAATCAGAAGGGAGATATTTAGAATTAATTCTCATCTTCCCTGTAGAAGAGTTTCTTTACTTTTTCTTCTCTCAGAAGAGAATCCCCATGTTGTACTTAGAAACGGAGATGTCCATTACTTTAAAAAGTATGAACTAGAACTGTTGGCTACACTAAGTGAAAATCCAGGTAGCTTGTTGTTGCCAATATTCTTGGAGTTATCCCTTGATTACCGCGGTTATTTTATCGTTCGAGGGAAGGAGGAATGTCGAATAATCCTTCAAATCCTAGGCAAAGATTGCGAGATGCTGGATGGAAATACAATATTGTGCCCTCGATACTTACTCCCTAGACTCAGAAGGCAATTACCAACTACTACAACATATGTTTTCACGGGGGAATCCACTTGAAGTCTGAAGAAAGGGTGTTTTTTCACTACCTTGTTTTTGTGGTTCCTCAAGTTGCGATTCTTTCCGGCTCTCTCTTAGGGATTCTTATCTTAGTTTATTTTCCAGTTAAGTTAGCTCTGGCGATTTTTTCGTTAGTTTTCGGCATCTTCTTACTGATAGAAGGACTACTGGTGAGGGAACATTTCTCAAAGTTACTTGCCTATCGTCTCTATATTATCATTGCTTTGGGTTTTATTTTAGTAGGTCTTACTCTCTTAATCGAAATCCTTATTTGAAGTTCTTCCAAACCACAAGGGGATAAACCATGAAGTGTCGTACCTTGATTTTGGTGTTGCTTCTCATGTTGGTCAGTGTCTTCAATGTTGCGGGGGGTAGTGGTTACTTTTCTTCAAGCACAGTGATTCTAACTTATCCTGGAGGATTATCCAGCGGACAGCTTGTGGTGGTAAATAACGCTTCCCTTTACTTTACCCTCGTGACTATTAGAGGATATTACGTGCTGAATTCCTCAGGTTCATCGGTCTCGGGGTTCAACGTTACTCTGCTTCCAAAACGGGTTGTGGCATGGGGCCCAGGGGATGTTGTCAGGTTTAACTACACCCTAAAAACCAGCTCAAATATAAAACCTGGGGAATATACTTTATGGTTGAGGGTTTGGGCTTACACTACGGCTGGAAGTCTCTATGTTTCTTCAATACCTATAAAGGTTAAAGTGCTTAGATCCCCAATACTAATTGTATCACATCGTTTTTATGTTCTTGAGAATCCTTCCATGCCCGTTGCCAGCTACGGTGAGCATGTTGTGTTTTTTCTTACAATTCAGAATCTAAAAACCACACCTCTAAAGATTGACGTAGAGTTTTCTGTGGATTCCGTTTCGTCAGCGAGAACTTTTAAAATTCTTCCCGGAAAAAATGCTCTTAATCTAACCTTACAAATACCTTACGGCATGAAACCGGGTAGATACAACGTAAAGGCCACTGTAAAAACGGAAAGAAAAACCTACACCTTTTCGAGTCCACTTAAAGTCGAGTCTCCTATTCTTCACGTAAACGTCAGCCTCCTATCCAAAGTTCTCCTGGGGAGTAAGGAAAAAATAACTGTATCTTTAATCGCTTTAAAATCCTTCACGGCCTCTCTAGTTTTTCAAGTCTATGAAAATGGAAAAAAGGTTGATCTAACCAGTGAAAAGGTGCAGGTGAATAAAGGACTTAACGTGTATTCTTTAAAATTACCATCTGGGAGAGTGGGAGAATACCTTGGAAACGTTTACCTTCTGGTAAGGAACTGGACGGCGTTTAAGGTCAGATTCAAATACGAAGTTTACACAACGCTAAGACCCCCTAAGATACTTGGAATGAGCCATTCCCAAGGGCAAAATAGGGTTATTCTAAACGTTACTTTACTCAACCCAAATATAGATTCACTTCCTGTTAACATCACACTCTCCTTTAAAAATTGGAGTAAAATTAAGATCAAAAAACTTCTCCCTCCAGGAACTTCGGTTGTAACGTTTAACATTCCACATTCCTCTAGTGAATGTAACTGTTCGACCACTGTTTTCGTTCAATGGGTTGGAGGGGTTTTGAGCAAAAACTTGGAGTTCAACTTCCATAAACTTGGTCAGACTCTTTCCAACGGTAGTCTTAACAGCTCTTGTTCCCCAAACACCACTCAGATAAAAGTTCCTTCAAAGGGAGAAACATGTTTTCTAAAGATTCTCACAATACTAACGGTTACAGTTCTTCTGAGTCTGCTCGTTTATTACGTTTATAAAAACGTTTATAAAACATCAGAAAGGAAGAAAAAACACAAACACCACTTCCCCAAACGTCGCTCTCCCCTCGGCAGTTTCAAGAGGCCAAAGCCACCGAAATTTCAGGAAAGGGACTCCCTGCCCAAAAAGAAGTGACCAAATCTTTTTATTATTTTCAGCACTACCTTTTCTTGGCGAGGGGGTCGGGGGCTCTCCGTAAGGAGGAAGTTCCGCCCACCGCACCGGGACCGCGGTGCCGCAAGGCACCTCCTGAGAGGGAGGGCAACGGCGCAGAAACGACACGGCCCCCGGGAGATGTGGATGAAAGCGGAGAAGGGCCCGGCGACGGGCACCGAGTTAACCCGCAGACAATTCCGGGGGATGCGGTGAAACGGCCGTCCCGCGGGGTGCAAGGCCGTGTTGGGGTGATGAGTTCCCGGTGTGAGCCCCGTGGTAGGCCGCTCAGTCGAATGCCCCCTTGATACAGAAGGCGGGCTATGACCCCCTCGCCGATACCGATGACTTTATATTGCTACGTTTTCAATTTTTTCAATAACCCTCTCCACGGTGATTGCAAATGGGACTTGACAAGGTCTATTTGAGTTGGTGGGATATTGAGAAGGCCATTCATTCCCTTGCCTTGGCGATTAGAAAAAGCTATTTTCCAGATCTTATAGTTGGAATTGCTAGGGGAGGTTTAATCCCTGCGGTCTCTCTTAGTCATACGTTGGGAGTTGAGATGGCAGTTGTTGACGTTAAGTTTTACCGCGATGTGGAAGGGAGGGAGAGGGAACCGATAATAAGGACATCTTTCCCAATAAACCCTCAGGGAAAACGCGTCCTTCTTGTGGATGATGTCAGTGATACTGGTGAAACTCTAAAGGTTGTTCTTCGCGAACTTCACAATTCAGGAGTTCTTGAAACAAAAGTGGCATGTCTCGTTGTAAAACCTTGGACGAAAGTAATTCCGAACTTCTATGTTTTCCGAACGGACAAGTGGGTAGTCTTCCCCTGGGAGGAGTTCCCCGTTGTTGTGAGGGAGTGAGTTTTTCTGCCTTTTAACTTTCTTTGCTTCACCATGCAACTCTTTTACTATGACTTCTTTTGGCTCGTTCTAAGAGGAAAACATGGGTTAGAATAAATTTATATTTAAAAAAAGGAAGAGTTTTTTTACTTTAAATAAAGAGAAAAGCTTATAAGATAAAGTTGCACAATGTTGATTGCAGACAACCAATGGGGGTGAACCACGTGAAGTGGAAGCCATTATTCGCAGTCCTCCTCGGACTGCTGATGGTCGGAGTAACGGCGGGGAGCACGAGTGCCCAAGTATTCCCCACCAAACCCCAAACCGCCAATGTTGGTAGTTATGCCAAGACGATTTCACTCCCAACAACCAACCCCTATCAATTCCACCCACTACCTCCCAAACTCGAAGTGTTCCTAGATAAAGACTAAGTTGATTTAGGATTCTCAAAGTACGACTCGTACGTTCAGTATGGAGGTAGGATATACCTTGCATTCTACTGGGTTCTGGACACGCTTGGTGTCCCCAACGCCGGAAGTCCTGATAGGGTTTTCACTGCTGATCCCATGGGATGTAAAAACACCTTCGGGATGGGTTCAGCTCTTCGAGTTTTATTTTCATTCTTCCTAAAACTGTTGAGGCGTGAGAAATGGATAGTGAAACACCACCAGAGAAGCTCATCTTTGTTGACAATTTCATAAAGGGGTGGGGCTACTTTGTGATCGTGGGTCTCCTCTTTGGAGTCCTAACAGTTGAGGGCTCCTTTTGAAATATTGCCAAGTTCAATATCATTATATGGTTTGTCATGGCTATCATAACTTACTTCATAATAATAGGTTACAACGAGACCCTAAAGTGGGCAATTGAAAAGCAGGGAAAATCCTATCCGCAAGCAAGGATGGAAACCGAGAAATTCACAAGAACATTCACCCTCGAGCTTGCAGTCCTCTTTCCAATGGCAAGCATTACTGGGGCGGCTTTGTTCTCAATGGCTTACCTGAACGTCCTACTTGGGATTCTGCTCGTGGTTGTGAGCTCGGCAGTATGGGGTTACGTTCATGCAAAGATTTTCACATCCGCCTACATCCCAATAGCAAATCCCCGAAAGATATTCCGGATTTCAGTTGTCCTGTACAAACGGTGTTGCGGGCAGAATCCCGGGCGCACTATGGGAAGCAGTTGCCAACGCCGACAGAGGCCCTCTCAAGAATCACCAAAAACCGCCCACCAGTGGGAGGTTGAAAAGCCCGGAGAATGAAAAATGAAGAGGTACTTGATTTCCTCAATCATTGGGGTTTCCCCTCTTTCTGTTCTTTATAAACTTAGTAGGAGATAAAGACGGCTATGTATCTTTCCTATACGTAGGTACTGCGCTTTTCATAGCATACGTTATAGCAAACATAGGTGCGATTGTGTATAGGGAGATGCCAATAAGGAAGATAGTGACAGACGCCGTTTTTCTCTACACCCTCTCGTTCTTTGCAATCGTTGCTGCAGGAAGTGTAAGGTACCCCTACAATCTCATCTCAATGGCAATTGCCATTTTGATAGTGTTAGCCATCAAAGAAAGGGTCATTGAATGGTTGGATAGGGGCTCCAGCGAGGAGATGTTGGGATAAATATGAAGAGAATATTTAGTTGTGAGAGATACTGTATCCATGTTGGCTTTTATTACTCGCTCTATTTAACTCCACTGACCGTCCCAGGGCTCAGCAGCGCAGTGTTCTGACTGAGCATTCCTCGGAGATTGGGCTGAGGGGTCTTTTAGAGCAACTGCTGTTGCCTGCAGGGTTTATCCTTCTCGTCGCTGGGCTACCCAGACACTATTCCAAAATTTTGAGGTAAAGAAAAGAAAATTGATTGCATATATCATCACAAGATAATAGTGCAGGGACTATTCAAGAATTCGAAACCCATTTAACCCCCTTCCCTAACTTTTCCCGGTGGTGATATGAGGGCGTTCATAGCCATCGAGGTTAGCGATAGCGTTAGGGACAACCTCGTGAAGGCCCAGGAGAGGTTCAGCAAGTCAGCAAAGATAAAGTTCGTCGAGCGCGAGAACTTCCACGTCACGCTAAAGTTCCTCGGGGAGATTGACGAAGTACTGGAAGAGGAAGTAAAGAAGGCTTTGGGGGAGATAGCAAAGAAGCACAAAAAGCACCGCGTTCGCGTTAAGGGCATAGGCGTCTTTCCGAACCCGAACTATGTCCGCGTAATCTGGGCAGGAATAGAGAACGACGAGGGGATTAAGGCGATAGCGGCCGATGTTGAGAAGGAGATGAGAAGGCTGGGCTTCAAGAAGGATAAGGACTTCATTGCCCACATAACCATAGGCAGGGTGAAGCTTGTCAGAGACAAGGTTGAGCTGGCGATGGCGCTCAAAGACCTTGCCAATGAAGACTTCGGCGAGTTTGAGGTTAAAGCCATAGAACTGAAGAAGAGCACACTAACTCCCAAGGGACCAATTTACGAGACGGTTGCGAGGTTTGAACTCGCGGAGTGAGGGCGATGGAAATCGAATTGATTCTGGAAGAGGTT
>Ga0256833_1001729_pt1 | contig 15762 bp, 15 predicted proteins | sample 356284metaG_FD_190535 | JGI IMG/M metagenome (GOLD analysis project Ga0256833, IMG submission 190535) | Hydrothermal vent microbial communities from Mid Atlantic Ridge, Atlantic Ocean - 356-284 | ecosystem: Environmental > Aquatic > Marine > Hydrothermal vents | place: Atlantic Ocean: Mid...
CGGTTTATCTTGCCACTTCTGAGGAAGTTGCTGATGTTACTGGTGAGTATTTTGTTAACAGAAGGATTGCAAAGGCTGCAAAAATTGCTTATGATTATGATGTTCAGAAGAGGTGCTGGGATTTGAGCGAGAAATTTACAGGCGTCAGATGGATTGACAAGTTTTGATTTTCTATTGTAAAATATTATTAACAAAATTCAGGAGGTTGAAATGAGCAACGATAAGCCTGTTAAAATTCTTCTGGTAGACGATATGCGGAATTTCCTTGATCTTGAAATTTCTTTTTTGAGAAGATCAGATGTTAAAATTTTGACGGCTGAGGATGGGGTTGAGGCTCTTAAAATCACCAAGGCTGAAAAACCAGATATAGTTCTTCTTGATATTGAGATGCCCAGAATGGATGGAATTCAGGTGTGCAGGATTATTAAGAGTGACCCTTCCCTCAAACACATCCCCGTGGTAATGGTTACTTCTACCAACAGATATGAGGAAGCGATGAATGCCGGGGCTAATGATTTCTGGAAGAAACCAATTTTTGAGAAGGATTTTCTTGAGGGTATAAAGAAATTTGTACCCATCAAAGAGAGAGTTGAAGAAAGGATACCCGTGGGTCTGCAGGTAGATTACAGAGTGGGGGAGGATAAGAATAAGGTCGTTCAGGCTTTTACAGCAAACATCAGTAAAGGTGGAATGTTTCTGATAACAAGAGATACACTTCCAGTGGGTTCTGTGCTTGAACTTGAAATCCACCTTCCAGATGGGAAAGTGAAGGCAAAAGGAGAGGTGGTGAGAGAGGTTAAAGAGGAGGAAGAGGGACTTTACACTTCGGGTATGGGAATTAAACTCATCTCATTTGAGAATGACGGGAAAAAGGTTTACGAAGATTTCATAGAGAGCAAACTTAAAGAAAAGGAGAGTTAATATGCCGGCTGCACAGGATTCCATTATAATCAATGTTCCAAAAGAGAAATTCTTTGAGGTGATAACCGATTTTGAAAAGTATCCAGAATTTATCCCTGAAATGAAGAGTGCACAGGTAGTTGAGCATAAGGACAATGAATACATAGTTGATTTCACCGTTACCCTCATAAAAAAGATTGATTACAGGTTGAAACTGATTGCCCATCCCTATACAAAGCTGGAGTGGAATCTCGTTAAAGGCTTCTTCAAAAAGAATTACGGCTACTGGGAGATTGAGGAACTGGGTCCGGAGCAGATTAAAGCAACTTACTATGTGGAACTTGAAATGGGTATGCTTGTGCCAAAGAAAATTCTCAATGAACTGGCACAGATAGGCTTGCCCAGAATGCTTAAGAATTTCAAGGAAAGGGCAGAATCTCTCTATAAATCCTGAGCATTTGATGAATAGCAGAGTTTGCAGGGAAGTAGCTGTTGGAATTTTGATTATTGATGCTCTAATTGTGCTTATTTTTCTTGCGTTTAAAATCGGTGGGGCAGGGCTTGGGAGGAAGAATATTTACATCATAAGGGCAAAAGATGCACTGGGACTTGTTGAAAACAGCTCTGTCATGATTGCAGGGGTGGAGGTGGGTAAGATAAGGCATTTGAGCATCGAGGGAGACCACGCCTTAATCGAATTTGCTGTTGATTCCACAATAAAATTGAGAGAGGGCACAAAATTTTACATAAGGGGGAAGAGCCTCCTTGGAGAAAAGTATCTTGATGTTATTCCCTCCCTCCATGGAGGATTTTTGCCTGAAAATACTCCCCTTGATGAATGGGCAACACATGAAACAGAAATTGGTGACTTTGTTACGAAAATCAACCAGAAATACATGCCTTCACCTGAGGATTTCCGGAGAATTTTCAATGCTTTTATGCTCTTACTTGTAAGACATTCCGGTGATATTGAGAGGTCTCTGGAGTGGTTTGGAAAACTGACGGAAGAGATACCGCCTGAAAGGGCAGGTGAATTTATAGCTGAGACGGAGAGTTTTTTTCGCTTTCTCCATATTGTGGAGAGTGATTATATGAGGTGGAGGAAAGGCGTAGATAATGCCTTTAACTTACTCAACAGGGTTTCCAGGGATTATTCCACCATATCGGCCCAGATTCAGAAATATGGTGGATATTTTCCCGATGTGACCACGGTATCCTGGTATGTGGAAAATGTAAGGGATATTCTCCTGAATACCAGAAAACTTCTCTGCAATCTCAATTACCAGCTTCACAAATTTGACAATGTTGATTTTGAAACTCTCAAGGAAATTCTTGAGGATGAGGGGTTTAAGGTGAGATTCTGGGGAAGAAGCAGAGAGGAGAGGGAGAGGGATATAAAGTTGTTCAGATCTTACCAGAAGAATGTAACGGGGGAGGGATGTAGATGAGATTTGTTAGAATTTTGCCTTTCTTGATTTTTCTTTTTCTGACTTCATGTAATGTAACCACAAATGAGAAGCTCAGAGTTCACCCCATCTATGATGTTAAAGCTTTTGAATCTGGTGACTACTTTGCCATACCTTTTCCCGATTTTCACAGAGTCAGTGAAGGTAAGGTGGATTTCAGAGATTTCCCCGGCGTCAATTCAAATGAGATGTTCAGAAGAGTTGCCCGACAGCTCGAGGAGAATTTTACGGGCTTTGGACTCAACTCAGCAATTTTTGTTCCCTTTTCTGGAGAAGTTTCTGAAGAATCCCTTTCATTTTCTGTGACAGATTCTGTGAATGGTGGTTCTCCGGTTTACCTCGTTGACATTGACGATAATTCCCCACAGAGGGGAAAAAGGATACCCATAATGGTCAGGTTTTATAAAGGTGACTCAAAATATTTGCCATCAAACACTCTGATCGTAATCCCTGTTCCCGGATTCCCCCTGAGGGAAAACACCTGGTATGCACTGGTGATAAAGGATGGGCTGCTGGATAAAGATGGTAACAGAGTCGTTCCCCCGGAGGATTTTGAAGAGGAGTATAACCGGGGGATTTATCCATTCAATTTGGTCCGAAAAATAACAGGGAATGAAAAGATCATACTGGCTGTTCCTTTTAGAACAGGGGTGGCTTCTGAGGGGTTAAAGAAAATCTATCAGTATGTTCAGGGCATAGATGTTAAATTTACTGTGGATCCAGATCTTTACTATGCATACTGGAACTATGATCCGAGACCCGAAATTGAGGGAAAGTTTCTGTCACCCCAGTTTCAAAAGGGTGATCCACCATATTTGAAAGAGGGAGAGGGTTATTTCGTTTTTGACAGTGAGGGTAATCCCGTTCCTCAGAGATGGGAATGGGTGAGGTTTTCCATCCTGCTTCCCGATTCTCCACCTCCAGAAAATGGCTATCCCGTTGTGATCTATGCTCACGGCACAGGTGGAGATTATCAAACTTACATAAGAAGCTGGGTTGGGTATTATCTCACTTCCATGGGATATGCAGTTGTTGGATTTGATCAGCCGCTTCACGGGGCGAGAAACCCGAGACATGGCGGAGAGGAGCTATACACCTTCAATTTTATAAATCCAGTTGCCATGAGGGACAATATCAGGCAGGGTGCAGTGGATCTATTTGTGCTCAGAAAGATGGTGGAAAAGTTTTATCTTTCTCCTGCGTCCTCTCCCACAGGGTGGAAGATCTTTTTTGATATGGAGAGGGCTGGATTTTTCGGTCATTCCCAGGGAGCACTAACCGGTGCCCTCTATCTTGCCATAGAAGATTTTCCCTTTCGTGGTGCTGTTCTCTCCGGTTCAAGTGGGGACCTCATTCTGGCTTTCCTGTACAAGGTTTCTCCTGTCAATATTCCTGATCTGTTTAAAATCTTTCTCACTGAGTATGACAATTACACCCTTTTCAATCCCATCTTATCTCTTTTCCAGATCATGGCTGATCCTGCTGATCCCATTAACTTCGGGAAGGATATTATCTACCATCACGGAAGAAAGTCACCCATGAACCTTTATATCTCTGAGGGTCTTGAGGATGAGGAAACACCACCTCCTCTCATAGAGGCTTTTGGGTCAACAACAGGGGTGGTTCCCGTTGAACCTGTGTACAAAATGCCCATCCAGTTTAATTTGAAAAAAGTTACTCCTCTGACAAGGCCTGTTGAGGGAAATCTAACAATCGATACAGACTCGGGTGAAAAGAGGGTGACAGCTGTATTTATACAGTATCCCGGATATGGACACTTTGCATGTTTTGAAAGTGAAGATGCCATTGATGACTGGACTCAGTTTTTCAGGTCTCTGCTGGATAGTAGAGTGGCGGAAATAAAGTAGTTAAAGGTCTTTTCTGTAGATGGTTCTTTTGCTGATTCCGAGCAGTTCAGCTGCTTTCCCCTTGTTGCCACCGGTAAGCTCAAGAACTTTTCTTATGTAGATCCTTTCCAGTTCCTCCAGAGGTATGATTTTATCAAGGATCAGTATGGGTTCGCTCTCCGGCTGGGGAAGTTTGCACTCTTCGACGGGAATGTCTATCTCTTCAATTCTCTCTCCGTCGGCCAGTGCCACAGCCCTTTCTATGGCATTTTCCAGTTCTCTTACATTTCCGGGCCATGGATAACTCTCGAGACATGAATATAGTCGTGGATTTATCCCTTTTACCTTTTTCCCATATTTTTCTGAATACTTTTTTATGAAATGTTCCACCAGGAGAGGGATATCCTCTTTCCTCTCACGGAGAGGAGGTAGTTTGATGTTGAGTACGTTTAATCTGTAGTAGAGATCCTCTCTGAACTTCTTTTCCTCCACAGCTTTTTTCAGATCCTGATTGGTTGCCGCAATTATTCTGACATTTACGGGAATTTGCTGATTGCTTCCAAGTGGTCTTATGGTTTTTTCCTCGAGCACCCTGAGTAGCTTGCTCTGGAGATTCAGGCTCATATCTCCAATTTCATCCAGAAATATTGTTCCACCATCTGCCTCTGCAAAGAGTCCCTTCTTTGACTGGGTTGCACCTGTAAAGGCCCCCTTGACATATCCGAAAAGTTCGCTTTCAAGGAGATTGTCAGGTATGGCTGCGCAGTTTATCGTAACAAATGGCCCATTGGCCCTATGGCTGTTGAAGTGTATTGCCCTGGCTACCAGTTCTTTTCCCGTTCCAGATTCCCCCTCAATCAGTACGTTACTGTCAACTCTGCTGATCTTCTCAATCAGATCGAAAATAGCCTGCATTTTTGATGATCTGCCAATAATGTTGTAGAACTGGTACCTCTCAGTGAGAATTTTCCTGAGAAGAATGTTTTCCTGCTGCAACTTCTTCGTTTCCAGAGCTTTTTTCAGTGTGTGACGGAGACCGGAGATTTTGAACGGTTTGGTTATGTAATCAAAGGCTCCTTCCTTTATCGCCTGTATGGCTGTTTCAACTGTTCCAAATGCTGTCATTATTATGACTTCAGTGTCGGGTGAAATTTCCTTAACCATTTTAAGAATGGCGAAACCATCCACTTCCCCCATTTTTAAATCTGTCAGCACGATATCGTACTGCTTCTCTCTGATGACTTTCTCCGTCTCTCTGCTTTCAGTGAGGGTATCCACGTCATATTCTTTTGAAAGTGCATCTTTTAACATTTCCACCATTTCAGGATCGTCGTCTATTACAAGAATTGAATATCTGCTCATGGTTCCTCTCCTGCAGGTAAGATTATGGTAAAGGTTGTACCTTTGCCCGGTTCACTTCTAACTTTGATCCACCCTCCATGCTGTTTAACTATGTTCCTGGTGACTGTGAGTCCCAGGCCTGTTCCCTGTCCCGGTTTTTTCGTGGTGAAAAAAGGATCAAATATTCTGTTGAGATTTTCCTGACTTATTCCCATCCCGTTATCTGCTACTCTGATAACGATTTTTGAATTTGCCTTCTTAATTGCCACACTTATTTTACCATTTTCACCGGTTGCATCTATTGCATTCATGATCAAATTGAGAAAAACCTGCTCCCACTGATGAGGATCAATCAGAACTTCTGGAAGATCAGGGTCATAATCCTTTGTTATCTCAATTTTTTTCTTTTTAAGCCTGATCTGTAAAAGATCGATTATCCTGTCAGAAACCTTTGTAATATTTGTTTTCCTGAGGGCAGGTTCCTTTGGCTTTACAAAATCCATGAGCTGTCTGATAATGGAGGTTATTCTTTCTATCTGTTCAATGATCGTTCTGAGAGATCTTTTTGCTGTGGGATTGTCTGAAAGGGATTCCATCAAAACTTCAGCTCTTCCCATTATGACATTGAGAGGTGTACCTATCTCGTGAGCCAGCCCTGCTGCAAGGACTCCAATAGTTGCCATTTTTTCAGACTCAATTAGTTTCTGCTCATACAGGACTTTCTCCGTTATATCATCAAAGGTGAATATGAGAATTGGTTCGCCGATGCTCTCGGTGGCGGAGCTCACCCGGTAATCAATTATGAGTTCTCTCTCCCCTTTCTCGCAGTTGATTCTGCCACTTTTCTCCTTCTCAATTTCAATTGTTTTCCCGCAGTGTTTTGCAATAAAATCCAGAAAATTTTCTCCTCTCGATATGGGAAATATTTTTCTGGCCGCCTTGTTTATCTCAATAACTTCACTATTTTCCCTCATTGTAATCACGCCGGCAGAAATATTTTCCAGTATCAGTTCAAGTCTTTTTGAAATTGCCTGCGTTTCACCGAGTGCTTTCTGTAAATCCCTTGTTCTCTCTGCTACCTTCTCCTCCAGAGTTCCGTAGAGTTTTTCCAGTTTGTCTGCCATTCTGTTAAATTCTATTGCAAATTTGCCTATTTCGTCCTCCCTTAAAACTGGCACTCTCTCTGAGAGGTTACCCTCTCCTATTATTCTTGCCTTCTCAGACATCTGCTTCAGAGGATAGGTAATTTCATTTGCAAAAAGGGAGGTTATGGCTATTGTGAAGAGTGTCACGAAAAAGATGAATATGAAAGCCGCATTCCGCAGTTTAATTATGGCTGAAAAGGCGGATTTTTTATCCCTTGAAATTGTTAAAATAAGATTAAGGGGCTGGTAAATCTGGCATCTTGAGATATAATCTCCCGTCTCCACCCATGGCGATGAACGGCTTCTGCTGTAGTAACATGTACCGGGGATGGGGGACTTAAAGGGTTCCGAGGAAAATATTAAGTTGCCGTTAAAATCGTACAATTCCACCTGGAATCCAATCTTTGTTAAATCTTCAACTCCAAGGTGCTGTATCAGCGTGGAAATGGGAAATAACGCTATGATGAAATATTTTCTATCTCTGACTTCAAAGGGCTGATCAATTCTAATGTATTTTTTCCCTTTGTAGAGGATGATGGTTTTCTCCAGGGATAGATTTTTGAGTTCCTGAGAGAAGTATTGAACTGTCCCTGACGGGTCACAGATCAGAAGGATCGTACCATGAGGAATAGTTGAAGTTTTTGAAGAGAGGAGGGAATTTATAACTGATTTCAAATTAATGTATTTTTTGTATCTTGTCATGATTAGCGAGAGATCTCTGTATGCAAAATCTCTCAGAGCTTCTCTGTTGGTGTTTACAAATGTGTCTATTTTTATCAGTTCAAGTTTGAGCAAAGTGGCAATATGATTCTGGATCTCTCTGAAGATGTATTTTTTCCCGTAGTAGTATCCCAGTGAAGTTGCAAGGAAAACCGGAATTATTGAGAAAGCAAGAGTCCAGGCGAATAGCCTTGTTCTCAAAGATGTTTTCCTTCTCATAACTTTTATTTTAACCATACCGTATGGCATTGCAAAATATTTTAATTACAGAGCTTTTTCTCTTACATATTTTTTTTGAGAAGCAATTCCTCCTGTGTTAAAATAAGAAGAAATCGAGAAAAGGAGGAAGTTGTGAAGAGGAAGTTACTTTTTTTGCTGGTAGCTGTTATTTTGGGTGTTATGTTTGCCAGTGGTTGTCAGAAGAGACCTGATAAAGAGATTGCCGAGGCTGAAAAGGCCCTTGAAGCAGCCAAGGAGGCAGGGGCACCCCAGTATGCGCCTAAAGAGTTTAAGAGTGCCGAGGATATGATGGCAGAAACATACAAACTCGTTGATGCCAAGAAATATAAAGACGCAAGGGAAGCTGCCATCACTACCAAGGAACTTGCTGATGTGGCAAGGATGAAGGCTCTTCAGAGGAAGCAGGAGCTGGAGAAGGAGCAGCGGAATAAACAGCAGATGAAGCAGAAGGAGAGTTATCCCGGAACTGCTACACTGGCTCCCGGTGCAGTTACCGGTGAGGCACTGAATGAAGAGATCCAGCAGAGTAAAGTGGGAACGGGAGCCCTGGGTGAAGGTGTAACCATTACAAAATTACCACCGATCCACTTCGATTTTGATAAATACAACATCAGAGAACAGGATAAGAAAATTCTTCAGCAGATTGCAGACTGGCTTAAAAAACACCCAACTGTAAGGATAAGAATTGAGGGACATACGGATGAGAGAGGAACAGAGGAGTACAACATGGCTCTGGGAGAAAAGAGGGCGAAGGCTGCAAGGGACTATCTTATCATGCTGGGGATCGATCCTTCGAGAATTGAGATTGTGAGTTTCGGAGAAGAGGACCCTGTTGATCCAAGACACAACGAGGAAGCATGGGCAAAGAACAGAAGAGATGAATTTGTAATCATCAAAAAATGAAGAGAAAAATTTTTCCAGCGGTAATTGCAATTCTGTTGCTTAACGGCTGTCAGTACATTGTTACACAGCAGGATCTTGCTGTTTTGAGGGGGAGAATTAACATACTTGAGAGCAGAGTGAAGAATCTGGAGGATGAAACGGAGACTCTGAGGGGACTCACGAAGAGTGAAGTATCAGAGACTAAGAAATCCCTGATTGAGGAGGTTGAATCCCTCAGAAAGAGTAATCTGGTTCTTCTCAGTAAAATAGATGAGATGAGACAGGAAATACAGTCTCTCAGAAACAGGGTTGAGGTCCTTGCACAGAAAGTCAACTCTTCAGGAGAAAAAGATGAAATTGAGGAGCTGAAGAAGGAGGTGGCTCAACTATCGCTTACCGTGGAGAAACTGGGTAAGACTGTGGAGAATCTGGGAGTAGGTGCTACAAAGGGTACCGAGATAATTGGGGCTACCTGGAAGGGTCCCAGGGATGCCTACTATGACGCAATGTCTGATTTTAAAAAGGGTAACTACAAAATTGCCAAACTTAAATTTGAGAAGTTAATTCAGAAGTATCCCCATTCAAAATATGTTGTGAATGCACATTTCTGGATTGGTGAATGTTATTTTAAAAATGGTGATTATATAAACGCCCTTGACAAGTATTACCTCATCATAGAAAAGTATCCCAGGTCTGAAAAGGCTCCGGCTGCTTTTCTGAAGGCGGGGATAAGTATTTATAGACTTGGAGAAAAGAAGAAGGCAAAGTTATTTTTCAAAGAAGTAATAAAGCGATACCCGAGAACAGAATATGCAAAAAAAGCCAGAGTCTGGCTCAAAAAGATTGGCAAATGATTGTTCTTGGAATAGAAACTTCCTGTGATGAAACTGCGGCATCTGTTGTTGAGGATGGGAAAATTCTTTCCAATATTGTTGCTTCACAGATAGAGATACATAAACCCTACGGTGGAGTGGTCCCGGAGCTTGCATCCAGACATCACATAAGAAACATAGTCCCTGTGGTGGATACCGCTCTTGAAAAGTCTGAAAGGGATATTTCTCAGGTAGATGGCATAGCAGTTACGAATGGTCCAGGTTTAATCGGGTCTCTCCTGGTTGGACTTTCCTTTGCCAAGGGGGTTGCTGCTTCCTATGGAAAGAAAATAGTGGGGATAAACCATCTTGAAGCGCATTTTACCATAGCATTTGCTCTTTATGAGATCCCTCTTCCAGCCATTGCTCTGGTAGTGTCAGGTGGACATACAAACCTCTATCTTGTAAGGGGAAAACTCAACTACAAAAAGCTTGGTGAGACCAGAGACGATGCGGCTGGTGAAGCCTTTGACAAAGTTGCCAAGCTTCTGGGGCTCGGTTACCCTGGAGGGGTTGTAATTGATAAACTTGCTAGGAAAGGTGATCCAGACAGATTTCACTTTCCGCGAGGTATGATGAGAAGTGGTGATTACGACTTCAGTTTCAGTGGCTTGAAAACAGCCGTGGCTGTACATGTAAAGAAAAAAGGAATTAGAGGGAAAATTGAGGATCTGGTTGCATCTTTTCAGGAGGCAGTGGTGGATGTCCTTGTTTTTAAAACAATATCTGCAGCGGAGGATTATGGTGCCAGAAGTATTATAGTGGCAGGTGGAGTGGCTGCCAATTCCAGATTGAGAGAAAAGATGAAAAGCGAGGCTGAGAGAAAAAAATTATCCATCTTTTTCCCTCCCATGGAGTACTGCACCGATAATGGTGCAATGGTGGCATACACCGGTTATCTTTACTTTACTGCAGGAAGAGAAGATCCCCTTACCCTTGATGCTTACGACACAGATCCAGATTGATGTACAGTAGAAGAAAGGCACTGGGACAGCATTTTCTCATAAGTGATGGAATCGCTGATAAAATAGTATCCTCCCTTGGTATTCCTCCAGGTGCCAGAATCCTTGAGGTTGGTCCGGGTAGAGGCTTTCTCACTGAAAGGCTGATAAAAGCTGGTTATGAGGTGGTGGGAATTGAAAAGGATGAAGTTCTTTTTCAAAAACTGAAAGAATTACACCATAGAAAATTAACAGTTTTAAATGAGGATATTCTCAACATCAATTTAAAAACCTTCGTGGAGGAACACTCTATTTCAGCCATTGTTTCCAATCTTCCATATGTGATCTCAACCAGATTTGTGGAGAAACTGGTAAGGGAAATGCCATCCGTTGAGGAAATTGTCCTGATGTTTCAGAAGGAAGTTGCAGATAAATTAATAGCCCCGGCAGGAAGCAGAAATACTGGACCCCTTTCAATAGCACTTCAGGAATTTTTCAGTGTGAGGAAGCTTTTTAATGTGAAGCCTGGAGCTTTTAATCCTCCCCCTTCTGTTCAATCTTCTGTTTTGAAAATGACTCCTCTTTCCGGTTCTTCACTGGAAAGGGAACTTTCCGGTGAGTATCTTGATTTTCTTTTTCTTCTATTTGAAAACAGAAGAAAAAAAATAAAACATAAATTGAATCTGCAGTGTGAAATAGAGAATTCCGTTTTCGATAAAAGAGCGGAAGAAATTGATGCCAGGATGTTGAGAGAGTTGTTCAGATGCTACAGAAGTTCACTCCAGAGTAATTCTGTTGAGTAAAGCTCTGGAGAGGGTTCTCTCATCTGTAAATTCAAGATCTGCACCGAATGGTATCCCTGAGGCAAGTCGTGATATTTTTACGGGTGTGTTTTCAAAGAGTTTTTTTATATAAAGTGCCGTTGTTTCTCCCTCAACTGTTGGACTTGTGGAAATTATCAGTTCCTTTACTCCTTCCTTTACGACCCTCTCTTTAAGTTCTTTTATTCTGAGCTTATCTGGAGTAATCCCCGCTGAAGGAGAAATAAGACCACCGAGTACATGGTATTTTCCTTTAAAGACCCCTGTTTTCTCAAAAACAAATATATCCTGAGGCTTTTCGACCACCATGAGAATACTCCTGTCCCTGTATGGATCACTGCAGATTTCACATGGATCTTCTACTGTGAGTCCACCGCAAATGGAACAGAATTTAAGATTTCTTTTTATATCCACCAATTTTCTCGCAAATTCTTCCACTTCTTCCTGAGGCCTTGACAGAATATGAAGGGTAATTTTAAATGCACTTTTCTCCCCGATTCCGGGTAGTTTTTTGAGTTCTTCTGTAATTTCTTCAAGCCACTTATTCTTCATTGCCACCGAGCATATCTTTAATCATGTTTATGAGTGGAAGATTTTCTTCCATTATTTCAGTGAGAGATTGCTGAAAGAGTTTTTTCAGTTCTTCCATGGCAAGATTAATTGCCGCAGATAACATGTCCTCCATCATACTTTTATCATTCATCTTTATGAGTTCTTCGTCAATTTCAAGTCTTACCACTTTACCAAGACCATTCATTGTGAGTTTAACCATTCCACCTCCAACACTGGACTCGACAGTTTTTGAGGATAGTTTTCTGGTGAATGTATCCAGAAGTTGATTGAAATTTCCAAATAATTCCATCATTTTTCCTATGTCAAAGTTCTCCATATTTATCTCCTCCTCGGGATTATTTTTACTATTCTTCCCTCAAATTCCTCCACTATTTTTTTTAGCAATTCTGAATTTTCAATATCTTTAAGGGTCGGAACAGGTTTTTCCCTTTCCTCAAGCTCCTTCTGTGGCAGTTTGTTTTCGTAAATGATTTCCGGGTCTCCCAGGTATTTTTTTGCAAGTTCCCTGATTGTTTCCTTTAAATCGGGGTGGGTTTTTAATACCTCTTCCTGTCTTCTGGACATAATGGGGATTGTAAGTGTGTTGTTTCCCGGATCGTATTTCATTAAACCAAGCAGAGCTATTGATTCTTTTCTCTGTTGCATTAATTTTCTTTTAAATGTATCAAAGGAGGATGGTTCCTTTCTGCTGTTGCGTGGTTCTCCCGGTAAAGATGTGTGACTCACCCTTTCATTTTTTTTTAATTCAGATTCTATCCTCTGGTGAGTTGAAGGGGATGGGGAATTTTCGGAGAGAGATGAGATCAGTTTTTCAATTGCAATTAACTTTGGCCTCGTGGCGAGTGATAGAAGAGCGACTTCAAGTTTTACTTCTGGAAAAGGAGAACTGAGAACATCTATGGATAATAGATTAATTGAGTTGAAGAGGTGGAAGAGTTCCTCTTTGTCAACACCTTCAATAATTTCTGCATCTTCCCTGCTACCCTGAGTGAGTCCAAGTTTGATTTTAATAAGTTCATCAAGGTATAGAAGAATCTCTTTCAGAAAATTTTTAATATCGCTTCTTCCAAGTACATCTTCAGAGAGGATCCTGTCCATTTCCCTGAAGTCTCTTTTTATCAGTGCTTTTACAAGATTTCGTGTTACTCTTCTCCCTGCTATTCCCAGTATCTTTTCAATGTTTTCAGGATCAAGTTCGGGATCAAGGACCAGTACCTGATCAAGAAGACTCAGGGCATCCCTCAGGGATCCATCTGCGGCTTTTGCAATTATTCTAAGGGATTCCTCATCCCGGTATGTGACGCCTTCCTCAGTGAGAATGTGCTTTAATCTCTGAAGGATAAGATCCTCAGGAATTTTTCTGAAATCAAACCTCTGGCACCTTGAAATGATTGTTGCAGGAACTTTGTGGGGTTCCGTGGTAGCAAAAATGAAGATCACATGGGAAGGAGGTTCTTCCAGTGTTTTCAGAAGGGCATTAAATGCACTTATTGAGAGCATGTGAACTTCGTCAATTATGTAAACACGGTATCTCCCCTTTACAGGCCTGTAGTTGACTTTCTCTATGAGATCCCTTACATCGTCAACACTGTTGTTTGAGGCACCATCAATTTCAATTACATCTGGAAATCGGTTTTCCATTATCTCTATGCAATTTGAACATCTGTTGCAGGGATGCGGTGTGGGACCATGCTCACAGTTCAGAGCCTTGGCGAGTATTCTTGCTGTGGTTGTTTTCCCCACCCCCCTTGGTCCGGTGAATAGATAGGCGTGTCCTATTCTTCCAGTTTTAACGGCATTCTGGAGTGTTTGGGTGATATGCTCCTGACCTGTGACTTCTTCAAAGGTTCGGGGACGCCATTTGCGGGCAAGAACCTGATAGGACATTTAGGAAAACCTGATAAAAATTTGCGATAGCCGAGCTACCCATGCACACGGCTGGAACTGCTACCGCTGCTCCCTTCCAGGCCTGACGGGGTTCACAGCCCAACCGTCGCATGGGGCCCGACTATCAATTTCATTTTAACATTGTGGGTCCGGGAATGCAAGGAGAGGTTCACTGGTCATCGTTCTGACCTAAATTGTGCTTTATTATTTTGCCTTCCGCCATATATACTGTATTTTCACATATGTTGGTGGACAGGTCACCTATCCTCTCCAGACTCCTCGAGATCCTGATGAGATGGATTGCTCTCTCAATTGTTGATGGATTACCTGTCATGTAAGTTATCAGTTCCCTTAAGATTTGATCTCTCAAACTATCGACAATATAATCTCTTTTACACACATTTCTTGCTTTCTGGGTGTCTCGATTTATGAAGGATGTAATGGCATCATGTAACATCATGGTTGTTTCTTCTGCCATCCTGGGGATATCAATGAGTGGTTTAACTGGAGGTTGTTTTATAAGGTATAGTGAACTCTGAGCTATATTTACGGCGAGATCACCTATCCTTTCAAGGTCGCTGTTAATTTTCAGTATTGTTAAAATTGTCCTCAGATCTCCTGCTTCTGGTTGATAAAGGGCTATCAGAGCAGTACCCATCTCATCAATTTCCACCTCTGAACTGTTGATTTCATTTTCCATTCGGTTTATTACCTCATTGAGCATGTCCTCATCTTTTTTTATCAGTCCATCTACACTGTCTCTTGTCATTTTTTCTGCCAGTAGTGCTTCACTTACAAGTTTTTGCTTGAGTTCTTCCAATTTTTTATTTAACATTTTTCCCCCTTATCCGAATTTCCCCGTCAAATATTCTTCAGTTTTCTTATTGCGAGGAACTGTGAATAGTTTTTCAGTTGGTCCAAATTCAATAAGTTCTCCAAGATACATGAAAGCTGTGTAATCTGATACTCTGGCTGCCTGAGATCGGTTGTGGGTGACAATTATTATGGTTACACTTTTTTTCAGTTCTGTAATGAGTTCCTCAATTTTTGCGGTTGATTTGGGGTCAAGGGCAGATGTTGGTTCATCAAGAAGTAATATTTCGGGATTCATTGCCAGTGCCCTCGCAATTGAAAGTCTCTGTTGCTGGCCACCAGAAAGAAATGTACCTTTTTTGTGAAGTTCATCTTTTACTTCATCCCATAAAAACACCTTTTTTAGATTTTCTTCAACTATCCGTTCCTTTTCTGATTTGCTGAGTTTTATACCATTCAGTATATATCCGGCTATTACATTCTCAAAGATGCTCATTGTGGGAAAGGGTGTCGGCTTTTGAAAAACCATTCCTATTCTTCTTCTTAACTTTACTGGATGAATATTGAAGATGTTTTCTCCATGAAATAGAATCTCTCCATGAACGTCTGCTTCAGGGTTCAGTTCGTGCATCCTGTTAATGCATCGTAACAAGGTGGATTTGCCGCAACCCGAAGGTCCCATTATAGCCGTCACTCTGTTAGCCGGAATTTCCATATTTATGTTTTTTAGCACAATTTTTTTACCATAGCTTGCTGACAGGTTTTTAATTTTAATTACAGGCTCATTCATTTTCGCCTGACTCCTTTTGCAATGATATTCAGAAGGAGCACAAAAGTGATGAGTATTAACGAGGCTGTCCAGCTTATTCTGTGCCATTCTTCATAGGGACTCATTGCATAATTGAAAATAACGAGAGGGAGTGCATCTACAGGTTTGAGAGGATTTAAATTAACAAACGGATTGCCAAAGGCAGTAAATAAAAGAGGAGCAGTTTCTCCTGCTACTCTTGCTATTGCAATAAGACTTCCTGAAATTATACTTTTTGATGCAACTGGAATAACTATTTTAATCACTGTTCTGGAGTATGACGCTCCCAGTGCATGAGCTGCTTCTCTTAACTCAGGAGGTATCATTTTTATAGATTCTTCAGTGGCTTTTGTAACCAGTGGCAACATCAGTAGTCCAAGTGCAAAACTTCCGGAAATTGCAGAAAAATGTCCAGCGGGTTTTACCACTAAAAGATAAGCAATTATACCCACCACGATTGAAGGTATTCCCTGAAAAATATTTACGGTTACACTGAGGATTTTGCT
>Ga0256833_1001730_pt1 | contig 15758 bp, 14 predicted proteins | sample 356284metaG_FD_190535 | JGI IMG/M metagenome (GOLD analysis project Ga0256833, IMG submission 190535) | Hydrothermal vent microbial communities from Mid Atlantic Ridge, Atlantic Ocean - 356-284 | ecosystem: Environmental > Aquatic > Marine > Hydrothermal vents | place: Atlantic Ocean: Mid...
GCAGATGTTCGCGAGGTTCTTGACCCCCATGAGGAAGACAAGCGTGCCCATGGAGCGCGCCAGGCCGTCCCAGTCGATGGCGCTTTTTTCCTTATCAGGACGTTCGTGCCCCGTCACGATTCCGATAGTGGACGTGAAATCCCGGTGCGAGAGGGGAATACCCGCGTAGGCGGGCGCCGCGATGGCGGAAGTAATGCCAGGGACAACCTCGAAGGGGATGCCGTTTTCCCGCAATTCCTGGGCCTCCTCCCCCCCACGTCCGAAGATGAAGGGATCTCCCCCTTTCAATCTCGCCACGACCTTTCCCCGCATCCCCAGGTCCACGAGAAGCCGGTTAATCTCCTCCTGGGAGAGGGTATGGTCCGCGCTCTTTTTCCCCACGTAGATGGTCTCGCACTTTTCCGGCAAATACGAGAGAAAAACGGGGTTGGCCAGGTAATCGTAAACCGCCACATCGCAGGTCTTAAGAATCTCCCTGGCCTTGACCGTCAGCAGGCCCGGATCGCCGGGCCCCGCGCCGATCAGGTAAACCTTTCCCTCTTTGCTCCGCTTCTCACTCATCTCGTCTTCCTTCCCCCGCGCGCCCTTTCCCTGTGGGCTGCTCGATTTTTTGCATGCCGCCCTTCCTCTTTTTTGGTGTTTGCACGGGAATGCCTTCCCGCTTCAGACATCCCTTCACGCCTTTTTTTAGGGCCTCCCATTGAATCGCGGAAAACCCGTCATCGGAAAAAACAAGGGTTCGATCAGGGGTTGAAAGCCGCCAGATATCTTCGGCTCTTCCCAAAAACGCCTCAGTTATTTCCCCCCAAGGCAAATAGATCCTTTCTCCTTTTCTTTTCACAACGGTTATTCCCTTTTCATCGATCCGGATCTGTCGGGGCGTTCGAAAAAGAAACCGTAGAAAATAGATCCCGAAAGCCAACCCTCCTATAATCAGGTCGTATATCCACGTCCAGTTCTTCCATCCCAGGACGAACCCCAGGACCACAAAGGTTCCCGCCCCGGCGAAGCCACAGTTTAGCACCGCATTCTTCCATGAAGAACGGTAAGCCCCTCGGGGTGTTTTCCCCGGGTCCTCCCCGACCGAGTCACGGGTTACCGGTTTCTCTGAGTTACGGGACATTTTGATAAACCTCCGCCAATATCTCTCCCGCGCCCCGGGACAACAGGGCCTCGGCGAGGGTTATCCCGAGGGATTCCGCCTCGCTTCTGCCGCCCTTCAACCGGTCCTCAACAACCTTTTTCCCGTCCAGGGACGCCACCATGCCTTGGACGGTCAAAGTCCCGTCCTCCAGAACGGCGTGGGCGGCCAGCGGAACCTGGCATCCCCCCTCGAGACGTTTGAGGAAGGCCCGCTCGGCGAGAACCGCGTCCCGGGCGTCCGCGTCGTCCATAACGGCGACCACCTCGCGCGTGGCGGTGTCATCCCGTCGCGCCTCGATGCCCAAAACCCCCTGCCCCACGGCGGGCACAAAACGATCCACGGGGAGCAACTGGGAGATTCTTTCCGCCAGGCCCATCCTCTTGAGACCCGCCGCCGCCAGAAGGACGCCGGCCAGTCCTTGTTCTTTGATCTTCCTGATCCGGGTATCCAGGTTCCCCCGGATGGAAACCGTCTTCAAGTGGGAATAAAAACGGGTCAGGTGCGCCTGGCGCCGGAGACTGCTGGTTCCCACCACGCTACCGGCGGGAAGGTCCTCGAGGGTCATCCGCCCTTCCCCGCCCACGAAGGCGTCCCTGGGATCTTCCCGTCGGGTATAGGCGGCCAGCATCAATCCGTCCGGCAGTTCGGACGGCACGTCCTTCATGCTGTGAACGGCCAGGTCGATCTCGTTCCGGAAGAGGGCCTCCTCGATTTCCTTCACGAAGAGCCCCTTTCCCCCCACCTTCGCGAGGGGGACATCCAGGATCTTGTCCCCCGTCGTCCTGATGATGGCGAGCGATACCCTTATCTCCGGGAATCTCTCCTCTATACGCGCTTTTACCCAGTTCGCCTGCCAGAGCGCCAGTTTACTGCCCCGTGTGCCTATAACGATTTTATCCATTTCGCTGGTTCCGTCTCTTTGTTGGTTTTAAAAATTCAGGGGCGCCTGCCAGGCCCGCTTGGCCTCGTCGCACGTCAGGGTGATGAGGGGGGAGGTTCCCTCCTTGAAGACAATCTCACGGTCCCCGCGAACCACGCCGACACAGGCCGCGTGGTCTCCCTCGAAGCGTTTTTCGAAGGCCGCCCGGTCTTTCGGAGAGACGGTCACCACAAGGCGGCTCTGGGACTCGGAGAAGAGGATTTCATCCATTCCCCCGCACCCCTTCGAGGGAACGCGCTCGCAGTCTATCTCCGCGCCGAAGCCCCCCGCCAGGGCCTTTTCCGCCAGGGCCACGGCCAGCCCGCCGTCCGAACAGTCGTGGCAGGAACGGATCAGGCCCGACCCGATGGCCGAGAAAAGCCTCCGGTAGCGGTTTGCCGCGACGGCCGCGTCCACCCTGGGCACCCGCCCGCCGCGGCACCCGTAAGTGGTATAATACTCCGATCCGGCCAGTTCCGGATACGTCGCGCCGAGGAGGTAGATGAGGTCCCCCGGCGCCTTGAAATCCATTGAAACGGCCCGTCGCGCGTCCGGGATCACCCCGATGACGGAGACGAGCAGCGTGGGGGGGATGGAGATCTTCTTTCCCCGAACCACCACGTCGTTCTTCATGCTGTCCTTTCCGGAGATGAGGGGAATCCCGTAGACGGGAAGGAGATCGAAGAGCGCCCGGTTGGCCCTGACGAGCTGGGCGAGCTTGTATTCCCCGTCCGGGTTGGTCTCCGAAACGATGGGATCACACCAGCAGAAGTTGTCCAGCGCCGCCATGTGATCCGGGTCGCATCCCACGCAGACGGCGTTTCGCACCGCCTCATCCGCCGCGCAGGCCGCCATCCAGTATGTGTCGTAATCGCTGAACTTGGGACAGATGCCGTTGGCCAGGACCACGCCCCTCACGGAATCGAGGACGGGACGCAGCACCGCCGCGTCGCAGGGTCCGTCGTTGACCTCGCCCATGAGCGGCTTGATGACGCTCCCCCCTTGAACCTCGTGGTCGTACTGCCGGATGATGGACTCCTTGCTGCAGACGTTCAGGGACCCCATGAGGGTGAGAAGGATTTCCCGCAGGTTCCGTGTCTCCGGCCTTTCATTAACCTCGATGGCGGGCGGGGTCCAGACGGCCTCCAGTTCCATGGACGGCAGGCCGTTGTGAAAGAAGTCCATCCCCAGGTAGGCCACCGTCTCCCCGTCGAAGGTGACATGAAACACGCCCGAGTCGGTGAACCTGCCCAGGTCCGTCGATTCCACGCCCATCTTTTCCGAGAGGGCGAGGAAGGCATCGAGATTCTCCGGAGGAACGGCCACGGTCATCCGTTCCTGGGCCTCGGAGACGAGGATCTCCCAGGGTCGCAGGCCCGGGTACTTCAGCGGCGCCTTCTCCAGGGCCAGTTCCGCGCCGCCGGAGAGCTGGGCCATCTCCCCCACCGAGGAGGAAAGCCCCCCCGCCCCGTTGTCCGTGATGGCGTTATAAAGGCCCATGTCCCGGGCCTTCAGGAGAAAATCGAACATCTTCTTCTGGGTGATGGGATCCCCGATCTGGACGGCCGTGACGGGGGAGGACTCAGAAAGCTGTTCCGAGGAGAAGGTCGCCCCGTGAATCCCGTCCGCGCCGATCCGCCCCCCCACCATCACGATGCGGTCCCCAGGGTTTATCTGCTTCTCATGGGAGGGCCTGCCGTTGATCTCGGCGGGCATGATACCGCATGTTCCGCAAAAGACAAGGGGACGCCCCATAAAGCGATCCTCGAAGACCACGGCGCCGTTCACCGTTGGGATGCCGCTCTTGTTTCCCCCGTGCTCCACCCCTTCCCGGACCCCTTCATAGATCTTCCTCGGATGGAGGATTCCCTCCGGCACCGGTCCGTCATAGCGGGGATCCGCGAAACAGAAGATGTCGGTATTGGCGATGAGCCTCGCCCCAAGCCCCGTCCCGAACGGGTCCCGGTTCACCCCCACGATGCCGGTGAGGGCACCGCCGTAGGGATCCAGCGCGGAAGGGCTGTTGTGTGTTTCCACCTTGAAGACGAGGTTGTTGTCTTCGTCGAACCGGATGACACCGGCGTTGTCAGTAAAGACCGAAACGCAGATATCCCGGTCTCCCTTTTCCATCCGGACCTTCTCCGTGGCGCCCTGAATATAGGTCCGAAACAGGCTCCGGATGGTCTCGGCCGCGTCCCCTTCCCGGTAACGAATGGCGGCGTTGAATATCTTGTGCTTGCAGTGTTCCGACCAGGTCTGGGCGATGGCTTCCAGTTCCACGTCGGTCACCCGGTGATCGAGGCCGAAGCGCCGGCGTTTCTCCAAGACCTCCGGCGTGTTCATCTCGTCCCGGATGGCCTCCATCTCCCGGACGTTCAGCGCCAGGACCCGTTCCTTGCTGAGGCGCGCCAGGGCTTCGGGTGGCCCGTTCAGGTCGAACCGGAGCACCTCCCCCCTCGCCGCCAGCCTGACGACGGGCAGAACCCGCAACGCCTCCCGTTTCTCCGGCAGTTCTTCCCGGGGAACGATGATGAACCGATGGATCAGGGGGTTGCCCAGGATTCGCCGGGCGATTTCCTCCGCCTTGTTCTCGTCTATGTCCCCATAGAGGAGGTAGGTCGTGGCCGAGTAGACATTTTCCTCCGCGCCCAAGGGACGTCCCAGGTAGTCCTGGATGACCTGGCGGGCCGTCTTCCCAACGTTGTCCGTAACACCCGGCTTGAACCCCACCTCGATAAAGAAATCGGCGTCCCGGAACAGGGGGGCGTCGACGGCGATGTTCTGAACCACGGGGTCGTAGAAGGTTTCCCGGACCATCCGGTCCAGGATTTCCTTTTCCAGGTCCACGTTGATAAGGTAACTGGAAAGGATACGGATATCCTCGGGGGATATTTCCATCTCCTGGGAGATACGCCTCCGAACCCGCGCGCCGGGCCCGTCCGGGATCTCACGCTTGAATCCCACCTCCACGCGATAGATCACTCTTCAGCCTCCTCCCCCATTTCGGGCAGAACGCTACCACGTTCCCCCTCGGTTTTCAACTCGATCAGGGTGTTCATAGCTACTTATACTGACCGGGATCCGTTCGCTTTTCGGCTTCCGGGCTTGGAGGAAATTCTTTTCCTACATTTTGTATTTTCCGAAATCCTCCGGGTTGAGTTCTTCCAGGATCTCCTTGAGTTTCTCTTTGTCTGAGGTCGTCACTATCCCGGCCGTTTCCTTGGAGCTTCCCTCGATATCCGGCTCTTTCTTCGATTTCTCCAGAACTTCTTCGAGGACGAAGATGGGCGCCCCGCTCCGCAGGGCGATGGCGATGGCGTCGCTGGGACGGGAATCGATTTGGAGACACCGGCCGTTCTGGTCCAGGTGCAGCAGGGCGTAGTAGGTATTGTCACGAAGATCGCAGATCTCGACGCGAAGGATACGGGCCCCCAGGTCGTTCACGATGGTCTTTAAAAGGTCATGGGTCATGGGACGCCCCACGTCTATCTTCTCCAGGACTGTGGCGATGGAGGTGGCCTCCAGGACGCCGATCCAGATGGGAAGGGTTCTTTCCCCCTTCAGGTCCCTCAGGATCAGGACGGGTGAATTGGTCAACGGATCGATGGTCAATCCCCCTACAACCATTTCAATATACATGATTTTCCTCCATGACCCCCCTCAGGGAGTTCTGGTATCCCTCGAGGATACGAACCTTGACCTCCCGGCCGACCAGGTCGCCCGTCGCCTCGAAATTGACGACGCGGTTGTCTCGGGTGCGGCCCATCATAAATCCCCTGGGACGTTTGCTCGGCCGTTCCACGAGAACCTCCTTTACCTTTCCCGCCTGCGCTCTGTTTTTCTCCAGAGTAATCCCCGCCTGCAGATCCTGCAGGATCTGCAGGCGTTCCAGCTTGATCTCCTCCGGCAGCTGGCCGGAAAGTTCCGCCGCCCGCGTCATGGGGCGGGGGGTGAAACGGAACGAAAAGAGGGTGTCGAAACGCACGGTCTCCATGAGGTCTAGGGTGTCCCGGAAATCCTCATCCGTCTCCCCGGGGAACCCCACCATGACATCCGCCGACAGGGCGATTTCCGGCGCCGCCTTTCTCAGTTTCTCTATCTTTTCCAGGTACATGGCGCGCGTGTAGCCCCTTCCCATCCTTTCCAGGACCCTGTCGGAGCCCGACTGAAACGGGAGATGGATGGCCTCGCAGACGGTTTCAAGTTCCCCAAAAAGGTGAATCGTTTCATCGTCCAGGCTCGCGGGGTGTGACGTGACAAAACGGATTCTCGTAATTCCCTCTATCTTGTTGATTTTACGTAAAAGCCGGGGGAATGTCAAATCGTTTTCGCGGTTCAGCCCGTAGCGGTTCACGTTCTGGCCCAGGAGAACCACCTCCTTGATCCCCCGGCTTGCCAGGTCCCCAATCTCCCGGAGGATCTCACCGGACGGGCGGCTTCGCTCCCGCCCCCGGACGAAGGGAACGATACAGTAACTGCAGAAACGGTCGCATCCCTGCATAATGGTCACATAGGCGCTGACCGCCGGGGCGTCTAAGGGTGCCTCAAAGATCTTCAGGGAATCTTCCGGAGAGACAAACCCGGTCTCCACCCGCCTTTTCCCGCTTTTCAATACGTCATCAAGGACATCTGGGAGTTTATGCAGGTTCTGGGTGCCGATGACGAAATCAATGGCCTTCTCCCTTTTCAGCATGGCCTCCCCGTATTGCTGGGCCACGCACCCCATGACGCCGATGACACGTCCTCGGGACTTGTAACGTCCCACGAAGGAGAAGACCTTCCGTTCCGGTTTTTCCCTCACGCTACACGTGTTCACGAGGACGATGTCGGCCTCTTCCGGCGTGGACGCCGATTCAAACCCCCGCGCCTTGAGAAGGGCCGCCACCTTCAGGGACTCGTTCACGTTCATCTGGCAGCCGAATGTCTGAATAAATACCTTCATAATGGTTTATATCTGGGGTTTACCGTCATGGATCCCCGCGCCACCGTAAAAAAACAAAGGCCCCGCATGGGTAACGACACGCGGGGCCGAATTTTCGTTCAAGTTAACAAACGTTACCGAACGGTGAACTTGTCGTCCAGCTTCTTCATTTTCTCGACGATACCGCCGTATTCCAGCTCCCCGTAGGGCAGCATGGCGCAACCGGAGAAACCCTGCTGGCGAATCTCTGTGGCCTTCCGGGAAATCTGGTTGCGGATGTAGTCCCAGTAGGGGTGGTCGAAGGCGTCGGCAGGCTCGGTTAGCTTGCCCTCGTGAACGCAGTAGGCGCTGCACGACACGACCGGCGGTCCGTCGAAGAAGGAGATGGTGGAATTCCGTTTCACCGGCATCAGCGGCCCCGTGTGGCTGCCCCGCATGAAACCCGCCACGTAGTGGCCGATGTTGAAGGGTGAAAGGACTTCACCGGTGGCCGGGAAGGCGCCCTGCACGCGAACCAGCATGATGGGATCGTCCTTGCCCGTGTATTTCCCCGCGATATTGTGCAGGCGCGTGGTGCTCACCACGGCGGCAATGTCCCCCGACGTGCGGGAGTAGATGGATTCCACGACGAAACGCTGGTTGTCCCTGAGCAGGGCCGCGATGTCGTAGAGGTCCTCCGGGGCGTTCAGCTCGATAACCCGGTCTCCCTCGGTATAGGCAACGTCCATGATGACAAACTTGAAGCCGTCCTTCATGGAGGGGCTTAGCATCAACCCCGCGTTGTGCATAGGATCGGCGAAAGCGAGAAAGAGCGGGAGGTTGTAGGCGCCTGGATCGGTCTTGTCCGCCGCGAAAAAGAGAAAAGGCTCGTTGGGGCGCTCGTCAAATTCAAACTCCGCCACGGCCGGTCCCATCCCCTTGACGTTTCCGGAAAAGGAATCCTTCAGAAGATCCTGCCCCGCGCCGTAGAGCCCCTGGCCCTTGGCCACGTTAGTGCCGGCCAGAAAGGCGTCCCACGCCAGTTTATGGATGTCCTCGTTTCCCGTCCCGTTGGTGTGGGACATGAGGATGGCGATATCGTCCCCCGTGTGGCTGATATTGAAATCGAGGATCATGCCCTTGTCCAGGCCGTTTTCCTTCACAAACTGTTTGACGGCGTCCATCTGCGCCTGACTCGGCACGATATGGCCTCCGATACTTCCCACGTCCGCTTTGATGACAGAGAGTGTTGTTCTCATCTGCAACCTCCTTTCTTTGTTAAAATTCCCATGTTTTGATTTTTTCCATGGCGTCGTAATCCGTCAGGTCCAGCTTCAAGGGCGTCACGGAAATCATGTCCCGGCTGACCGCGTCGAAGTCGCTACCCGGAACATGACGATAACCGAGGACGTCTCCGCCGATCCAGTAATACTTCTTTCCCCTCGGATCGGTTTTCTCCACAATGGCATCCCCGTAAACCCGTTTCCCCTGACGGGTTATCTCGACACCCTTGATCTCCGCTTCCGGAAGGTTCGGGACATTCACGTTGAGCAACGTGTCCTTGGGAAGGCCGTGGTCCATGACCAGCCGCACAATCTTCCTGGAAAACGCGGCGGCCGCCTCGAACCTGAAGTTCTCCCGGGCCACCAGGGAAACGGCAATAGAGGGAATTCCCACGAGGGTCCCTTCGATGGCCGCCGAGACGGTTCCCGAGTAGGTCACGTCGTCTCCCAGGTTTTCCCCCTTGTTGATTCCCGACACGAGGACCTTGGGCCTTTCTTTCAAAATCCCGTTGACGCTGAGGTTGACGCAATCCGCCGGGGTGCCGTCCACCGCGCAAAATCCCTCCGATATCCACTGGACCCGCAGGGGCCGGTGGAGGGTAATGGCGTGGCTCGAGGTGCTCTGTTCCCTGTCCGGAGCGACGACGGCCACCGTTCCAAGGATCGACAAGGCCTCCTTCAAGGCCTTCAACCCCTCAGATTGTATACCGTCATCGTTGGTAATCAAGATGTCTATTCCTCGCATTGTCTCGTATTTTTTAATCGCAGGAAAAACTTGGTCGGGGCGAGAGGATTCGAACCTCCGACCACCTGAACCCCATTCAGGTACGCTACCAGACTGCGCTACGCCCCGTGAGAACTATCTTATGATAAAATTTTCTTTATTTCAAGAAGTTCTTTCTTGATGTCCCGCAATTGCGCCTTGTAATTCTCCTGGTAAAATTTGAAGTAGAGTTGACGGTCTTTCGTCTCCGCGTCCTTCTCCTTCAGTTTTCTGAGGACCTGCTTGGCCCCAGCGATGGTATACATCTCTTCGTATAACAGTTTTTTTATCATCAGGAGGAGCCTCAGATCCCGTTTCCGGTACAACCGCTGCTTCGAATCCTTCTTATAGGGCCTGATCATGGGAAACTCCGTTTCCCAGTAACGAAGCACGTGCGGTTTCACGCCGACGATCTGGCTGACCTCCCCGATTTTGTAATACAACCTGTCCGGTATGTTCTCAAGATCAATACTATTTGGATTCATTAAGCAACCGTCTCAACACGTTGCTGGGTTTAAATGTGAGAATCCGCCTACCCTCGATGATTATCTGGTCTCCGGTCTGGGGATTCCGGCCCCTCCGGGGCCTCTTTTCCCTGACGATGAAATTCCCGAACCCGGAAATCTTTATCTTTTCACCCTGTTCAAGATGAGACTTCATAATCTCAAGCACATTCTCGACAATCTGCAAAGAATCCTTTTTCGAAAACCCCACCTTCGAATAAATACTATTGACCAAATCCATCTTTGTCATCTCGTCCCCCCTACCGAAGTTGGATGTCCCCATTTTTTGTCAAATATGATGCCAACTGTCCATGAATCTTATCCACTTCCTTGTCTTTGAGCGTCTTTTTAAGGGCCTGATACGTTATCCTGAAGGCCGCGCTCTTCTTTCCTTCCGGTATTTCGTCCCCCAAGTATATATCAAATAATTCAACGCGTTTCAAATATTTATTTTGAAAGGCGTAAATTCTTTCAACAATTTTGCCTATCGGCATATCTAAATCGACCACCAAGGCGATGTCCCTTGAAACGGGGGGATATTTGGAAATCTCTTCCACCTTGATCCGACGCCTGCTCCCCTTCAACAGGGTATCAAAATCCAATTCGAAACAATACACGTTTTCGCCGATTCGGAAGGCCTCCGCCACCTCGGGATTCACCTTCCCCACAAACCCCGCGGACAGACCGTCCACGGTCACCTCCGCCGAAATCCCCGGATGGAGGAAGGGCCTCGGGATATCCGGCGACGTGAACCCAACCTGCGCGAGGCCGAGAACCTCGCAAACCCCCTCCAGGTCTCCCTTGATATCGAGAAAATCGAAGGGCCGCTTCTCGAATCCGAAGGTGTAGGGATTTTTCCCCATTATAAGTCCCGCCAGGTGGAGGTGTTCTTCCGGAAGCTCCCGGGAATCTGAAGCAAAATATATGTTCCTAAATTCAAATATTTTAAGGTCTTGCAATCTATAATTGAAGTTCTTTCTCGCTGTTTCCAAGAGAGAGGGAATGAGAAGGGGCCTAAGGATGGACATCTCCTCGGTGAGGGGGTTCTTCAAACGCACGACCTTCCTCAGGGGATCCTCCTCGGGAATCATAAGGGCGTCCAGCCATGCCGGGGAGATAAAGCTGTAATTGATGGCCTCGTAATAGCCCGCGTCCACCAGGGACCTACGGGCCTGCTCCCGCTGTTGCCTGTTCGAGTCGATTCCCTTCGTGTCCATCTCGCGGACCGGAAGGGCCGCGGGGATCTTGTCGAGTCCGTTGATCCGTCCGATCTCCTCGATGAGGTCGATTACGCGGGTGATGTCCCTCCGGTAACTTGGCACATGAACTTTTAGGACTCCGGGAGACGTCTCCTCCGCCGCCATGAACAATCGGCGGAGTATCTGTCTGATCTCCTCGTCCGGGATCTTGAGGCCCAGCGTCGTGCGCACCTTGCGTGTGGGCAGAACAATGATTTCCTCCCTTTTCTCCCTGAAATCCGCGTCGACGACGCCGGGTGCCACCTCTCCCCCCGCCAACTCGGCCATCAGGGAAGCGGCCAGGTCCGCCGCCCGGATGACGCCGTCCGGGTCTACCTCCCGCTCGAAGCGGTAGGAGGCCTCCGTGGGAAGTCCCAGGCGCCTGGCCGTGCGCCGGATGGCGCCGGGCCGGAAGTAGGCGCTCTCGATGAGGACATTCCGCGTCGCGTCGGTCACCTCCGAGTTGAGCCCTCCCATGACACCCGCGATGGCGACGGGACCCTCCGCGTCGCAGATCAGAAGGTCCTGGGCCGTCAACGCGCGCTCCTTCTCGTCCAGGGTGACGAAATGCTCCCCTTCCCCGGCGGAACGGACGATAATCTTTCGCCCCCGCAGGGTATCGTAGTCAAAGGCGTGGAGAGGCTGTCCCAACTCCAGGAGGACGTAGTTGGTGATGTCGACCACGTTGTTGATGGACCGGAATCCCAACTTGACCAGCTTCTCCCGCAGCCAGAGGGGAGACGGCCCGATCTTGACGTTCCGAACCAGCCGGGCGCAGTAACGGGGGCAGTCCCGGGGATTCTCGATCTTGATCCGGATGGCCTCCGACACCGGGGCTCCTGTCTCGGCGATGGCGATTTCCTTCTCCTCGAGGGGGAGGTCGTAGACCGCCGCCACCTCCCGCGCGATGCCCAGGATGGAGAGGCAGTCCCCCCGGTTGGGGGTAATCTCGAAGTCGATGAGGGTATCCTTGAGCCCCGTTACCTCGAAGAAGGGCTTTCCCAGGGGCAAATCCTCCGGCAGGAGCATGATCCCCGTGGAATGTTCTTCCAGGCCCAGTTCCTCCTCCGAGCAGATCATCCCCTCGGAGATCACACCCCGGATCTTGGAGCGCTTGAGCTTCATGCCGTTGGGCAGCGCCGCCCCGACCAGGGCCACGGGAACCACGGCCCCCTCATGGATATTCTTCGCCCCGCAGATGATGGAGAGGGGCTCCTCCCCGCCTACCGTCACCTCGCAGAGGGAAAGTTTCTCCGCGTTGGGGTGCCGCTCTATCTTGAGGATCCGCCCGATGACGACCTTGTCGAACCCCTCGCCAAAGGGCTCGACACTCGCCGCCTCCAGCCCCACGAGGGTAAGACGGTCCGCGATGGATTCCGGGGAATCCGTGACGTTCACCCACTGCCGCAACCAATTTAAACTTATCTTCATCGTTCCTAAAACTGTGCGAGGAATCTCATGTCGTTTTCGAAGAAGGAGCGGAGGTCGTTGATGCCGTATTTCAGCATGGCGACCCGCTCCACCCCCAGGCCCCAGGCGAATCCGGAATAGATTTCCGGGTCGTAGTCCACGAAGCCGTAAACCGCCGGATCGACCATGCCGCATCCCAGGATCTCCAGCCATCCCGTTTGCGCGCAGACCCGGCACCCTTTCCCCTTGCAGATGACGCACTGGATGTCCACCTCGGCGCTGGGTTCCGTGAAGGGGAAGAAGCTGGGGCGGAAACGCACCCCGATATCCCGTCCGAACATGAGGTGCACAAACCGCGTGAGAACCCCTTTCAGGTCTCCCATGGTGATGTTCTCATCCACCAAAAGGCCCTCTACCTGGTGAAACATGGGGGTATGGGTCACGTCCGAATCACACCGGTAAACAGCGCCCAGGGTGATGATCCGCACGGGCGGGCGCTGTTTCTCCATGGTGCGCACCTGAACGGGGGATGTATGGGTTCGCAGGACCACGTTGTCCGACACGTAGAAGGTATCCTGCATGTCCCGCGCCGGGTGGTCCTTGGGGATGTTCAGGGCCTCGAAGTTATAATAGTCGAGTTCCACCTCCGGCCCCTCGGCGATGTCAAACCCCATCCCCGTGAAAATGTCGGTAATCTCCCGGGAGACGAGGGTAATGGGATGCTCCCGCCCCGCGGGCACCCGCCGCCCGGGGAGGGTGACGTCCACCCGCTCCTGTTGCAGTTTCCGCGCGCGGACGGCGGCCTTGACGGCCCGCATTTTCTCTTCCAGCGCCTCTGCCGCCCAGGTCTTCAGCCGGTTGATGGCCTTCCCCGCCTCCGGCCTCTCCTCCTTCGCCAGGCTTCCCAGGCGCTTGGTCAGGAGGGTTATCTTTCCCTTACGCCCGAGGAAATCCACCCGCAGCCGGTCCAGGGCCTCGAGAGAATCGACCTCACCGAGGAGACGGCGGATCTCAGATTCGAGGGCCTCGATTTCCTGACGCAGGTCCATGCCTTACCGGGCGCAGTGCTCTTTGGCCAGGGCCACCAGTTCGTTGAAGGCCTCCTTGTCCCAAATGGCCATTTCCGAAAGGGTCTTCCGGTCGAGCTGGACGTTCGCCTTTCGCAGCCCATCGATGAAGCGGCTGTAGGACAGCCCCTCCTGACGGGTCGCCGCGTTGATCCGAGCGATCCAGAGTTTTCTGAACTCCCGCTTTCTCACCTTCCGGTCCCGGTAAGAATAGGCCCACGCCCTGTGGACCGCCTCGGTGGCGCTGCGGATCAGGTTTCCGCGGCCGCCCCAATACCCTTTGGCGTTCTTGAGTATCTTCTTCCTGCGTTTTCTTGACGCGACGCTGCTTTTGACTCTTGGCATCTTGCTCCTCCAAGCCTACTTGAACGGTATCAAGCGTTTGATTCGTTTTACATCGGCGGAATCGATCAAGGTTCCCTGCCGCAAGTTCCTCTTTCGTTTCGGACTCTTCTTGGTCAATATATGGCTGTGGTAGGCCTTCTGACGCACCACCTTTCCGCTTCCCGTCGTCCGGAAACGCTTCGCCGCTCCGCGATTGGTTTTCAACTTAGGCACGACCGCTCCTCCTTCTACTTTCCGGTTTTGATCGGCGACATCATCATGGACATGTTCCGCCCCTCCATCTTGGGAGGCTGCTCGATGACACCGAGATCTTTCAGTTTTTCAGCCACGATTTTCAAGATCCTCTCCCCCAGCTCCGTGCGGTGCATCTCCCGGCCACGAAACATGACGGTTATCTTGACCTTGTTTCCCTCCTTGAGAAATTTTTCAAGGTGCCTCACCTTGAAATTTAAATCGTGTTCCTCCGTCTTGGGACGGAACTTCATCTCCTTGACAACGATGACGCTCTGCTTCTTCTTGGACTCGTGGGCCTTTTTGCTCTGCTCGTACTTGTACTTCCCGTAGTCCATGATGCGGCAGACGGGCGGGTCCGACTTTGAGGAAACCTCTACCAGGTCCAAGCCCTTTTCTTCCGCCAGCCTGAGCGCCGCGTCCAGCATGTAGATTCCCAACTGTGTTCCATCCGTATCGATCACCCTGACCTTATCGGCCCTGATCCCCTTGTTGACAGCTGCCCTCTTGTCGATCTCTTTCTCCTCCTAAAGGATGGTTTTTCCCATAACCCGGCACTCTTCCCGGACCATGGAGACGAACGCGTCGATATCCATGGCCGGCAGCGTCCGGTTGCCCCTCGCCCTCGGCGCCACCTGCCGGTTTTCCACCTCCCGGTCACCAATGACCAGGGCGTAGGGGATTTTCCTTACCTGGGCCTCCCTTATCTTGAACCCAAGTTTCTCGTTTCTAAAATCGCCCTCCGCGCGGATTCGTGCCCGCCGCAGGCTTTCCACCACCTCCCGGGCGAACGGAACCTGGTTGTCCGTGATGGTCAAAACCCGCGCCTGTACCGGCGCCAGCCAGAGGGGAAAGGCCCCCGCGTAATGTTCCACGAGGATGCCGAAAAACCTCTCCAGCGATCCCAGGAGGGCGCGATGCACCATGTAGGGGCGGTGCCGCTGCCCGTCGGCGCCCATGAAAGTCATGTCGAACCGCTCGGGGAGATTGAAGTCGAACTGGATCGTGGTGGTCTGCCACTCGCGGCCGATGGCGTCCCGTATCTTCAGGTCTATCTTGGGACCATAGAAGGCGCCGCCGCCCGCGTCGGTCTTGCATTCCAGACCCTCAGCCGCCACCGCCTTCTCCAGTGAACGCTGGGCCTGTTCCCACCGGGCCGGGTCCCCCACGAACTTCTCCGGGCGTGTGGCCAGGTAGGCGGAGATATCCTCGAACCCGAAACACCGCCAGAGATAGAGACTGAACCGCAGGACTTCCAGGATCTCGTCCTTTATTTGCTCCGGCGTGCAGAAGATGTGGGCGTCGTCCTGTGTAAACCCGCGGACCCGCAAGAGACCGTGCAGAACGCCGCTCTTCTCGTAGCGATAGACCGTTCCCAGTTCCGCCCAGCGGAGAGGCAGATCCCGGTAGGAGCGGATCTGGCTGTTGTATATCTGGATATGGAAGGGACAGTTCATCGGCTTGACGTAGTAGTCGTGCTCGTCGATCTCCATGGGGGCGTACATTCCCTCCCGGTAGAAGTCGAGGTGCCCGCTTCGCCGCCATAGCTCCGAGCGGCCGATGTGAGGGGTATAGAGGAGATCGTAGCCGTGCTCGTAGTGGCTATCGCGCCAGAAGGTCTCGATGATGTTCCGAACCCTCGCCCCCATGGGATGCCAGTGCACCAGCCCCGGCCCCACGTCCTCGCTAACGCTGAAAAGATCCAGCTCCTTCCCCAGTTTCCGGTGATCCCGCTTTTTCGCCTCTTCAAGGCGTTTCAGGTATTTCCGGAGGGACTTCTTGTCGAAAAAGGCGGTCCCGTAGATACGCTGGAGCATCTTGTTGCGCTCGTCACCGCGCCAGTAGGCCCCCGCCAGGCTCAAGAGCTTGAAGGCCCCGATCTTGCCCGTGGACGGGACGTGGGGTCCCCTGCAGAGATCGACGAAATCCCCTTGCTGGTAAAGGGAAACGGTATC
>Ga0256833_1001731_pt1 | contig 15749 bp, 14 predicted proteins | sample 356284metaG_FD_190535 | JGI IMG/M metagenome (GOLD analysis project Ga0256833, IMG submission 190535) | Hydrothermal vent microbial communities from Mid Atlantic Ridge, Atlantic Ocean - 356-284 | ecosystem: Environmental > Aquatic > Marine > Hydrothermal vents | place: Atlantic Ocean: Mid...
TATAATTTATCCTTTAATATAGATGAGGTTATAGATATGCTCAATGAACTCTATAGTGATTATGATACTCAAAAGTTAAAAGAGTTTATTATTGAGAGAATCAAAAAATCTCTAAAAGCAAACCCTTCTGTCATTACAGCAGTCCTAGAGTCAAAAGAGAGAGACATAAATGAAATAGCCAAAAAAGTATCTGCTCTAAATACTATTGTCTCTACTGATTCATTTAAAGAGCAGTTTTCTACCTTTAAACGTGTAGCAAATATCTCTAAAGATGTTGATTTAGATAGTGAGTTATCTGTAGATAGTAGTCTCTTTTCTGAAGAGATTGAGTCTGAACTTTTTAATGAATATAAAACCATTATCGGAAAAGAGTATAACTCTTATGAAGATAAACTAAAAGCTATGTTTGCATTAAAACCAAAACTTGATAGATATTTTGATGATGTAATGGTAAATGTAGATGATAGTACTATTAAAAGTAATCGTAGAAATACTATTGCATCTATCTATAAATCGTTTAAAGAGATAGCAGATATCAAAGAGATTTCTATTTAAAAATAACTTTTTTTATTTAATTTGTCATAATATAAGTTAAATAATAATTCTATATATTCTCTACTTGATTAAAATTAAAGTAATCTTAATGTTGTTAAGTTTTAATTAATTTATCATCATATAAAATCTCTCCATTAGGAAAATAATTAATATAAATGGAGAGTATAAAATGAATGGTTTTAATAGTAGTGAGGCGATGAAAATTGCTATTGAGCATGGGTGCAAGACAGTAAAAGAGTTTGCAGAGTTTATTAAGCTTTATAATGAAGGTCTAGTTGTTGTTAATGGCTAAAAAGAGAGTTAGTTCTCTCTTTTTTGATAGAATTCTCTTTTGAACTCTTGAAATTTACCCTCTAAGATAGCGTGACGCATCTCTTTCATTAGATTTAGATAGTAGTAGAGATTATGGATTGTTCCTAATCTAAAGTAGGTAAGCTCTTTTGCTCGATATAGATGGCATAGATATGCTTTTGAGTAGGTTTTACAGACCATACAGTTACACTCTGGGTCTAATGTTGAGTTGTCTTCTCTAAAACGTGATGCTTTTATATTTATCTTTCCATAAGATGTAAAGAGTGTACCATTTCGTGCATTTCTAGTAGGCATAACACAATCAAACATATCAACACCTCTTTCTACATTCTCTACTAAATCTTCAGGTGTTCCAACTCCCATTAAGTAGCGTGGTTTATCTGTTGGCATAAATTGTGTCGTCCACTCTACTGTATCGTACATATCTTGATTGGCTTCTCCTACCGAGAGTCCTCCAATAGCAAATCCATCATAGTCCAAAGCACAAAGCTCTTTTGCAGATTTCTCTCTAAAGGCTCTATCTGTTCCACCCTGTATAATTGCAAAGATATTTTGAGTTAAACCTATTCCCTTTTTCTGATTTGTTCTATGATACTCTATAGACTCTTCTGCCCAACGTGTTGTACGTTCTATACTCTCTTTTATACGCTCTTGGGTAGCAGGAAGCGCAACCAAATCATCTAAAATCATCATAATATCTGAACCTAAATTGTTTTGAATATCAATTACCTTTTTAGGTGTAAAGTAGTGTTTGCTCCCATCAATATGACTTCTAAAGGTAATCCCTCCTTCATCTATTTTGACATTATCTGATAGAGAAAAGGCTTGAAATCCACCAGAATCGGTTAAAAAACTTTTTGGAAATTGTGTAAATCCATGTAGTTTTCCCATTTTATTAATTACATTATCAGTTGGACGTAAATAGAGATGATAGGTGTTTCCTAATATAATAGAGGGTTTAATAAAATTTAATAAATCGGTACTATCTAGTGCTTTTACAGCACCAACTGTTCCAACAGGCATGAAAACAGGAGTTTGAATGGTGGAATGGGCAGTTTTTATAGTACAAGCACGAGCTTTGCCATCGGTTTTATCTAGTTGAAAATTCATTGTGTTATAATTATCCTTAATTGAGAAATATACTATTTTTTTTGAAAGCTATCATTATGATAAAAATATCTATTTAGCTTTTAGAGAATTTAATTATATCTAAAATAACAAGAGAGAGTGAAATGAAAAATGTATTAATCTTAGCAAGTGGGGAGATAGCCAAAGAGTTTGTTCATCGAGTTAGTGAGAGTCGCATTAATGAAAACTACTACTATATCTCTTTTGCAAAGGAGTCTCTATCTGATAAACACTGTTTTTCACATATAACATGTTTAGATATTGACCCTACATCATATATGCGACTAAAAGATGTTATGTTAGATAGAGAGTTTCGTACAGTTTTTATTGTGATGGATAACAAGATGGAAGCATTTTATACACTTCAAAATGTACGTGTATTAAATCCTGAACTCTTAATTATCTTTGTAAATAGTTGGAGAGATGAGCTTGATTTAGATTTAGATTCGGATAATATAACCATCATTGATAGTAATGAAATTCTTGCTTCTAATTTATATGAAAAATTACCAAATGTTCCACTAATTGCTACCAATATTGGAGTAGGACAGGGGGAGATTATGGAGGTTCTTGTACCTTTTGGTTCTAGTTTCGCTTTTCGTCATGTTGGTTCAATATCACATAAGAAATGGAGAGTAGTTGCCATATATCGAGATGAAGAGCAGATTTTACCCAATCCTAAAACAATGATTAAGCCTTATGATAGATTGATTGTTATGGGAAATCCAATTGTATTAGAGAGAGTCTATAAAAAGATTAATAGAAGACAAGGGGTTTTTCCTGAACCATTTGGTAGTAATCTATATCTGATTTTAGATAGTGAAGTTAAAAAAGAGGATATTTTACTACAGATTAATGAGGCTGTTTATCTAAGTAATCAACTCTCAAGAACAAAACTATATGTAAGATTAATTGATATTAATGATTTTGATTTAATCAAAGAGTTGCGTCTATTTGAAAATGATAATGTTTCACTACTTTTATCATATAAAGATGATGAGGTCTTTGATGATATTAATAACGATATAAAGCAACTAGATATTGGACTCTTTTTGTTAGATAAGAGACTATTTTTTAAAAAAAACTTTAAAGAGTATCTATATGATTTATCACGTCCTGTCTATATTTTTGGAGATAAATCAATTTATAATATCAAAGAGTCTCTTATCTTAATAGACAATAGTCTGCAGATGGAGTCTCTCTCATCATCTGTTTTTGATTTTTCTGAAAATCTAGGTCTTTCCCTCTCTCTGTGTGATTATAATCCAGATGGAGATTTTGAAGATAGTAGGAATATTATACAACATTATGAAGCTCTCTCTAGGCTCTATAATTTTAAAATTTCTATTAAACGAAAACGTGTCAATCCTGTACGTGAACTTGTAAAACATAAAGAGGTTTTACATATCTCCCCTTTTTCAAAAAATATTAGAGATACCTCTTTAATTAGCTTTTTATCTATAGAGATGAGCTATTTTTTCTTATCTATAAAAAAACATCCACAACTTTTAATTCCTATTGACAATTAATTGCCTATTAAGTCCTTTAAATATGAAGATAAGATAAAATTAGCTTTATATTAATTCATACAAATAGGCTTAAAAAAATCATGATTGTACCAATTCACTTAGAGAATCAAACAGATATAAAATACGATGTTATTATAGATTCACTACCCAAGTTAACCTTTGATAGAAAGGTAGCTATTGTAACCAATACAACCGTCTCTGCTCTACATTTAGAGACTTTAGTTGCTCAAATTGAAGCTTTGGAGCTTCATGTTATTACTATTGCAGATGGAGAAGAGTATAAAACATTAGCAACTGTTGAACAGATATTAGATGAACTCTTTACACATAAATTAGATAGAAAATCTCTACTTATAGCATTAGGTGGTGGTGTCATTGGAGATATGACAGGATTTACAGCATCACTCTATCAACGTGGTATTGGATTTATCCAAGTACCAACTACGCTACTTGCACAAGTAGATGCAAGTGTTGGTGGCAAAACAGGAGTAAATAATCAATATGGTAAAAATCTTATAGGAGCATTTTATCAACCTGAAGCAGTCTATATTGATACTAATTTTTTAAAAACTCTACCCTCTAGAGAGTTTTCTGCAGGTATTGCCGAGATTATAAAAATGGCTGTAATGTTTGATAGAGACTATTTTTATTTTTTACAAGATGCAGACTTTTCTCAAAAAGAGGATTTAGAAAAGGTTATAGAGCGTTCTATATCGCTAAAAGCAGAAGTAGTTAATTTAGATGAGAAAGAGTCTGGTATTCGTGCTGTTTTAAATTATGGTCATACCTTTGGACATGTAATAGAGAATGAGACAGAGTATAAACGCTATCTTCATGGAGAAGCAGTCTCTATTGGTATAGTGATGGCAAATAGACTCTCTGTGAGACTAGGTTTGATGAGTCAAGAAGAGTCCAGACGTGTGACAGAGTTTTTAGTAAAACATAATCTACCTATTGATTATGAGATTAAAGATGTAGACTCTTTTTATGATAAATTCTTTTTAGATAAAAAATCAGCCAATAATAAAATAAAGTTTATTCTAGCCAAAGGTCTAGGAGGACATACCATACGTGATAATATTGATGAGGTACTTTTAAAAGAGGTCTTATCAACATTTAAAAGAGGGTAGATAATGAGATATATTTTCTTTTTTAGTTTAATCTTTTCTAAACTACTCTTTGCAGATACCAATTCAACTATAGAGCCAAAAGTAATAACATTGGACTCTTCGGTAGAGAAAGAGGTAGCAAGAGAAGAGTTAAAAGAGCAGATTAAAGAGAAGCAGATAGAGGCTCAAAAATTAGCAGAAGCTAAACGTTTAGCAGAGGAGAAGAAGAGAGAGCTACAAAAAGAGAAAGAGAGACAAATATTAGAGGCTCGTTTAACAGAGTTGATAGATGAGAAGAAGAATATTGATGCGTATCTATCCAAAGATAATTTATGGACACGTATCTATGCTAATCATGAAACTTATCAACTCTTAGAGTTAAATCTAAAAGAGTTGAGTGAAAAAATATCTAATATAAAAAATAAGTATAGTCCTTCAATCCAAGATAAAATAGATTTAAAATCTTATGAAAATGCTTATGATGTGATTGATAAAAAGCTCTCTTTTTTAAAAGAGTACAAAAAAGACCCATTTAAAAAACTTATTAAATCGCCAAAAATAGATAAAGAGCCATCTATTACCAATCCTGTTGATATTATTACTGCACTCTCTTTTCAAAAACAGGTTGAGACTATTGATAATGATTATAAAAAAAGATATAAAAGCCTAAATATAGCTATTGATAAATTAACAAGAGAGAGTGAAATTTTACAAGAGTTGGTTCTAAAAACTAGAGGCACTATCTATAATGATTATGTTAAAGAGTTACGAAATTTAGAGAATAAACTAGCAGACTTTCGACAAGCAAGAGATTATTTAAAGGCAACCGTAGAGGCATTTGATAGTGATGTATCGCAGATTAAGTTCAAGATAAATAAAGGGATAGAAGATGAGATAGAAAAATCTATAATTACTGGTTCTATTATTCTATTTATACTTCTACTCTTTATTATTGTAAAATATTTAGTAAAAAAGTATATGTCAGAAAATGACCTCTACTATGGTACAAACAAGGTTATTAATTTTATCTTTATCACATTAGTCTTTATAATACTACTATTCTCTTATCTCGAAGATGTTGAGAATTTAGTAACTGTTCTTAGTTTTGCATCAGCAGGTATTGCTATTGCTCTAAAAGATTGGTTTATGAGTATTATGGGTTGGTTTGTTATTCTTATCTCAGGTTCTGTACATGTAGGAGATAGAGTTAAATTTGTCAAAGATGGAGTTCAGTATGTAGGCGATATTGTAGATATTTCACTTTTGCGTATGACACTACATGAAGATGTAACCTTTACAAGTGTATATAGCAATAGACGTACAGGTAGAATTGTCTTTATTCCAAACAACTATATCTTCTCTGATGTGATTGCAAACTACTCTCATGCAGGATTAAAGACTGTATGGGACGGTATAGATATATACTTAACGTTTGATTCCAACGCTAGTAAAGCTCAAAGTATTGCCAAAGAGGTTACACGTAAATACTCCAAAGGCTATACCGATATGACACGAAAGCAGTTAAATAAGTTACGCAGTAAATATAGCATGAGAAATACAGCTGTTGAACCTAGAATTTTTGCTTTTGTAGATGTCTATGGTATTCGATTATCTGCTTGGTATCTCACAAACTCTTATGCTACATTAACATTACGAAGTACTATCTCTATGGAGATTTTATCAAGATTAAAAGAGGCAGATGATATATTCTTGGCATACCCAAGTCAATCTCTCTATATGGATAAGTCAGCACCCCTAAATCATAAAGAGCAAGAGGATACTCCTAAACCAAAGAGTCCTAAAAAGACAACCGATAAATATAGACCCGATGATTGGGGTCTATATTAAAAAAATAGATAAAAGAGTAAAAAGAAGTGAAAAAAGTATATTTTAAAACCTTTGGTTGTCGAACTAATCAGTTCGATACCCAAGTGATGATGTCAAAATTAAAAGATTTTGAACTAACAATGAATGAAGATGATGCCGATGTAATTATGGTAAACTCATGTACTGTAACCAATGGAGCAGACTCATCTGTTCGAGCTTATATCAATGGTAGAAATCGTAAAAATCCAAATGCCAAAGTTATCCTAGCAGGTTGTGGCTCACACTCAAAAGGTGAATCACTTTTTGCAGATAAAAAGGTATTTGGAGTTATCGGACACTCTGAAAAAGAGAAGATAAATGATATTTTGAAATTTAATGATAAGCCTTTCTATCAGATAGGAGATTTAAATCATATAGATAGCACTATTGTAGAAGAGTTTATAGGAAAAAGTAGAGCCTTTATCAAGATTCAAGAGGGGTGTAACTTTCGATGCTCTTACTGTATTATCCCCTCTGTGCGTGGAGATGCACGAAGTCATAAAGAGGAGGATATTTTACTACAGATTCAAAAATTAGCCTCTAATGGATTTGGAGAGTTTATCTTGACAGGTACAAATGTAGGAAGCTATGGAGAAGACCAAAACTCTTCAATGGCAAAGCTTCTAAAAAAGATGAGTATGATTCGAGGTGTTAGACGAATACGTATAGGAAGTTTAGAACCAATTCAGATAGATGATGAGTTCAAAGAGCTATTGAGTGAGCCTTGGATGGCAAAACATCTACATATTGCACTACAACATACCTCTGACAAGATGTTGAAGTTGATGAATCGCCGTAATGAGTTTCATAGTGATAGAGAGCTATTAGAGGAGATAGCCTCAAAAGGGTATGGTATAGGAACAGACTATATTGTAGGACACCCAGGAGAAGATGAATATGAGTGGAGAGAGGCTATAGAACGTCTGAAATCCCTACCGTTAACGCATGTTCATGCTTTTTCATACTCCAAACGTGACAATACACCCTCAGCACTTATGAGACCTGAAATAAAAGGAAATATTGCCAAAGAGCGACACAGAGAGTTAACATCTATAATCAAAGAGAAGAATTATCAATTTAGAAAAGAGCATAGTAAAAATTTAGAGGTACTCATCGAGAATGGAAGAGAGGGAATATATCACGGTTATGACCAATATTTTAATAAAATAGAGGTACGTTCAGATGAAGATTTGAGTTCAAATTGGATAACTATAAGAGAGGCAATGGTAGATAATGATAAAAATATGGCAATCTATTAGTAGTAATCTTCGGATTATTATATTTGCATCTATTGCATTAGTTACGATTTTAACTATCTCTACTGTAGAACAAGATAGTAAACTTATTAATAGAGATAGAGCTTTAGTAGAGTTAAATAGTAGTAAAACATTAGATAAGATTTTGGTTAAATCCCCCTATATCTATTTATATACCGATAGAGGCAGTTACAAAGTCCCCAAAGATGCTATTGATAAAGAGGAACTATTTTCTAGTAATAAAAAAGTAGAGTATTATGAAGATTCAACAGAGGGATTAGACAATATTGTTTTTGTGGTATTGCTATTGAGTATGTTATATATATTTTATATGATACGTGCAAGTCGTCAAACACAAATGGAGATAATACGAGAGCAGAAACAAGAGGTTACTCAAACCCCTTTTGTAAATGAAGGGGTTAACGCGATTCACTCTACTGTGAACTTTTCAGATGTGGCAGGGGTAGAGAGTGTAAAAGAGGAGCTAGAAGAGGTTATAGATTTTTTGCGTAATCCTTCAAAATATAGAGCGTATGATATTCGTCTCCCAAAAGGGGTACTTTTGGTAGGTCCTCCAGGTGTTGGAAAAACATTAATTGCCAAAGCTGTAGCAGGAGAGGCAGGAGTACCGTTTTTTTACCAAAGTGCAGCCTCTTTTGTGCAGATTTATGTAGGAATGGGTGCAAAAAGGGTTTCAGAACTCTTTGCCAAGGCAAAAGAGATGAGTCCCAGTATTATCTTTATTGATGAGATAGATGCAGTAGGCAAGAGTCGAGGTGGTCAAAATAATGAAGAGAGAGAATCAACACTCAATCAACTCTTGACCGAGATGGACGGTTTTGAAGAGAGTTCAGGAGTGATGGTTCTTGCTGCTACCAACAAGATAGAGGTCTTAGATGAAGCACTGCTTAGAGCAGGACGTTTTGATAGAAGAGTTCATATCCCTCTACCAGATTTTTATGAACGTCTTAGTACGATTAATCTTTATCTAAAATCCAAAGAGCATACAGTAGATGTCGAGAGAGTGGCTAGAATGACTATCGGTTTCAATTCAGCAGCATTAGCAACCCTTGTCAACGAAGCAGCACTCTATTCACTGCGACATAATAAGCCTATGATTACAGATTTTGATATAGATGCAGTCAAAGAGAAGGTAATCTTGGGAAAATTTAAAATTCAGACCTTTAGTGAGTCCGAACGCAAGATTCAAGCTCTCTATCAATCAGCTAAAGCTGTTACAGCATCTTGGCTAGAGGTGGATTATGAAAAGATAGGGATTGTATCTTCTATTTTTATACCTCATGGTAGTGAAATAGTATCTAAATCTATTTTAGAAAATGAACTAAAAGTGCTTTTAGCAGGGCGTATCATGACTAAAAAAGTATATGGAGAACTCTTCTCTAATGCCAAAGAGGATATAAAAACAGCCAAAATATTAATTCATCAAATTATAGAAGAGTTTGCTATGAGTCGCGACTATTTTGCCTCTACCAATGAGGCTCAACAGTTATTAGAAGAGATAAGTGATGAGGTAGAGAGCCTTTTAGATAAATTAAACAGTGTGGTTGAGCAAGTGAGAGATTATCTATTGAGAAATGAATCTATAACTTCATCTAAAACAAGAGAGATTATAAATGAGATATTTTAATGGTTTCTCCCTAAAAGGAGAGGAGATTTTTTTTAAAGAGCAACTTATTGATAGTGATTTTGCCGTGGGAGGTTTCTCTTATGGAGCAGTAAAAGCTTTTGAGTATGTCTACAACTCCAAAGAGCGTATAGATAGATTAATCCTACTCTCTCCTGCTTTTTTTCAAAATTATAAAAAGAGTTTTATACGTACCCAACTAAGATATTTTAATGCAGATAAAACATCATATACCAAGCAGTTTCTAAAAAATGTTGTCTATCCAAGCTCTATAAAACTAGATAAATATCTAACTCAAGGAACAGTAGAAGAGTTAGAGGAGTTATTGACTTACTCATGGGATAGCAAAAAGATTTTAGAGCTTTTAGATAGAGGTGTTGTTATAGAGGTTTTTATAGGAGAGCAGGATAAGATTGTAGATGCAGAAAAAAGTTTTGAGTTCTTTTCTAAGCTTCTACCATGTTATCTCTCTAAGGGTAGGGGGCATCTATTGACTCTTTGATACTACTATTATCCACAACAAAAAAAGGTGTAGTCTACACCCTACACCCTACGGATTTATGGTTTAAGAGCTAGTTGGTGTTAATCCATTTAATGCATTTTCTATAAAGAGTGCCAAAAGAATAAGAAGTGAAATTCCTGCTGGTCTACTGTAGAGTTTATTTGCCATTATATAGATAAATATAATGGTAGATGCTGTCATTATTGATAGGTCAAAGATATATCGGTGTACATCAATAGGTAGGTCTTTTACTAATGCAGATACACCGATAACCATGGTAATATTTGCTAGATTAGAACCTATTATATTTCCAATTGCCATCTCTGTTTTGCCTTTTAATACAGCAGATACAGATACTACAAGTTCAGGTAGTGATGTTCCAAAACTTACTAAAATAACACCAATAACCCATTGACTTATACCAAAGCTTTTAGCAATACTTGATGCAGAGTCTACAGCAAAATGAGCTCCTAGTACAACAAATATAAATCCTATCACAAGTAGTGCAATACTTTTTAGCCAAGAGAATGGCTTTTTTCTATCCTCTTTTAGATAATCGGTATCTAATCTATTTGAGTCTTGAATCAAATAGATTAGATAGGCAATCATGAGAATAATAAGTAAAATAGCATCAAATCTACTGATAACCCCATCTATTGACATCAATAGAAATATTAAAATAGGCATTAATACCCAAATGCTATCTTTTGCAAAAAAATCACGTTTAGATACAAAGCATCTAGTAATGATAAGTGTAACAGCCAATACAAGGGTAATATTCAAGATATTACTCCCCACGGCATTGGCAACTGCTATTTCAGGCTTTCCCTCTAAATTTGCAGCTATACTTGTTGCCATTTCAGGTAGACTTGTTCCCAAAGCAATAAGTGTAGCTCCTATAATAAACTCTGAAATATTAAATCTAAGTGCGATACGTTCACTCTGTGTGATGATGAAATCAGCACCAAATATTAAGCTTCCCATAGCTAATATAAATATGACTACATCCATTATATCTTCTCCTCTGTTCTTATGATTAAACTTTTTGGAAGATTAAATCTCTTAATTGTCTCTTCCTCTTTCGCTCTCATCTCTCCATTATCTATTTCGTGGTCAAATCCTAATAGGTGCAATACTCCATGTATAAAGAGTAGTGATAACTCATCTTGATTACTGTGTCCTAGCTCCTTTGCCTTTTCCCAAACAAATTCAGCAGAGATAACAATCGAACCCAAGGGCATATCTATAGGATTCATAATCATATCGCTCTCTATAGGAAAAGATAGTACATCAGTAGCTCTATCTTTATCTCTATATGCAAGGTTATACTCTTGTATAGTTTTATTATCGCATATTGTTAGGTCTATTTCACGTAAATAGTCATTGTTTAATAAACTTTTAGAAATTTTTTCTAAAAACTTTATATTGATATTGAGTGTTGTAAGATTTTCAATGTTTACCATAGTAAGAGTTTACCTAAAAAGAGGTAAAATATCTGTAAAAAAGGTATTAATTAATGAAAAAAGCAGTCTGCATTATTTCGGGAGGCATGGATAGTGCTTTGGGTGCAAAAATAGCACAAAAAGAGGGATATAATATTATAGCCTTACATTTTAACTACGGACAACTAACAGAAAAAAGAGAGTTAGAATCTTTTAGAAAAATTTCAAAAAAATTAAAAGTCATAGAGAGTTATGAGATAGATTTAGAGTTTTTTAAACAGATAGGTGCATCAGCACTTATAGATAGTTCATTGGAAGTTCCAATAGGTGGAGTAGAAGAGGGTGTACCGATTACTTATGTTCCATTTAGAAATGGTATCTTTCTCTCTATTGCTACAGCTTTAGCCGAAAAACATGGGGCAGAAGCACTCTTTATCGGTGTGGTAGAGGAGGATAGCTCTGGTTATCCTGATTGTCGTAATAGTTATATCAAATCTATGGAGGAGTCTATCAATTTAGGTACACGTGATGAGACAAAATTGGAGATAAAGATGCCTCTAGTAGATATGAAAAAGTCCGAGATAGTTCAAAAATCAATAGAGCTAGGTGTCCCCTTAGAAGATACATGGTCATGTTATAAAAACGAGGATAAGGCGTGTGGTGTTTGTGATAGTTGTCGTTTGCGTCTAAATGGTTTTGAAAAAGCAGGAGTAGTTGACCCAATTAATTATATTGATTGATTCAGACTCTTTTTATCCTTATTTGGCTAGAATCCACGACAAAATTACAAGACGATTGGAGCTAACTTCATGAAGATGAACGGTGCACAGATGGTTTGTGAAGCGATAATCGCCGAGGGTGTTAAGACTGTATTTGGTTACCCAGGTGGTGCTATCATGAACGTATATGATGAAATTTATAAGCAAGATGGCTTTGAGCATATCTTAAATAGGCATGAACAAGCTTCTGTACATGCAGCTGATGGTTATGCACGAGCTACAGGAGAGGTTGGGGTAGCGATGGTCACATCAGGGCCGGGGTTTACTAATGCTGTTACAGGATTAGCAACAGCATATATGGACTCTATACCTATGGTTGTTATCTCTGGGCAAGTTCCACTATCTCTAATAGGTACAGATGGTTTCCAAGAGATTGATGCTGTAGGAATATCACGACCATGTACCAAACATAACTATTTGGTAAGAGATGTATCAGATTTACCACGAATTCTAAAAGAGGCTTTTCATATAGCAAGAACAGGAAGACCTGGACCTGTATTAATAGATATTCCCAAAGATATTACAGCTGAATTTGGAGATTTTGTCTATCCTAAAGATGTTAATATCCCAAGTTATAAGCCTACCTATAAAGGGAATAATCGTCAGATAGATAAGGCTGTAGAGGCGATTTTAAAGGCTAAAAAACCACTTCTATATATTGGTGGTGGGGTTGTTTTGTCTGATGCTTCAGATTTGGTTCGTAAATTAGCAGAGATGGGACAGATTCCTGCTGTTGAGACATTAATGGCTCGTGGTGTAATGGGTGCTAAAAATCCACTTCTCCAAGGGATGCTTGGAATGCATGGTAACTACTCTTCAAATATGGCAATGAGTGAGACAGATTTGGTTATCTCTTTGGGTGCTAGATTTGATGATAGGGTTACAGGTAAACTCTCTGAATTTGCTAAGTATGCAGATATTATCCATATTGATATTGACCCTGCAAATATTGGTAAATTGGTTGATGTCGATTATCCTATTGTAGGAGATGTCAAGATAGTTATTGAGAAGATTATCAATAGACTAGAAGGCAAGATAAAGCCATCTCGTTACTCTGATTGGCTTGAAGTATTGGAGCGTTATGACAATCTATATCCTCAATCCTATGTAGATTCAGATGAGGTTATCAAACCTCAATGGGTTATAGAGAGATTGGGTGAACTTATTGGAGAAAAAGCAATTATTACATCAGATGTTGGACAACACCAAATGTGGGCTGCACAGCACTATCCATTTGATAGACCACGTCAATGGATTAACTCTGGAGGACTTGGAACAATGGGATTTGGTTTTCCTGCTGCATTGGGAGCTAAAAAAGCATTTCCAAATAAAACTGTTGTTAATATCACAGGAGATGGCTCAATCTTGATGAATGTTCAAGAGTTGGTAACAGCATCTGAATATAAGATACCTGTTATTAATGTAATTTTGAATAACCACTTCTTGGGAATGGTACGACAGTGGCAGACTTTCTTTTATGAAGAGCGTTATTCCGAAACCGATTTGAGTTTTCAACCAAACTTCAAAGCGTTAGCCGAAGCGTGTCATGGAATTGGGTATGATGTGACAACCAAAGCAGAGTTTGATGAGGCGATAAAAGATGCTATAGCCAAAGATAAGGTAGCCTTTGTCAATGTGCAAGTTGCACGATTTGAAGATGTTCTACCTATGGTACCTGCAGCAGGAGCATTATACAACATGATGTTACCTAAAAAGGAGGCAAAGTAATGGAAAATGTAAGAAGAGTAATCTCTGTATTAGTGGAAAATGAGAGTTCTGTACTCTCTCGAATTTCAGGACTTTTTGCTGGACGTGGATACAATATAGAGACATTAACCGTAGCTCCTGTTCCCCACTCAAATCTCTCTAATATTACAATCGTTACTAAGGGTAGTGCTAGGGTACTAGAGCAGATTACAAAACAGCTTCATAAATTAGTACCTGTATATAAAGTGATTGAACACAATGAGATGATAGAAAAAGAGATGGTTCTAATCAAGTTCCCAATAGAGCAGAATCTAGCTGATATACAGGTTCTTTGTGGTGCTTATAATGGTGGGATAGTTAATGTTGGTAATGACATAATTATAGGTATGGTTGCAGATGAACCATGTAGAATTGCTCATTTTATAGAGGCTACAAAACGTTATAATCCAATTGAGATTATTCGTGGTGGTGTTGTTGCTATAGAGAGATAGCTTATTATATATAGTTTAGGAAGTGGTGCTTTTGCTACACTTTCTACTTAATAAAAAAAGAAAAAATATGAAATTGAGTCAAATATGTCAAGAGATAGCTATTGAATTTTCAGATAAAGATATAGAGATAACAGGACTTCATACACTTACTGAAGCTACCTCTTCAGAAATCTCCTTTTTTAATGATAAAAGATATATAAATCAACTCCTTACTACCAAAGCAGGAGCTGTATTGATAGATAAACAGTACGCAGACCTCTTACCCCAAACAACTGTTGCATTAATTACTGATGAACCCTATCTAAAACTTGCTCTTGCTTCTAAATTGTTTGCTCATAAGATAGAGACAAAAACAGCACACCCACATATGGGTAGTGGGTGTGATATTGATAAGCGAGTGCGTTTTGGAAAAGATGTTACGCTTGGAGATAATGTAATTATTATGGCAGGTGCTTATATAGGAGATGGCGTAACTATCGGTTCAGATACACTTATCTATCCAAATGTAACGATATATCATGGCTCTAGTATAGGCTCTAACTGTATTATACACGCAGGTACAGTTATAGGCTCTGATGGGTATGGATTTGCCCATACTAAACGTGGAGAGCATATCAAAATCTATCAAAATGGTAATACTGTAATAGAAGATGAGGTAGAGATAGGAGCAAACTGTGTCGTAGATAGAGCAGTATTTGGAACAACATATATACGAAAGGGTACAAAGCTAGATAATCTTATTCAGATAGCACACAACTGTGATGTAGGAGAGCATTCACTAATGGCTTCACAAGTGGGACTTGCAGGTTCAACAACCACAGGACGAAACCTTGTAATGGGTGGACAGAGTGGAACAGCAGGACATCTACATATTGGAGATTTTGTAACCATTGCAGGAAAAGGTGGAGTAACAAAATCTCTTGATAGTGGCAAAACCTATGCAGGTTTTCCTGCTATTGAACATAAACGATGGCTTAAACTACAAGCTAAAATATCCTCTTTGCTAAAACGAAGATTGTAAGGCTTAATAATGACAATTTGAGATATTTCTACTTTTCTATAAAACTTTTAGCTAAAATTATAGTATTAAAAAGAAGTGAGCCTCTATGTCAAATATATTAAAAGCATTCATCAACATAGTAAACAATCATCAAAGCAATATTGAAAATATCACTCATGGTAACAACAGAGCCAATAATATGGGTGAGGGGTTAGAGAGTTACATTAAAGATCTGTTTGCTAATACACTTAATGTAGATAATTCTCAACAAAAGTTAGAGATACTTTCAGATACGTTTTCATATCAAGGAAACAAAAATAATCCACCAGATTTAATCTTGAAAAATTCAGATGCCATAGAGATTAAAAAATTGGAGTCTAAAAGTTCGGCTATTGCCTTAAATAGCTCTTACCCAAAAGCCAAACTCT
>Ga0256833_1001732_pt1 | contig 15739 bp, 16 predicted proteins | sample 356284metaG_FD_190535 | JGI IMG/M metagenome (GOLD analysis project Ga0256833, IMG submission 190535) | Hydrothermal vent microbial communities from Mid Atlantic Ridge, Atlantic Ocean - 356-284 | ecosystem: Environmental > Aquatic > Marine > Hydrothermal vents | place: Atlantic Ocean: Mid...
AGTGGGCGGTGCGCTGATCCCGCCCATGGTGTATCTAAAACGCCCAGCCCTGGGGACCAGGGACTATATCCTACTGATCGCATCCTCGTTGCTGCTTGTGGTTGGAGGCTCCTTTGCTGCCTACAAGCTATTGATGAGAGACATAGAGGAGTGCAGAATGCGTGTGAGGAGACCACAGTAGAATAGGCAGACGCAGGGATTATGCATCAACTAGCACGTGTCCACCAGGATTGAATCTCCATGAATTATTGCCTGTTTTCCCTCTGAGCTTATCCATGTATTGCTGTGGCTTGCTGTGATGGTGATAAGCAAACATGCTGCATACCGGGGGAAACGCGGGCGTTCGTAGCTCTATTAGTTGAGCTCTACGAGAAGGTAGCGAGAGAGGCCTATCCATGTACAAGCCTAGAGGGAGGTAGTGAAGGCCCATGGAATGATGAGCGCGGCAGAATCTGAGGCGAAGCCCATGAGCGAGACTTGTTGCGGCTACTGGAGGCCGCTGATCATACAGGGCTGCTAGCTTATTGGATGAATAAGCCTATCGCCGTCGCTAGATATGGAGGTATCTAGAGTGCCAGTTATATTCCTGGTTATTACGTGCTAAGCGTCAGACTAGTGCTTCGAGCTATAGACGATGTGTGCAAGTACTTGTCCGTCAACGGCCTCAAGGGTATGTGTCTTGTTGCACGCATGTACGTGTCATCTACATTGAAACCCGGCTGGTATAGGCACAATGTTTCAGTACCAGCAGTGTCCAGAACTCTCTTAGACTGCAACCTTTTTCCCTACCTCTTTTACCAGTCTCTCAATCCTCTTTAGCGCATCCCTGACGTCTTCCTTACTGCACCAGTCCTCGTAGAAGCAGACATGCATAGCGTTCGCCTGAGCCCAGGCGTCACTAATCCACTCTCCTAGCTCCTCTTGTAGCAGCCTTTTATACTCCCATAGTTCTTTGTGGCTGGTTAATCGTTTCCCGTCCCTCCACGCTGCGTAAGCTTTAACCGCTAGCGCCGCGGCGCCCCATGCCTTCTCAGCAGCCTGCCTCACATCACCCCGGGCGAGCTCCTCTTGGGCCTGCTCGAGCAGATCCCTTGCTGCCTCAGCGTATTCCTTCGCCCTTTCTGGTGGATCCAGGTCTCTAAGAGCTAGTTCAAGCACATAACCCTCGAGACTGACACCTAGTTTCCGCGCTTCCTGCTCCAGTCTCTCAGCAACCCTACGAGGGATACGGATAACTATACTGTCTTTCATCCACTAACGTCCTCCTACTGTACCGTGGAAACTAGTGTAGCACTATTATACAGTTATAAATAAGTCCCTTGCCACAACGGTTAATGATTACATAACATGTTATGAGACTTACACCTATAGCGCTATAACTGTGACAGAGCCTGCTCCTAGAAGCCCTCTGAAGCTTAACACGCAATCCTATAGTACTCCTTCATAGCACTAGAGCTGATATAGCTAGGAGGCAGCTAGTAGCGTATCTGGAAAGGACCTGGCACCATGTAGCTAAAGCGCTGGCTGTCTAGGCTTATCCTTGAGGATACTGGTCAGCCTGGCAGTAGAAGGCGGTAAGTGCACTATTACACTATGGTGGTTATCTAAGTGCTGTAACAACAGTAGCTGTATATGGTGGCGAATAAGGTCATAGTCGGTGCCTCTGTCGTGACAGTCGTGATGGCCCCGGCGTCCTGGGAGGCTTAGTTGGAGGCGCGTTGTCCTTCTTCATCTCCTCGCTGGGGATGAGTTGCAGCCTCCTCCGTATGTAGTTTCGTGGAGCCCTTTACGCACGGAGCATGTTGCTAAGGGCCTTCTCTACATCGTCTGGCTCTCAAACTTAGTTGCGCTGAGGTTCTATTCGTAAAAGAAGAGATTAGCTTGATGTAATCTATCCTAATGGTAGCGAGTAGCCAGGCGAGCCATAGAGCTTGTCAAAGTGGCCACTTTGAGGCCCATCGCTCTCTTAGACGCCGCTACTAGCTTTGGCCCGGGGCAGCTCTCTATCCCCCAAGTAGGACTTAGGCTCGCTGAGCTCTAGAAGTCTTTAGCTTTGCTTTTTCTTAATTGCCTTTTTATTGCAGTATTTTGTGAGTCGTGCTGGTCTTTTTAGCTAGTTTATCGTTATCGAGAAGAATGTGGATAGGCGGAATGGTATGGTTGGGATTGGTTGAGCTTTATTATAATTTTCTTCTAAAAACTGGAGAGTGATAATTATCTAATATGGTTTTATTGTATTAAAATAATACGGTTATTCTTGGATATGCTGTTTAGTTGTGTTTTCTTTCTCTTTCTTTTCTTTCTCTGTCTTGATTTTTATGTGCTCGGTGAATTCTAGCTCTTTTATCTCGTCTTTGAGGTACTTTGCTGCCTCGAGTACTACTATGCGTTTTGCTACTTGGAGGTCTTGTATGCTGAGGGCTTTTTCATCCATTAGTATTTTTGCGCTTTTTTCCTCAGGGTTATAGATGACTTTGATGTCGTTTTCCTTGATGGTTGGTGGTAGTCTTCGTAGGAATAGGTGTAGGAGTTTCTCGTCCGGCGTCTTTAGCACTTTTATTACCCTTAGTTTTGCTTCTATGGTTCTCCCGGCAAGGGGGTGGTTGAAGTCTACTACGACGCGGCCTCCTGTTATGCTTCGTATTACGGCTAGTTGGCCGTTTATCTCCACGACTTTACCTGGTTCGGGCATTATGCCGTTTTTGATGAAGGTGTTGCGAGGCATTATTTTTATCTTTGAGGGGTCGCGTTTACCGAAGGCGTCCTCGGGCGGTATCTCTATTGTTTTTTCCTGCCCTTCCTCCAGCTCTTTTAGTGCTTTTTCTAGGCCTGGTAGTAGTCTTCCTTCACCGACTATGACTAGTCTTGGCCCGTATCTCTCTCTCGGATCATATATTCCTTCTTTTTTCGCTTCTTCTTCGTTAGTTGTGTCTACTAGTTTTCCTGTCTCCTTTACCCGGAGGGCGTACTCTATTAATACAAAGTCGCCGTCTTTTAATGGCAACGTGTCACACCCCGCTTCTGAGGTACCAGCCAACGTCAATGATGTTTTGAATATAAATAGTATTTTGTTGTTTTCTTATGCGTCCCCAGCCGAGGGCGTCGTTATGCTCGTTTAGTACTATTACGTAGTTTTTGTTGCAGCCTGGTTGGCTTAGTTTGAGAATGTTTTCTTGGAACACGTCTTTGCCGTAGAGGAATAGTTTCTCTGCTTTCTCGTTTACGACCGCGTAGCCCGTTGGAGGTGGTATTTTCTCGGCGAGGCGTATGATTGCTAGTAGTCCTAGTAGTGGTGTTATTTTTCCTCTCTTTATCCGTGCGATATGGATTCCAGCGGTGAATATTTCGGCTCGAGAGTTCTCTATGGCTGGTCTTATGCTGGCTAGCTCTCTTACAATATTCTCTCTGGCGGCGTATAGGTCTACGGTGTTGTCTTTTTTGCGGCATAGGAGCTCGTTCTCCCTAAGAACGGTTTCTAATCTTATACCTTGGCACGTGGATGTGAGCTTGCTTAGTACATGATAGTATCTTTTATCGCAGCGGTGGAGTGCTAGGTTTTTCTTAGTTTGCATATTGTGAAGCCCTCTGTGCCGTGTATGTGGGGGTATAGGCGCTTGCACTTAGATAGTGATGGGTCTGTTCTTAGGCTAGCATAGCTTGTTATTCCCTTATTGCCTGGTATCCCTATGTCTTCTAGTTCAAAGTCTCTTCTCACTCTAAGCAAGGTGTCTATAACGTACTCGTTTTCCTCGAAGCTCATGCTACAGGTTGCATATACTATTTCAGCGCCTTTCTGGGCTATGTCGAGGGCGGTGTCGAGCAGTTCTATTTGAAGCTTTACTCTCGTCAATATGTCTGCTACTGTGCGTGGCCTGGATTTCTGGGGATAGATAATTAGTCCCTCGCCGCTACAGGGCGCGTCGAGCAGGATGGAGTCGAATTTACCTAGTCTAGTAGCCTCTCTAGCATCCATGTATAGTGCTAGGACGTTTCTCACATGTAATCGGCTTAGGTTGTTTTTAAGCGCTAATAGTTTACGCTTATTTATATCAAGGGCTACTATTGGGGCTTTAGTGTTGTGCTGGGCTATTTGGGTTGTCTTTATGCCTGCTCCTGCGCACATATCTATGATGCGGGAGGCTTTGCTTGGGTCGAGGGCTATTACTGCAAGCATTGATGCTGGGCCCTGGATAGTATATAGTCCTAGCATATATTCGTGTAATGCGCCTATTGGTTTAGGCGATTGTTCAACCACTAAGCCATAGGGTGTTGGCTTATAATCGCTTAGAACTAGCCCCTTTCTCTCTAAGCGTTGTTTTAACCTATTCCTATCTATTAGTATTGTGTTTGCTCGTATAGTTTGTAAAGGTTTTGCTCTAAGCATTTTCTCGAATTCTTCCTTTGAAAACAACTCTATGTATCTTGATGCTTGGTGCGGGTGAATCCACCTATACTTAGTGGCTATTTCCCTGGCTTGTTTTCCGTGCTTTATTACTACTTCTTGAAGCACCTGGCGTAGTAGCTCTAATCTATCGGTGAGATTTTTTTGAGACAATATTCTATCGGGTTCTCGGTGCTGATTAGTGACGCTCATTGTGCGCCGGGGCCTCTTTGTTGGCCGTTTCCAGCCTCCTCACTTGGGGCATATGGAGGTTATAAAGTGGTGTTTGAGGCATGTTGATGAGCTTATTATTGTTATTGGGTCTGCTCAAGAGAGTCATACTGTTAAGAACCCCTTTACTGCTGGTGAGCGAATTGAGATGCTTAGACTAGCTTTAATCGATACGGGTATTGATTTATCAAAAATATACCTTGTACCCGTATCCGATATAGCTATGAACTTTGTCTGGCCCCGGTACATAGAGCTTCTTGTGCCGAGATTCCAAGTGGTTTTCTCGAGAAACCCGTTGGTTACGAGGCTTTTTAGCGAGTACGGGTATAGGGTAATAGAGCCCCCTAGTTTCAGTAGGGATGAGTATAGCGCAACGCATGTGCGTAATCTAATGCTCAGCGGTAACGATGAATGGAGGAAACTGGTTCCACCGAGTGTTGCTCAGTACATTGATAGCATTAAGGGTGTTGAAAGAATACAACGGATTGCCATGAAAGACTAGCATAACGGGGTGGTGGAGCGACTTGATAATAATTGATGGCAGTATCGGGGAAGGTGGTGGCCAAGTACTTCGCACATCTATTGCTCTTGCAGCACTCCTAGGGAAGGAGATTAAGATCGTTAATATTAGGGCGAAGCGTCCTAGGCCGGGTCTCCAACGCCAACACCTTGTATCGGTTAAAGCGGTTGCAGAGATAGCTGGTGCAGAGGTGGAGGGACTACGGCTTGGTTCTACACAGTTGGTGTTTCGGCCTGGGGTTATTAAGAGTGGTAGCTTCAGGTTCGATATAGGTACTGCGGGTAGTGTTACGCTGGTAATGCAGGCTATTCTCCCGGTTGTGGGCTTTGCACCAGGCCCTATAAGTGTCGAGATTAGAGGAGGAACGGATGTCCCTTGGAGCCCCCCAGTGGATTATATGCGCTTCGTCTTCTCCAGGATTCTTGATCATTTTGGGCTCATGGTCAGTATTGTGGTTAAGAGGAGGGGCCATTACCCGCGCGGCGGCGGAATAGTATTGCTTAAGGTGCCGGATCCCCCTCGTAGGCTCAATAGCGTTGCAATGGTTGAGCGCGGTGAAATACTGGGGATAGAGGGGCTTTCCCACGCAGTGAGGCTCCCCAGACATGTTGCCGAAAGACAAGCCCGTAGTGCTGAAGAGTTCTTGCGCAAAAAGCTAGGCAGTATCCCGATAAAAATAGATATTGAATGGTATAGCCCCGAGCGTGACCCCCATAGGGGGCCTGGGAGTGGCATAGTTCTTTGGGCTTATACGACGAACTCAGTAATTGGTGGTGACGCGCTCGGGGCTAAAGGTAAAAGAGCAGAAGTGGTAGGACAGGAGGCTGCTCAAAAGCTTTACGAGGACCTGGCTAGTGGTAAGGCTCTTGACAGGCATGCTTCTGATATGGTGATTCCGTTTGCAGCAATCAGTTGCGGGGAATCAATAATCGGTGGTGCGAGGCTCACAATGCATGCTTGGACAAATATTAAGGTTGTTGAATTACTTGTTCCGGAAGCAGAAATAGAGTTTATCGAGGGCGGTGATCTGGGTAAACCGTTTAGTGCAAGGATTAGGGGTATCTGTCTTAAGAAGTAAAAATGCTCTGATACCGGTTATCAAGGCATAGGGATGGTACGGATTATTGGATGAATAGCCATGGGGTTGTTTTTCTTAGGCAAGAGTATATTGATTCGAGGAGCTCGTTTACTCCTTGCCCGGTAAGTGCCGAGATCTTGATTATTTCCTTACTACACGTATTATCATACATTAATACATCCTTTATAGTGTTAGCGATATTGGATACTATGTTCTCGTTATTTGCTATATCTATTTTATTTATAGCAATTATTAGCCCTATTTTATTTTGTTTGATAATGTTTGCGTATATGTCCCTAAGTAGGTGAACCTGAGCCTCAATTCCCTGAACCCTTTCCTCAGATGGATCAAACAAATAGATAAGCACATCTGGTAACGAGGCAATGGCTGCAAACGCTTTCCTCTCTATCTCGTTTTGCTCACTTGATGGCCTCTCCAAAATACCAGGCGTGTCAACGAGGTAGAATTCTACATCCCTGAACCTAGACTTGCCTACTATAATAGTTTTCGTGGTAAACGGGTAAGGGGCTATCTCTGGCTGCGCTGTGGAGAGCCTTTTTACGAGCGTTGATTTACCAGAGCTAGGAATCCCAGCTACCACGATTATGGGTAGACCTTCTGATACTATGTGTGTATGAAGTAGCTCGTTACGTACCTTACGCAGAAGCTCTAGATCTCGTCTTAATCGACGAACAACTGATAGTATGCGCCCGCTCCCCTCTCTGCGATACCTTGAGGCCTCTTTAGAATCGTTACTAGATACTATGAGAAGCCTATATTCTTCCCAGAAGCGTCTTATCAACCTAAGAGCCTTTCGTACATTTTGCAGAGATTTCTCGTAGTCAAGTCCTACAAAACTCTCTACGAGCGCTCTATGGAAGGAACTCATCTCCTTAAGGCTTGGAAGCCTAGCTATTTTTGATAATCGCGAGTACACAGTATTATAAACTGTTTCTAGACGTCGTAGCTCTAGATCTTTCCTACCATAGGCTCCAGGTTTTCTACGCTTCACTCTATTATAGCGTTCACCAACTACCTTAATTATATCCTCGGATGAAAAAACGTAGATATGTTTTAGCCTCGATATAGTAGTGACCAGTTTCTGAACCTCTCTATGTCTTTTTAGCCACGGTACATCCTCATTAACGTCAGTGCTCATGATGCTTCCTCGTAGATTTTCGTATAATACTAAGGCACTTTAATATATGAGTGCAGTGCTTATTGGTTTATTAGTTATTCCTAATCTATGCACTTAGATACATCCCTAATAAGTTTCTTGATTCTTTTTCTAGGAATATTATATTCTTTAGAAAGATATGATATCAAAGGGTATTCGCCGTTTCTGAGCGACTTAGCTATCTCTATTAGTGCTATTTTGAACCTGCTGTTAAGTCTTCGCGCTATCTCAATTATGCAATTATTATGTAGTATCTCCTCATCGTGTTGTAATAGCTGGTAAAGTTTAACAACATAGTTAGGATCCTTCTCTCTAAGTTTCTTAGCAATCCTTATAGATGTTTTCAACTTATTAAAACTAAAACGTATTGCTTCTAACTCTGTTATTGTATGTCTTTCTCCCCTAGGGTTTTTAGCATACCCTTGCTCTTGCACGTCGTAGATCATATCATCGATTACCGCTCCACAGTTCTTACAGACGATAGTCCCGGTACTATAGTCTACGATTATGTTTTTTGACCCGCAATAGGGGCACTGTTCGATGCGTCGTGTTATAAGCATGTTATTCCCTAATTAATGAACTTCTATGGCTTAACTAAAAATGATATATAGAGTTTAGTTCTCTTCTTTGTCAGCGACTTAGGCGAAAGTATCGCTGAGATCTTGTCCTGGCTGATGACAAAGGCAAAACCATATTTATACTGTACGTTTAGACTACGTCTAGCCTTGGGGCAAGAGAATTATGAGCTACCATGAATATGGTATAGGCGCTACAGCCGTAGGTGTTCGAGGCAGGGACTTTGTCGTCCTCGGAGCCGAGCGCCGTGTTAGTTATGGCGGGTTCGTTGCCAGCAAGGCGGGCAAAAAGGTTTATAAAATAACTGATTATCTGGGAATGGCTTTAGCAGGATTGTTTGCGGACATACAGGCAATAACTAAGATGCTAAAGGCTAACATAGATTATTATAACCTTGTTGTGGGTAAGAGAATAAGCGTTAAATCAGCAGCTAAACTATTAGCAACAATCCTTTACTCCTACAAGTACTTTCCGTTTTTCTCGGAGATCTTGATAGGCGGTATAGATTACAAAGAGGGGCCGAAATTATTCGTCATGGATCCTCTAGGCTCACTTATTGAGGACGATTTTGCGGCTTTAGGTTCAGGTGCCCCAATAGCGGTTGGTGTCCTGGAAACACGGTATAGTAGGGAAATGAGTGTTGAAGAGGCGCGGAAACTAGTTATTGATTCGATAAAGGCTGCTATAGAGAGGGACGCGTTATCCGGAGACGGTATTGACGTATTAACCATAGTGAAGGAAAACGATAAGATAAAAGCCGTAGAGGAGTCGATAAGGGTTTTCTAGCACCTTAAGCTATTAGTGCTCATTAGACTATTAGTATGGAATGGAGGTAATGAGGTTATTCGCGGGACAGATCCCCATAATTCTTCGATTAGAGATTTAATTAATATACAGCTGAGGATATCGGAGAAAGCGTTAAAGAGCATTGAGCAGAGCAAGGCACACCGTTTAAAACCAACTATAGTCTTAGGCCTTGATGCAGCGTACTCGAGAAAATACGGAGGCGTTGCAGTAGCCTCGTTAGTTCAAGCAGAGTCCTGTAACCTCATAGAATACGGCGTCGCTGTTGGCGAGCCACGATTAGAATACATACCCGGTCTCCTGGCATTTCGTGAAGCAGCTCTCTTTTATGCCGCAACAGAGGGTCTTAGCTATAAGAATTATGATGTAATAGTAGTTGATGGCCATGGTATCTCGCATCCCAGGTACGCTGGTATAGCCACGCATATGGGATTAGCGCTCGCGAAACCATCTATAGGCGTTGCTAAGAAGAAGCTTTACGGAGAATTTAACATGATCAATGAGAGGTCATCGTGTATAGAGTATCCATGTGTTATAGGAGAGCTGAGGGATCCGAAAAGAGACATTGTGCTAGCTTACGTAGTTATTCCTAAAAGCAGGGACAAAAACCCCATATATATAAGTCCTGGCGCTTTTATATCTATAGAGAACGCTCTCAACATAATACTATCAATGCTTAGAGCATCGTCATCAAAATTGCCGTGTCCAACACACTACTCGGATAAATTATCAAAAAGAATAGCAAGGGAACTTGATAAAGGAATCATAAGACCCGAATCTCTAAAACATTTAGGACTAGGCACACTTGATAAATACATTCATAGACTTAGCTGAAAAGGCTATTATTGACCACAAGATAGCAACTATACTTTACTAGCCTATTATACCTGTAATACGCGCAACCTCTTCGGCAGCTTTCCTCGTCAATCCGGTCTCACCTAGAATAGTATACCTTTCCGGCCTAATCTTATGAGCCATCACCAACGCTTCTATTATAACCTCGTCAGGTATACCATAATCCTTAGCCCTCGTGGGTATACCTATCCTCTCAACAGTCCTTTTCACTTGTTTCCAGTTACCCCCATGCAGGTACATCATCATTATGGTGCCGAGCGCGACTTGTTCACCGTGAAGAGCCTTCCCGGGATAAAGCAGGTCAAGCGCATGACTAAATAAGTGCTCAGAGCCACTAGCGGGCCTCGTGGAGCCAGCAATACACATCGCCACACCGCTACTAACGAGCCCCTCTACAAGTATCCTTATAGCCTCCTTGGCCCCACTCCCTATTTTGTCAGCATACTCTATTACATGGCGGGCCGAGAGAAGCGCTAACTTCGCGGCATATTCTCCATAATATTCTCCCTTAAGCCTGTGTGCTAGTTTCCAGTCACGTACAGCTGTTAATTTAGCGATAAGATCACCAGCTCCCGCCTTTATCAAGCGATGAGGTGCATCCGCTATAATCTCTATATCCGCTATAATAGCGTAAGGGGTCAGCGCCTTAACAGAGTAAGGTCTATTCAATCCCTTAAGGGAGACAAATGGCGACACTATTCCGTCATGAGAGGGGCTCGTAGGAACACTTATCATTATCTTCTCGTTCTTAAACGCGACGTACTTCGCCAAGTCTATTGATTTCCCGCCGCCAAACCCTATCACGATGTCAGGATTGTACTCCTTAATCTCTTCTGCGAGCTCATTAGCAAAATCGAGCGACGCTGATTTGGCAACGAACACGTTATAATCCATAACACCGTCTAAGGCGCTTATAAAAGTATCAGAATATTTTGACCACACATGAGGCCCACTAATTATAGCTATAGATGCCCTCTGCTTTATACTACTAATAATGTTCGATAATGAACTAATAGCACCGCTACCTATGATTACATGTTGAGGTAAAGTTATATGATGGAGCAAGGTCACCAACCCATGCCCAGGCCTCAGTACTTTACCCGCTCTACGTTATCCTCATATTTATCCACATGTTTATAAGTGACCGAGATTAAACGAAGCCTAAATGGCTGAAAACATGTTACGGTTCAACAACCAAGAACAGCGCCAATACAGAGTTGAAGATATTGCTAGGAGGACTGGCACCACGACTGTCGGACTACGCTTCGCAGACTTTGTAGTACTTGCAGCGGATAGGAGAGCTACGGCGGGTTATTATGTAGCGCATAAGCGCACTAGGAAAATAATAAAGATAGCCGACTACATGGCAATGACAACAGCAGGCCTAGTGGCGGATGCACAAGCCCTTGCCGAATGGCTCTCGCTAGAAGTACAGCATTACACGCTAATAAACAGGAAAAGAATGAGCGTACAAGCAGCAGCCCAGCTTTTAGCAACAGTGCTACATTCTTCACGCTTTTACCCATACATAGTCCAGCTATTACTAGGAGGCTATGATACAGCACCAAGACTATACAACATTGATTGGTATGGTGGCGTAACAGAGGAGAAATATGTTGTCACAGGATCTGGCTCGCCAACAGCAATTGGTGTAATCGAGGACCAATATAGGGAGGACATGAGTATAGACGAGGCAGTCGATCTCGCAAAGAGGGCCGTTGCATCATCTATTAAGAGAGACGCTTTTACAGGGAACGGTGTAAATGTTGTAGTAATAGGCAAGGACTTCTACAAAGAATATAGCTTTGATCTAAAAGACATATTTAAGACAAGGTAGCGTAACGCGCTCTCTAACAATATAGCTAACTACTAGCTAGCGGAAACTTTAAAACAGATACTTGTGCCTAGACTCTCGCGTCGGAGACCAGGCCGCATCAAATAGTTAGAGGTATGACGCTCACCTATTTTATCTACTTTAAGGAACAAACAAGGGTATCCTAATATCGAATCCCCTGTTCAGATGCAAGACGTTAGCGTAAAGACATTATGGGAGACACGAGTCACGGTTATTATTTCATCACCTGCATCCTAAGAGGTGTTAAAAGTTGTATAAGAAGAGCGAATTAAAGAAAATAGTAGCGCTGATACTTGCTCAATTAACGCCACGCAATGTACAGGTTACACGTATCGAGTTTGAAGGACCAGAAATAGCTATATACATAAGGAACCCCGATATAGTGGCAAAACACCCGGATGTGGCAAAAGACATCGCCAAGAAGCTGAAGAAAAGAATAGTGATTCGCACAGATCCTTCGGTTAGGAGAAGCAAAAGAGAGACAGAAGAGTTAATCAAGCAACTCGTTCCAAAAGAGGCGGGGATTAAGGGCATAGAATTCGATGACGTCCTCGGCGAGGTTATCGTTAAAGCCGAGAAAATAGGCCTAGTTTATGGCAAAAGCCGCTCCATATATAACAAAGTGCTAGCGGAAACAGGGTGGAGGCTAACAGCTGTTAGAGTCCCACCGGTGGATCCACGCGAGCTCGACACGGTGAATAAGATACTTCATTACACACTGGAGCAGAGCAGTTACCGCTTGGGCTTCCTACGGGCAGCAGGAGAGCGTATCCATAGAGGTGTTATCCTCGAAAACCGGTACGTTCGTGTAACGGCTCTCGGAGGATTCATGGAGGTTGGTCGCTCAGCAATCCTCGTAGAGACTAGTGAAAGCCGGGTACTCCTTGATGTAGGTCTTAACCCAGGCTATAGCGACTATAGGATGTACCCACGCCTCGACATAGACCAGTTAAAGATAGATGAACTAGATGCAGTAATAGTCACTCACGCTCATCTAGACCATGTCGGCTTAGTTCCCTACCTGTTCAAGTACGGGTATAGAGGCCCCGTCTACGTGACCAAGCCAACCCGTGATCTCATGATACTTCAATTACTCGATTTACTTGATATAATGCATCGCAGCCATCAGAAGCCCCCATACACTCAGCTCGAAGTCAAGAAAATGCTCTTGCACACAATACCCTTGGACTATGGGGAGGTCACCGACATAGCCCCTGACATAAAGCTAACATTCTATAACGCGGGTCACATACTTGGCTCAGCTATGGCCCATCTCCATATAGGTGAGGGTCTTCACAACATAGTGTATACTGGCGACTTTAAATTCGGGAGAACACGCTTATTAGATAAGGCTGATCACGAGTTCCCACGTGTCGAGACACTGATAATGGAGAGCACTTATGGTGATCGTGACCAGCCTCGAAGAGACATGGCAGAACTGGAATTGATAAGCGTGATAAGTAGGACAATAGCCAGAGGAGGTAAAGTGCTAATACCAGCCATGGCTATAGGTAGGTCGCAAGAGATACTACTAGTACTCGCTGACGCGCTTCATAGAAAACTCCTACCAAATGTCAAGGTCTATATTGATGGAAGCATACCGGAGGTGACTGCAATCCACCTGTCCTATCCAGAGCTATTAGCGTCAAGAATCCGCTCAAAAATACTTCAGGGAGAAAACCCGTTCTACCACGAAGGCATGGAGAAGGTGAAGAATAAGCAAATGAGAGAGGATATAGCTAAGTCTAAAGAACCCGCAGTAATAGTCGCAACCTCTGGGATGCTGAACGGAGGTCCATCAGTAGAGTATTTACGATTACTAGCACCTGATCCAAAGAATTCCCTGGTCTTCGTAGGATACCAGGCAAAAGGTACGCTTGGTAGAAGAATACTCGACGGTGAACGCGAGGTAACGATGATAGGCGAGGATGGGAAACTCGAGCTAGTAAAAATAAACATGGAAGTAAAATACATTGAAGGGTTCTCGGGCCACTCAGATAGACGCCAACTGCTAGCATTCCTTGCCAATATGAAGCCAAAGCCTAGAAACATTATACTAAATCACGGCGAGCCGCAAGCAATAATGAACTTAGCTGAAACCATAAGAAGGCGTGCCGAGAACCTAAACCTCTCACCCGACATAAAGGTCTACACGCCTACAGTACTAAGCTCGCTCTACTTAACTGGTATAGCTTAGAGCTCTTCCGCAAGCCGCCAGAAGCGGTCACGCAGGTAGTGCAACGCACGAGTAACTTTCCCCCTATCCATGGCTTCTACCTCTTTGCTATCATACAGTGCCTCGTGTACAGCGAGAGGAAGCAACCTAGTCGGCTCAACGATAACAACTACTTCGCCTTTCCTAAAACCACCCATGATCCTCACTATACCTGGCCGCATCAAATCGGCTCCTCGAGAGATCGGAATAACAGCGCCTTGATCAACTACTATAGCGGGTAACCACTTGTACCCATTTCTAATGAGGAATTTAAGATGCGGTAGCACCTTCCCCTCCACTTCTACCAGAGTAGGGACTCCATTAACCAGGTACATTGTCGTATCATCATCAACAACTACCTCGACTCTATCATCTCTATTTATAAGCTCAACGTTGTACATTGATTTAATTTTTTCTATTAACTTTTTCTTATCCTTCTTTGAGAGAACCCATCTACGCACTAGCTATCACCGTCTACACGGGAGCCCTACATTGTGTGCGAAGAGGGAATGCCCTATAAATCCCTAGGTACTGCCTCACGTGTGCTGGGGACAGCTGTATGGCTGAGACAACGCACAAAATCCTATCAGAAAATATAGGGAACGTTGTCCTAGTAAAGCTGAGAGGAGCGAACGAGGTAAGAGGTAAGCTAAAAAGCTACGACCAACACCTAAACATAGTATTAGAAGACGCGGAAGAAATATTTGAGGACGGGCACACGAGGAAGCTAGGCACAATAGTCATACGCGGCGATACCGTGCTTCTGATATCGCCGGCACAGGCCTAAGACGCTTAACCACTGAGTAAGCTAGGAAAGGTGATAAACTATGTCAAAAGGCACACCATCATTTGGTAAGATGGGTAAAAACTATACACATATCCGATGCCCTAGATGTGGAAGACACGCTTACAATGTTGCAAAGGGTTACTGTGCCGCCTGTGGATACGGGCGTAGTCGGAGGCTTCGGCGCTACTCGTGGATGAACAAGAAGGTGAATAGAAGAAGGCTCCGCTAACCAAGTGAATAGGATTAACGCATATTAAGTTACTAGGAACGTGGAGCCCTTACTCGTATAGGGGAGAGAGTAGTGGCTAGACAGAAGAAGAAGTTTAACATACTTGAGCACGAGCTTGTTCCGCGCCATGAAGTTGTTCCACCGGATGAAGCTGTTCGTATACTACGTGAGCTCAATGTTCGCCCCGAGCAGCTCCCTTGGCTACGCGTAACAGACCCCGTTGCTAGGGAGATAGGGGCTAAACCGGGCGATATAGTGAGAATTTATCGTAAAAGCCCTACTGCAGGCGAAGTAGTTGTTTATAGATATGTAGTTGGATACTAAAGGCCTTTAGAATAATTAAAGGTTCGATACCTTTGGTAATGAGGTGATACTTGGTCTTGGGATCAGTTACTAAGGCTTTCCCCTCGGTAGATGATAGATGGCTAGTAATGAAATCGTTTATAGATGAGTACGGTCTTGTACGGCAACACATAGACTCATTTAATAGATTCGTCGAGAAAGAATTGAAGCAAATAGTGAAGGAGTTTGGCCGTGTCGCAACGCCTCGCAGATATTACGAGATAAGAATAGTTGACGTCGAGCTAGGCGAGCCAATGGTTATTGAAAGTGATGGCGGGGAGCACCCAGTTACGCCCATGGAGTGTAGGATTCGAGACCTAACTTATGCGGCCCCCATTAAGGCTAAGGTGGTGGTAGTAGAAAACGGGGTCGAGCAAGAGCCCGAGGAAGTTATACTGGGTTTTCTCCCAATCATGCTTCGCTCCAAAGCCGACCCATTAGCACGTTGCTTCTATGAAGGCGGTGAACGGGAGGAGTGTGAGCGAAGACTAGTAGAAGCAGGGGAGGATCCGCGGGATCCAGGAGGCTATTTCATAATCAATGGATCGGAAAGAGTAGTGGTGATGCAAGAGGACCAAGCACTTAATAGAATCCTGGTCGGCAAGGCACGGGCTGGTACCGGTAGCGCTGTTTACACCGCGAAGGTTATCTCATCGCATGCTGGTGTAAGGTATCAGCTCATCCTGGAT
>Ga0256833_1001733_pt1 | contig 15732 bp, 15 predicted proteins | sample 356284metaG_FD_190535 | JGI IMG/M metagenome (GOLD analysis project Ga0256833, IMG submission 190535) | Hydrothermal vent microbial communities from Mid Atlantic Ridge, Atlantic Ocean - 356-284 | ecosystem: Environmental > Aquatic > Marine > Hydrothermal vents | place: Atlantic Ocean: Mid...
ACTCATGTTCCCCCAAAGCAAAAGCCAGTTGCTCATGTGGAGGTGTGAACTGTGCATCTACACCTTCTTTATTTCCTCGTACATCTACCCTGTACCAGCCATACTTTTTGAGGTATATCCAGTTTAGACCATGCAAACAAAATATATCTGGCTTATACTCAGAACAGCTCAAACGCTGATAACAAAACCCTGTGGGTATTTCATTGGCTCTGAGTAAGGCAGCAAGCAGATGTGCTTTGGCGTAACACCAGCCTGTTTGATGTTTGAGTACATCAGAGGCTTTGCAGGTGGTAATGTCGTCTTGATAGTCACCTGAATGGTGTATGTTATCTCGTACCCATTCATAGCAGTTTTTGGCAATTGATTCATCATCTTTGCAATGTAGAGCCAATTCCTTTGCCAATTCCTTTATTGCCTTATTTTGGTAGTCAATGATTTCTGTAGCTTCAAGATATTTTTTCATAAAAACGTTTTTTTATATACCTCTTCATCATAAGCTACAAGCACCTTACCATCGCCATACTCTATCACAGGACGTTTGAGCAGGTAGTTCTCTTTTGCCATCCATTCTATTTTGCCATTGTCATCGAGATTAAGTTCTTTGAGTCCAAGATCACGGTACTTTTTACCTTTGTTATTAAAGAGTATGTTAAGGTCGACTTGTTTGAGCCATTCACGTATTTTCTCTTCGCCTACAGACTCTACTTTGTAGTCTACAAAATCAAAGTCTATACCGTGCTCTTTCATAAATTTACGTGCTTTGCCTACTGTCGAGCAGGTCTTTATACCGTAGATGGTCATCTGTATTCCTAAATCTTTTTCTCCATTATAACAAAAATCTAGCTATAATCCCACCATGCAAACCCTACCCATCACCCACGTCATCCCAGAAGTAAAAGAAAAGCTCTCTACCAACAATAGACTCATACTCCAAGCACCCCCAGGGGCAGGGAAAACCACTGCCCTACCTCTAGCACTACTGGATGAGCCATGGCTAGAGGGCAAGACCATCATTATGCTGGAGCCTAGACGTTTAGCGGTACGGATGTCTGCCCTGCGAATGGCAGAGATGCTTGGCGAAAAGGTGGGTGAGCGTGTGGGGTATCAGATAAAGATGGATTCACAGTATTCTAAAAAGACCAAAATACTCATAGTCACAGAGGGGATACTCACGCGTAAGCTACAGGCGGATCCTAGCCTAGAAGATGTGGCACTCATCATCTTCGATGAATACCATGAGCGTTCACTTCATGCGGACTTGTCTTTGGCTCTGAGCTTAGAGTCGCAATCTCTGTTATGTGAGGATTTGAAGCTGCTCATTATGTCTGCTACGCTCAACACCACGGCACTTAGCTCTAGGCTAGATGCCCCACTTGTCACCTCTGAAGGGCGTGCCTACCCTGTGGAGCGTCATTACCTAGACCCAACCACCCCACAACCCACCACCAAAGAGCTACCTAGCTACATCGCCAAGCGTGTTTTGAAGTCTCTAAAAGAGGAAGAGGGAAACATCCTTGTATTTCTAGCAGGCGTACGGCAAATAAAAGAGGTAGAGAATTATCTAGTAGAAGCTAAGCTCAAAGATGTCTACATCGCTACGCTCTATGGTAACTTAAGTAAAGCAGAGCAAGACAGAGCCATAAAAGCCCCACCCCAAGGTACACGAAAAGTAGTCCTAAGTACCAACATCGCCCAAACCTCCCTCACTATAGAGGGCATAAAGATAGTCATAGACTCTGGGCAACAGAATGTCTCTGTATTTAGCCCCTTTTCAGGCATGAACACGCTAGAGAGACGACATATATCCGAAGATGCTGCCATACAAAGAGCAGGACGTGCAGGACGGCTTAGTGCAGGAAAAGCGTACCATATCTGGCACAAGTCCAAGATACTCCAAAAGCACGACACCCCAGAACTCCTCCTAGCAGACCTTACCCCACTCGTGCTAGAGCTTGCCCTATGGGGTACAGATGATGTCAGCGATATGATGTGGCTAGACACCCCACCCTCTACGGCTATTAGGCATGCTAAGGCTCTTTTGTCACAGCTGGGGGCATTGGATGACAAAGGCATCATTACACCTCATGGTAGGGCTATGAGTGGATATGGGCTACACCCTAGACTCTCACACATGATGCTCAAAGCCAAAGCCCTGAACCTTAGCTATGAAGCTTCACTGATAGCTACGCTACTCACAGAAAAAGACATCTACACACGACCCCATAGAGAGGTAGATATAGCTCAACGTGTAGAAGACCTACATGCCCTCTCACAAGGTAACATAGTAAATAATATCAATACCAAACATGGACGCTACATTTTAGCCAATGCCAAACGACTAGAGCCAGTACAAAAAAATACCCTAGACAAAGCACATTTAGGTCTTCTTCTTGCCTATGCCTACCCAGAACGCATCGCAAAACAGCGTGGCACCAGAGAGCAAACCTACCTACTAGCCAACGGCAAAGGTGCCAGACTCCACACGGACGAAGCCCTAGCCCAAGCACGCTACATCGTGATAGCAGACCTTGATGCCAAGGCTACCCATGCGAGCATCTACAAAGCCATCGCACTAGACGAAGCAGACATATTCCACTTCCTCAAAGAGCTTATAACCCAAGAGCAAACTGTAGAGTGGAATGAAGAGCAACAGCGTGTCGAGGTGCGAGAGGTAGAGAAGATAGGTGCTATCCTCCTCAAAGAGAGAGCCGTCAAAGCCACAGACAATGAAGAGATCACCGACCTACTCATAGAGGAGCTTGAAGAGATGGGGTTAAATGCGTTCAACTGGAGCAAAGAGGCTTTGGCTCTACGACAAAGGGTCAATTTTTTGAACAAGCATGATGTAGGACTTCCTGACTTTTCTGACGAGTATATATTAACTAATATGGAAGAGTGGTTAGCCCCCTACATAACAGGTATGAGTAGCCTACGAGAGATCAAAGGCTTAGACCTGCACAACATCCTACGAGGCAGACTAAGCTACGAACAGACCCAAACCCTAGACACCCTAGCCCCAGGCAAAATCAAAGTAGCCTCAGGCTCCAACATCGCCATAGACTACACCAACCCCACCCAACCCATCTTGGCAGTACGCCTTCAAGAAATGTTCGGCACAGCACAAACCCCAAGTGTGCTAAATGGCAAAGTCCCCCTCATGCTACACCTACTCTCCCCCGCCAAACGCCCCATGCAAATGACCCTAGACCTCTCTAGCTTTTGGGCAAATACCTATGACGAGGTGAAGAAGGAACTCAGAGGGAAATACAAGAAGCATTATTGGCCTGATGACCCTTTGGAGGCGGAGGCTACGGCGAGGGTGAAGAAGTGGATGTAGGGTTTAAGAGTGTTTTATTTATAATTAATTCTTTATTAAAATATAAAAGAAGGTACGATTGAAAAAATTCATATCCAATTTAGAGACTCTTTCAAATATAACCATAATTGAGCATGGTAATACAACAAGCTTAACTATATTATGTGCGAATAATTATCAGTATAAGATTACTATGCCTCATGATATAAAAGAATGGTTCGTTGATTTATCGACAACAAATAGTAATGAAATCATATGGAGTGATTGGTCAGATTGGTATATTCTTGGAGATGTGACCAAGGATAATATAAATGAATATTATAATAAAGATATTTCTAATTTTATATCTAAAATAATGTCTGCAGACGATTTTAAAGTTGACATTTCTAAGAAACAATTAAAAGCCAAAATTAATGACTCATGGGAGTTAGTTGAATTAGGTACTGTTTAAATGATTTAACTCGTCACGACACAGTCTCCGTTGTAATGCATATCAGACTCTAAATTTAAAAATCACCCATACATACCATCTAGATTTGACGTGCGATACAATCGCACCTACGATGCAATATTACCACCCATACTCTCAACCCTTACGGCGAAGCTGTGAGCGTATGCAGATTACTCTATGTGTGGGGTTAGCAAACCCATCCTACAGAAAATGTGTATTGTAGGTTGGGTCACCATAACCCAAAACAAGCTACAATACCCCATGACAAAAGCACAAAAACAACACTTCAAACAAACCATAGATGCACAGATACAAACACTTAGCAAAGAAATAGAGGTACTTAAAGCTGCGGTGTACCCAGAGCGAGGGGAAGGGCCTTCTGACAAAGTGGCACATATTGCGTTCAAGCAAGACCAGAGCATCCACATCCAACGCCACGCCGAAGCCACCAAACGCCTAAACAGACTCAAACACGCCTACATAAAGATAGACACCCCAGAGTACGGCATCTGTAAAGAGTGTGAAGAAGAAATAGCCCTAGAGAGACTAGAGCTTATGCCTGAGTCTTTGTATTGTGTGGACTGTATGAATGAATTGGGGTTGTGAGTTTTAGGGAAAAGTAAAAAATAGAGTCCTATATAATGGGATGAACTCCCATCATATTTTTATTCTAAATCAAAGGCAGCTTCTGTTGCCCAGTCTGTGATTGCTTTTTTATCTGCATCACTAAGTTTTGCTTCCTTGTGTATGATAAGATAACTTGGCAATGGCATTTTACTTTTAATTGCTTTTGGAATTTTTTGTAAATATTTTAATTTCTTTTCATCACTATAGCTGTTCCATGTAGAGAAATTCATATGTTCTCTACCCTCTTTTACATGGTATTTGGTAAACCATGAAACAGGAGCGACACTACTATACCATGGAAATTTGGTATGGCTAGAGTGACAATCAAAACATGAACGTTTAAGTATTGCTTGTATCTCTTCAGGAGCAGTAAGTGGATCTCCATCTTTTACAGGCAAATCAGCGGGCACATTCATAGGAATAAATTGTATTCCTATGAAAACAAGGGTTAGTGTTATTAATAATTTTTTCATAAGGACATTATATATAATTATTCTTAAAGATTAGAAATTTAAAGCAAATAAAAATCAATGCGTTTAAATTATCGTATATCTGTTGATGCAGTAATAATAAGCACTAATTCGCTAAAATACCCCCACATAACAAAGGTGAAACATCATGAATAAAAGCAAAGATTTTTTACGTAGAATCGTTGAAGAAGATTTAAAAACAGGAAAATACCAAGAGATCGTCACACGTTTTCCTCCTGAACCAAATGGCTTTCCACATATAGGACATGCCAAGTCTATCTCTATCAACTTCGGTATAGCCCAAGACTACAATGGGCACTGCAACCTCAGAATGGATGACACCAACCCTACCACAGAAGATACCCAATATGTAGAAGCACTTAAAGATGCTGTAGAGTGGCTAGGCTTTAAGTGGGAGGGCGATGTGCGTTATACCTCTGACTACTTTGATAGACTCTATAGCTATGCCATTACCCTCATCAAGATGGGCAAAGCCTATGTCGATAGCCTAAGTGAAGAAGAGATACGAGAGTACCGTGGCACAGTCACCCAAGCAGGAAAAAGAAGTAGCTACGCTAACAGAAGTGTCGAAGAGAATCTTGACCTGCTAGAGCGTATGAAAAATGGGGAGTTTAAAGAGGGTGAGCATATCCTCAGAGCTAAAATAGATATGAGCTCACCCAATATGAAGATGAGAGACCCCCTACTCTACCGTATACGCCATGCACAGCACTTTAGAACGGGTGACAAATGGGCTATCTACCCTATGTATGACTTCGCACACTGCCTCTCTGACTATATAGAGGGTGTGACGCACTCTATTTGTACATTAGAGTTTGAAAACAACCGTGAGATATATGATTGGGTACTAGACACCTTAGGGCTTGAACCTCCTAGACCTTATCAGCATGAGTTTGCTAGACTAGGTATCAACTATACCGTCATGAGCAAGCGTAAACTCCTAGAGCTCGTAGAAAAAAAGGTGGTCACTGGATGGGATGACCCACGTATGCCTACCATCGCAGGGCTTAGACGCAGAGGCTACACCCCAGAATCTATCCTAAACTTTTGTGAGAGTATAGGGATTGCCAAAGCCAACTCTATGGTAGATGTGGCACAACTAGAGTTTGCTATACGTGATGACCTCAATACCAAAGTACCCCGTGTCATGTGTGTCATGCACCCACTTAAAGTAACCATAGAAAACTATGAAGGTACAGAAGAGATAGAAGCCTCTTACTATCCACATGATGTCCCTAAAGAGGGTTCAAGAAAATTGCCTTTTTCTAAAGAGATTTATATAGATAGAGCAGATTTTAGTGAGCACCCAGCCAAAGGTTACTTCCGTTTAACGCCAGATCAATCTGTGAGACTTAAATATGCTTATATCATCACGTGCAAAGAGATTATCAAAGATAGTGAGGGTAATATCCTAGAGATAAAAGCCACTTACCATCCAGACTCTAAAAGTGGAGAAGACAGCAGTGGTATCAAAGTCAAAAGTGCCATCCAATGGGTAGAAGCAAGCAGTGCCAAAAAAGTAGAAATACGTCTCTACGATAGACTCTTTAAAAATGAAGCCCCAGAAGGGATAGATGACATCAATCCAGACTCACTGAGTGTCATCACAAATGCTCTCATAGAGCCAGCAGTGATTACCAACAAACCAGATGAGAGATTTCAGTTTGAGCGTGAAGGATACTTTTATGCTGACCCTGAGTTATATACCGATGATACCCCTGTTTTCAATAAGATTGTTGCACTCAAAGACTCATGGGGCAAAAAGAAAAAAGCACCTAACAAAGCACCAGAAGCCAAAAAAGTACAAATAGATGGTGAAGTCGTACCTATGACAGCAGAGGAACAAGTACTTTTTGATACCTATACAAAAGCGTACAAACTCAACAGTGAAGTAGCCAATACCCTAGCCCGAGATGCTAAACTCTCTAGCTTTTATACAGAGGCTCTCGCTGCATACCATAGTCCAGTAAGTATTGCCAATATCGTCGCCAATGAGGTAGCAAGAGAGCTCAAAACCCAAGAGATAGATGCACTCAAATTTAGCCCTGCTCAGATAGCCACACTCATGAGACTAGTGGACGAGGAGACTATCTCTAATAAAATTGCCAAAGGGGTCTTCGAGCAGATGCTCAAAAGTGGAGATGACCCTAGTAAAATAGTCGAATCACAAGGGCTCATACAGATAAGCGATCCTGCCGAGATTTTACCAATCATCGATGAGGTCGTAGCCAATAATCCAGATAATTTAGCTAAATTCAAAGCAGGCAATACCAAGCTCTTAGGATTTTTCGTAGGGCAAGTACTCAAAGCCACAGGAGGCAAAGCCAATCCTAAAGTGGTGAACACTTTAGTCGCAGAGAAATTGGGCTAACACGCATACTTTGGGGGTTTTTAGCCCAAGGCCTCCCTCTGCTTCTTAGTCAAACTTTTATACACAAGCCCATATGAATGGTCTATGAGCTCCATGAGTGTCTCATCATCGACATCACTCTCTTCTACACTCACCGTATTCCAATGTTTTTTGTTCATATGATACCCTTCAATAATGCCCTTGTAAAGAGAACGAAGTTCCAATGCAATAAATAGAATTACATTTTAGATTTACCGATATGGGGCTATCTTTTGACATAATATGACGAAGACGACATATATATTTATGAGATATTTTGTTTTATAGAACTTATAAAATCACTGATATCATCATGTAATGCCTGTAAGTCCTCCTCATGTTCAACTTCATCTGCTAATATTTGACTGACGATATCGTAGGTCACAATATCTTTATCTTTGACAATATCGGCAATATTTGCATAGGTTGTAATGGCACATTGCTCACCTTTGATAGAATCTTCTAGTATTGCAACTACATCAAAATTTTTAGGTTCTTCATATCCACAGTTTGTGTGGGTAAACCATTCTTTAGGATTTAAGAGTGGTGTACCACCTAGTTGCAATATCCTCTCTGCTATCAAATTGGCATGTCTTAATTCATCTGTAGCATGCTGATCAAGCTCAGCAATTGCTGCATCTTTCATAATACCCTTGATCACCTTTGCTTCGATAAAATATTGATAGTACGCCAACCACTCATCTGCATATGCCTTATTAAGAAGTGTAATTACCTCACTAACTTCTATACCTTTAATAATCGAATTTCCTCTTACTGCCATAATGTATCCTTTATTTATATTTGATTATTGATAAATATCAAGTAATCCTTCAATTATTATATGATGATAAAGCTTAAACAATAATTATCATTAAAAAATAATTATTTTCTTTTAAGTTCTATTTCTATACAATATGAAAGGATAAAAATTATCCATAAATAAAAAAGGATTCGAGATGAAAAAATTAACAACGGCAAACGGAAGAAACGTAGATAATAATCAAAACTCATTGACCGCAGGTCCCCGTGGACCTATTCTCATGCAGGATGTATATCTTCAGGAGAAACTGGCACACTTTGACAGAGAAGAAATTCCTGAAAGAATTGTGCATGCAAAGGGTGCAGGCGCTCATGGTACCTTTACCGTAACAAATGATATCACAGAATATACCAAAGCAGATATTTTTTCCAAAATAGGCAAGCAGACTAGAACATTTACACGATTTTCAACGGTCGGAGGTGAACGAGGATCAGCAGATACAGCGAGAGATCCTAGAGGTTTTGCCACAAAGTTTTATACAGATGAGGGGAACTGGGACTTGGTAGGCAACAATACACCGGTCTTTTTCATAAGAGACCCGTTAAAGTTTCCAGATTTTATCCATACACAAAAAAGAATGCCCGACAGCAACTTGAAGTCAGACAACATGATGTGGGATTTCTGGTCAAAGTCACCTGAATCTCTACATCAGATCACGACACTCTTTTCCAACCGCGGAACACCCAACGGATATCGCCACATGAACGGATACAGTTCACATACCTATAGTTTTATCAATGCAAACAACGAGCGGTTTTGGGTGAAGTTCCACCTCAAAACCATGCAGGGAATCAAAAATCTTTCAGCAGAGGAAGCGACAAGACTGGCAGGAACAAATCCTGATTATGCTACAGAAGATCTTTTTGTACATATCAAAAATGGTGAGTTCCCAAAATGGAAAGTGCATGTACAGATTATGCCGGAAGTGGAGGCTGAAAGTTACCCTATCAATCCTTTCGATGTAACAAAAGTGTGGCCACATGGCGATTACCCACTGATAGAAGTTGGCATTTTGGAGCTTAACAAAAATCCAAAAAATTATTTCAATGAAGTAGAACAGGCCGCTTTTTCACCATCGAATAAAGTACCAGGGATTGGACTTTCTCCTGACAAGATGCTTCAGGGACGCCTGTTTTCATATCCTGATACGCAAAGATACAGACTGGGTGTCAACTATAATGCTCTTCCTATCAATAAACCTGATGTCGAAGTAAATAATGGCTTTAGAAACGGTGCCATGCGTTTTGATGACAATGGTGGAGACAGTTTAAACTATGAACCAAGCCATTACAGTGTACCGACTGAGTCACCGGAACTTGCAGAGCCACCATTAAAGATAAGCGGTGATGCAGACCGTTATGCCTATGACAGTGACGAGAACAGTGACTTTGTACAAGCCGGAAATCTATATCGCGTGCTTAGTAAAAGCGAAAGAAAAGATTTGATCGCAAATATTGCAGGAAGTCTTGGAAAAGCTGAAAAAAAGATTCAAGATCTTCAGATATCACATTTTAAAAAGGCTGATATAGAATATGGAACAGAAATAGAAAAAGCGATTGCCAATTCTTAAAAGAGTGCCCTATAGTGACGGTAAACTATAAAACCATGTTATGTTTCCTCGCAATATAGACAGAGAGTGGTATCTGTACGATGTATGCAAACATGATAGGTAGAAGCATAGAGACACCAAATGTCGCACTTGAAAAAGTAGAAATAACAAGCCCTAAGGTAATGTAACGCGTGATAGAGTGCCAAAATGCTGCGCGTTCTTGTGGAGAGTCGAGATTGTATATCCATTGTGAGAAAAGAAAATTCAATACATAAAAAACAGTTACTGCTGCGAGTGCCACAGCAAATAACTCTGGTTCAAAGTCGTACACTTCTACCAAAAGCTGTGAACTCTGTAAGCCAAAGAGGTAAAAGAGAATGATAAAAATACTGATATGACTGATGTATTTTCGATAATTTTGTATCCATGACAGTAAGGGTTTGATGTATAGCACTACCCTACTTGCTATAAACGGAATAACGATGAGCAGTTCTATCACGGCATTGGTAAATCTGCTTATGCTTATCTCTGCTTCATAACTCACTCCAAAATGAGGTGCACTATACATAGCAAAAAGATGCAGCATCAGCAAAGAGAGTGAAATCGCAACAAGGTTGATGAACAAGAGTAAAAACCCAAAAGAGGTATCGCCATTGGATTTTTTAATCCAGTGCATGACCATACCACCACCACTCAGTACAGAGAGCAAAAAGAGCCCTGCACTAATACCAAAATCATTTGTCACATACCCAATAGCTATCGCAAAGAGTGGCAAAACAAGATAGTTGACCAGAAAACCTTTAAACAGTACCCCTTTATGTATCCAAATCAGTTTCACATCTTTTAACTCAAAGTTAAAGAGTGAAGGCATAATGAGGGTAATTCCTGCAAAAAGACAGATATTGGTACTAAAAATAAACCCATCCGTGTAACTTCCATAAGCAAAACCTAAAAGTGTACCTATAATAACCACTACAATTAACTGCATATTATTTCCTTTGCCATTAAAAGGAGCTATTATATCACTTTTATGAAAAAGAATTGAAAACGTAAAACTAACGATATCTCCTTAAGACATAATCTCATCAATCGTTATATAGTCTCCTACTCTACCTGTCAATTTTTCAACATCTGTGTTTACGGGTAATGTTTTTTTACCTGGTCTCCATCCTGCTGGACATACTTCTCCTGTTTGTGTTGCATGTTTCCATGCTTTTACTTGTCTTATGAACTCATGTACATTTCTTCCTACCATAGGTGCTTGTACCTCTTGTGCTACAACCACACCTTCTGGATTGATAAGGAATCTTCCTCTAAGTGCAATTCCCTCTTCTTCTATCATTACGCCAAATGCTCTTGTCACTGTGCCTGTTGGGTCAGCACCAATAGTAAGCTGTAAACCTTTCAAAATAGGCTCTGTTTCTGAAAATATTTTATGTGAGAATTTAGTATCAGTAGAGACTGCTAAAATTTCTACATCTAATGCCTTAAACTCGTCATACATTGCGTTCATCGCAGCAAGTTCAGTAGGACATACGAAGGTAAAATCAGCGGGATAAAAACATACCACATGCCACTTGCCTTTATAGTCTTCACTTGATACTTCTGTATAGTGTCCTGTCTTTGCATCATATGCCTCCATTTTAAACTCTGGAGCTTTTTGTAATACTAGAGATGAATTCATTTTTTCTTCCTTTTGTGTTATTTTTTCTAGGTTGGCTTCAGACGAAGCGTGCTGTGTCTCTTGTATAGGTTCTGTGCCTGTATCGCATCCCATATTCGTTCCTTAATATCATCTTTTAGTATGTGAGCATGCTTTCTTTTTGGTATGGATACACCATTGCTTCTACCAAAGCATAAAGCTTTCTGACTATTTTTGCATTATGTTCATTCTGATGGTTGAGCATCAGTGCCAATACCTCTTCTACTTTTTTCTGTAAAGCATACTCTTCATAGGTATGTGAAGCTATACGTAATGCATAGAGTATAGTCACAATGTTTTCTATTGATTCTTGATTATCAAGGTGTGCTATATTGAAATATAACGCCTCAAATGAATCTTTGATATCATTCATAAATATTTGTCGTTGTGCAAGTGTGGTCGTCATCAGTAATCCTTTGTGTCAATAGATTGATTAGACCCACACCCTAACATCTTGAGGTATCGATCTAAATACTAAATATAATTATGCTAAAGCCATATAATCCGAATAAATAACTTCTTTCATATCCACTACAAAAGGAGTCAGACTCTCACCTATTATATCCTCATAATCTGGTGCAACAAAAACTTGCACTACTATTTTATCATCATGATCAAGATAATCCATCACAAGATATTGCCCTGTTAAGCCCAACACTCTTTTACTGAGTGTTCTTGGTCTACTTCCTGTTTTCACTGTGAGTTCCCTAGGTACAAGACCTAAATGTGCTACTGCAATTTGCAAGAAACTACTTGGATCATTTTCGGTTAAGCTTGCAACTCTTTCTATCTTTTCACCATTTGGTAATAATAAATCATAATGGTCTTCGTGCTCTATCAATTCTATTGTTTTTAACATCATACATCCTTTTTATACATTTGAAAATAGAGATTATTTTCATACGTACATTTTAACATTCATTAGAGTATAGACAATGCTACTTAGGTAGCATCATTATAAAAGATTATTATCACTGCCAAAGTTATTCTCCTATTGTTATACTTTACAGATATGGTCAAATATAAAATTCATCTTTTAAGCTAATTGCAACTTAAGTAGCACTCTCCTCCTCCTACTTAACAGTATAATTTTCCCATGTTTAGCCTACATGACTAAATAAAATTATATTAGAAGGAGTAAAGAATGAAAAATATTCTTTTATCATCACTCGTCGCATCATTGATAATTACAGGTTGTGTTGCAAAAGAGGCAACACCAAAAGATGCAAATATTGAGAAAATAAATACTACTGCCATAAAAAATGCAAAAGAGGAAGTGAACAAACATAAAGTGAAACTTGTTCAAGAAGCGGTAGATTCACTGGTATATGCCAATGAAGCACTGGTAGCATTGGAAAAAGGTGACAAAAACAAAGCATCAAAAGCACTGGAAAAAGCACTAGGAAAACTAGAAGTAACGTTAGCTTCAAAAAATGTACCTGAACTTTTACCAGTAGATAACATCATTACTATAGATGAGTTTATAGGCTCAAGTAAGACCATAAAAGATATCGTAAAACATGCTAAAGAACTTTTAGATGAGGATAGGGTACAAGCAGCAAAAGAAGTACTCAAACCACTTAAAAGTGAAATAGGCATCACTGTCGTAAATCTTCCATTAGGCACATATCCAGATGCACTAAAGAAAACAGCAAAGCTCATCCACGACAATAAAGTAGATAAAGCAAAGGTAGTCTTGACTACAGCACTCAATACATTGGTGGAAGTCAATACCATTATCCCTATCCCACTAGCAACTGCAACAGATCTTATTGCAGCAGCATCTGATATAGCAGAAACAGATAGTGACAAAGCCAAATCATATTTGGATGCAGCACAAGAAGAGCTCAAAAAAGCAAGATACCTTGGGTATGTGAGTAAAAGTGATGTAAGCTATAAAGCATTAGATGATGCGATAGATGCACTTAAACTTGACATCACCTCAAACAAAGTAAAATCGATGTTTACAAACCTAAAAGAAAAAATCACAAACTTTACATCAAAAATATTTTCATCTAAAGATGAAGCAAAAAATAAATAATAAGGAAAACACATGTCAATAGAAGGATTTACAAAATTGGAGGCACTTTTTAGAAAGGCTGCCTCTTTAGATATCAAAAAAGGGCACGCTAAAGAGATTATAGAAATTGCAGAGGAAAAATTACGTGATTTACTCTTAGCCGCCGAGCGTAGTGCCAACATGAATGGCAGAGATATTATATGGGAATCTGATTTACCTATCACAAATGGTTTACAAGAGACGATGATTGCTCTTAAGAAGATCAATAAAGAAATTGGTATTCATGAATATCTCATTTCTATTACACCTATACCACCTTTGAAATATCCACTTATTGTGGATCTAAAAGAAAAATTGCATGTTATCATGGGTGCATTATTGGTGGTCATCGCCAAAATCATCAAAGAAGTAGATGGCAATGACAGAGCAGTTGACCATGAAAGTATAGATAGAACCAAAAGAATTATGGATTTAACACTTTAAGAAAGAAGTTAACATGGTACGTTATAGCTTATTATTAGGCAATAAAGATTTACTGGAAAAATTTAGTAAATCTTCTAAAATATTTGGAATCATTTTTATTTTATTAGGATTGGGAGGTATCATCTTCCCTTATGTTATGTCACTTACAACAGCTGTTATGTTTACATGGCTCTTGCTGTTCAGTGCTTTTTTTATGGGCTACCATACCTGGCAGACCAACAAAAAAGATTGGCTAGGTTGGCTTAAAACGATTATCTTTTTGATAGTAGGTATACTGATGCTTATCAATCCTCTATCAGCGGTAGGTGCATTGGGAATTTTATTTGCCATATACTTTTTTATGGACTCATTTGCATCTATGGCATTGGCGTTTGAGCTACGCCCAGAAAAGATGTGGTGGATGTCACTCATCAATGGGATACTCTCCTTTGTCATAGGCTTTTACTTTATCGTTGGTTGGCCCATTAGTTCAATGTTTTTGATTGGTTTTCTTGTTGGAATCAGTCTCTTTTTTGATGGCATTGTACTTCTAAGTTTAGGAAATGCAGCCAAAGAGATAAAAAAAGAACTCTAAATTGATATGCATCTTATTTTTTTATGAATAAGATGCAAACTCACACATAAAAACACTCACTACTTTGCTATACTGTCATATGGCAAAGAAAAAGAAAAAATACCTCATAAAACTCAATAACAAAATAAGAAACTATTTTAATGGTATGCCTTTTGATGAAGGTATCACTACACTGGATGAAGACAAACTCATAGAGCTTGTGATGCTTCTTGAACTTGAGCTTCCCTCTCATGAACCTGAAGAGATTGTACGTGCCCTACGTCGTGTATGGAGTGAAGAAGGGGCTGGTACACGTGAACTGATAGTCTCTTATCTTACCAAGGGTTACAAAGCTACACACTCAGGTGTACGTGAAAAACAAAATACAGACAAAGTGGGGAAAATCCTTAGCATACTCTCTACTATGGAACATACACAAGAAGAAGAAAATAGCATACTGGAAGCCTTTATAGATGCGAAGCACTCTAAAATAAGACCTGATAAAATAGCCAATAAACTACAGTATATGCGTATGAAAAACCGATTTCATACACTCGAAAAGGCACTGGATGTACAGTTTAATACCTTAAACGAAATGGCGTTTTATCATAGCTTTACCTTTACACTAAAAGAGGTGGATTTCAATAAATTATTATTATGTCAAGCAGACGCTCCAGACCTTAATGACATAGATAATATTGAGAAAGAGGATGATGAAACACTTATCAACAAACTACGCCTCATTAAAGAAGAAACTATTCGTAAAAAAGAGCTAGAACTACAGACATTTTTATCATCTTTAAACAAAGAGAAACACCCTTATTTATCGGATGATGACATACATAAGTCACTCAAGTCTATGCCACCTGAAACGCTTTTTTATCACACACCTATTTCATTGGAATTGATAGAAAAAATATTAGTTAATATTAGTGACAAATATGAAGTTTTTGAGAGCACCGACCATATTATCATAGAAAAAGAGAAAAACCATGATTTATTTGGTACAGTGCTTTACTATACTACCTCTGTCTCTTATGAAAAACCCTACCTATACAATCTCATTTGGAAAGGTGTCCCACTTCCTGTAAAAGAGGATATCAACAGGGTCAACGATGATCTTTTGGCACACTTTAGCGTAGCCGTAGATGATATACTCGAAGAGATGAAAGAACTCAGTGAAAAACTCGATATCTCTGAAGAGACACTCCATGAGTTTATCGTGCGTTTTGTAGAGCCGCAGATACGTGCATCACATACACTCAAATTTAAAGAAAAAAGCAAACGTCGTATACTCTTTCACTTTGGAGAGTATATCAAGCCCCTGCTTG
>Ga0256833_1001734_pt1 | contig 15694 bp, 11 predicted proteins | sample 356284metaG_FD_190535 | JGI IMG/M metagenome (GOLD analysis project Ga0256833, IMG submission 190535) | Hydrothermal vent microbial communities from Mid Atlantic Ridge, Atlantic Ocean - 356-284 | ecosystem: Environmental > Aquatic > Marine > Hydrothermal vents | place: Atlantic Ocean: Mid...
AAATAATATTGTATACAGGGAAGATAGTAGCAATATTTCCGATAAATATTCCAGAAACTATATTAGACATCATATTATACCCGGATTTGAGAAACTTAATGATAATTTTAAAAATAGAATTACTGTTTCTATAAAAAATCTCGGTATGGCAAGTGATGCAATAGAATTTTTAATAGATAATTATTATTCTAAATATATTGTTCAGGATAATAAGGTATTGCGATTAGAAAAAGATGTTTTTTTTGAACTAGTGGATAATAAAGCTGTTATATATTATTTTTTGTTTAAATATGATTTTAATGCCAGTCAAATTGAAGATATTATAAAAGCGAAAAATAAAACAGGTGCTATTTTTTATAGCAATTCTCACACTTTATTAGTAGATAGAAAACATTTATTGATTAGGAAAATAGAAATGGATAATAAAAAGAATATATCGGAGATTGATATTTTCAAAGGTACGAATAGAATTGGAGAAAAACGTTTTTTGCATTTGGAAGAAATTAGAGAAACAGAGTATTTGGACTTTAAGAAAGGTATGTTTATCAATGGCGACAGACTTAAATTTCCTTTGAAATTGAGAAGTTGGAGACCGGGAGACAGGTTTCGTCCTTTTGGACTAAAAGGAAAAAGGAAGAAGCTAAAGGTATATTTTACAGATAGAAAATTATCCCGCTTTGATAAATATGATGCTTATGTATTGACTAATGGTGATGATATAGTTGCGGTTTTACCTTATGATATTTCATGGGATTACAGAATAGTACCGGAAGAAGTAAATAAAATATTGAAAATTTATATCGAATAATCCCAGTCATCCCAGTCAAAGGGGTCCGGTATGTTTTCTTTGAATCCTTGCAGTTCCCGTCTTTCTTTTTTTGTCGGTCTGCCTTTACCTTTTTCACGATATTCTTTGCCTTTGTAACTGATAAACCAGCTTTCGTATTTTTGCAATTCTTCAGGAGCAGTGATATCTTCATAGCATTCTTTAGCCAAAGTTGCGGATACTCGTTTATTGATGAGTTTTAATACTTTCAGGGAAAAGTTAATACCGTTTTTTTTCACTATCACTGTATCACCCGGATTTATTTCACTTGATGGTTTTAAGACTTTTCCGGAGTTGAGTTTTACATTACCTGCTTTACAAACTTTAGTGGCAAGTGTACGTGTTTTGAATATTCTCACACTCCATAGCCATTTGTCTATCCTTGATTTTGACATTATCAATTATGCTTTATCTCCGGGTATTCCAAATTCATGTTTTTTAATGTTTGAAATACAGTTTTAGCTATTAAATAATTCCTATACCACCTTTGATCTGCTGGAATGATATGCCATTTTATTAATGATTTATCAATAACATCCTCATAAGCAAACATGTATTTGTCCCACAACTTGGCTTCTTCCCAGTCATTATCATTATGCTTCCAATTTTTTCGTAACAAATCCAATCTTTCCTGTAGTTTTTCTTTCTGTTTGTCTTTAGATAGATGCAAGTAAAATTTCAATATCGTCGTATTGTTATCAAATTGTAGCAATTCTTCAAAATTATTGATCGCTTTTATTCTTTTTGTAACGGTTTCTTCGTCTATCCAATTGTGAACTCTTTGTATCAATACATCTTCGTAATGAGAACGGTTGAATACCTTTATTTTACCTTTTGCAGGCACATGCTTGTGTACTCGCCATAAAAAGTCATGGGCAAACTCTTCTTCCGTAGGTTTTTTAAATGAATGAGCGCAAACTATATTAGGACTTACGTATTTGAATGTCTCCCTCGTGGCTCCATCTTTACCACTACTGTCCATACCTTGAAATACAATTAAAAGAGCATGTCTTTTATCAGCTTCATAGATTCGACTCAATTTACCTATTTCTTTTGCAATGGTAAGAGTTTCTTTTTTAATATTTTTTTTATTCAGGTTTTCAGGGGCAGTTGTAGGTATGTTTTTGAGCTTCATTTGTTAAAAATTTATTCAATACTTTTAATAGAATAATTAGACCATCATTCTGTTTCTTTTAACAAGATACGAATTAAGCACAGGATAAAATCCTTTTTTTATATCAGCGTCTATATAATCTATGTTGTATTGCAGACATTTGTTTTTAATGTTTTCTCTGAATTCATTCATTTTTTCTGTATATAAACTTTTTACTTCCGAAGATTGAAGTTTAACTTTATCTCCAGTTTCCATATCTATAAAAAGATAGGGTCTGTTTTCATATTCGAATCTCCACTCTTTTTCATCGTCAGCGACATGAAATAAAATAATTTCGTGTTTATTGTGTTTTAAATGCAATAATGCTGAAAATAATTCATCCAAAGAATTCCGGCTATCAAGCAAATCACTAAATATTATGATAAGGGATCTCTTGTGAGTATTATCGGCAATTTGGTGCAGCGCATTAGTCGCAAATGTATTGTTATTCATTTCAGGATTGGAAATTAATTTTTCCAAATAACTCAACATCAATAAATAATGACTTGTATTGGATTTATTTTTTGTATGTATATGAACTTCTTCATCAAACAGAGATAGTCCGAATGCATCTCTTTGCTTTTTGAGTAGATTCATCAATGATGCTGCAGCTAATGCAGAGAATCGTAACTTGTTTATGTTTTTGGTATCTTTTTTTTCATCGGGGAAATACATTGATGAAGAAGTGTCGATAACAATTTGGCAGCGCAAATTCGTTTCTTCCTCATATTTTTTGACATAAAGTCTGTCTGTTCTCGCAAATACCTTCCAGTCTATATTTTTTGTCGGCTCACCTGAATTATAAAGTCTGTGTTCAGCAAATTCAACCGAAAAACCATGAAACGGACTTTTATGTAATCCTATAATAAAACCTTCTACAACTTGCTTAGCAAACAAGTCAAGATTTTCAATTTGTTTCAGGTCATATTGATTGAAAAACTTCATTTAATTTATTTAAAAATGGATTTAGTGTCTCTTGATAATTTTTAACTTTTGTATAATTTATCAAGAGACACCAATTAAAAAATAATAGCGAGGAAGATAAATCCATCTATTATTATTAATAAATATTTTTTATTATGAATTTAAAATAGTATCAACTTTATCAAAGAAAAGTGTTTTGGGTGCTGTTCCGACATGTCTGTCTACAACTTCACCGTTTTTCAGAAATAATACGGTAGGAATACTTCTTATGCCGTATTCAATTGCAGTTTCCGGATTATGGTCAACATCGAGTTTTCCTACTTTAACTTCATCGTATTTTTCTCCAATTTCTTGGATAATAGGCCCTATCATTTTGCATGGTCCACACCATACTGCCCAAAAATCGACTACGGAAATGCCTTCGTAGTCCAAGATTTCTTCTTTAAAGTTTGCATCTGTAAGTTCTAACGCCATTGGTAAAAATTTCTTTTAAAAGTGAAAAAATAATTTATAGTTTGATAACTCTAAAAGGTTAAAAATTTTTATTGCTAAAAATAAATGCCAAAATAGCATATCGTTACCGCTTTATAATCTCTGTAATAACAAATATTACTGAAATTTATTATTTAATAAACAAAAAATAATCAAAATAAGTTTAACGAACTATACTGCCATTTTCAAATTTGGCATCAGGGTTTATAAATTCTAATTTCCCTTCACTGTTTTCAGCCATTAAAATCATTCCTTGTGATACTACGCCACGAATTTTTCTTGGTTCCAGATTTGCTAAAAGTACAATCTGTTTGCCTATTATTTCATCAGGGACAAAATATTCTGCAATTCCGGAGGCAACAGTTCTTTTTTCCAAACCAAGGTCTATAGTCAATTTAAGTAGTTTATCTGTCTTTTTGATTTTTTCAGCATTTATTATTGTTCCTGTTCTTAAATCCATTTTGGAAAAATCATCAAAACTGATATTAGTTTTATTATTAATTTCCTTTTTTATTTCTTTTTTAACCGAAGTTGTATTTGTAGCTTTTTCTTTTATTTTAATTGACCCTTCTTTGAGTTTATCTATTTGTTTTTGAATAACTTCATCTTCAATTTTAGAAAACAGATGTTCCGGTTCGTTGATTTTATGGCCTGTTTCCAACAACAATTCTCCTAAAGCAAGTTCATCTAATAATTCCAACAATTCTCCTTTTTCCTTAAGCAAAGGTAAGTTGAGTAATTTTCTCAATTTATCCGATGTTGCAGGCATAAAAGGTCTTATTCCTACGGAAATTGCAGTTACTATTTGCAAGGCAAAATTTATAAGTGCTTTAACAGCCTCAGGGTCTTCTTTTATCAATTTCCACGGCTCGTTAAATTGGAGAAGTTGATTGCCTTTAGCCGAAATTTCCATTAGGATCTTTAATGCTCCTCTAAAATCAAATTTTCTTAATTTGGCATTCATTTCCTGCAACTCATCATGCAACGATAACATTTCAGTTTCGTGAAATCCTCCGAAATCTTGATCCCATACACCTGTAAACATGCTATCTTGATCAAATTCAGGTACTATACCATTGTAATATTTATTGGTAAGGACCACAACCCTATTAATAAAATTACCTAAGTTGTTTACCAGTTCCGTATTGTTTGTCTCTTGAAAATTCTTCCATGTGAATTCACTGTCTTTATGTTCCGGCATATTTCTGGTCAAATTGTATCTAAGCTCATCAATATTATCAGGAAAATCTTCAATATAATCATTGATCCATACTGCCCAATTCTTTGAAGTTGATATTTTATTTCCTTCGAGATTCATAAATTGATTTGCAGGAACATTGACAGGAAGTATGTATTCTCCCTTAGCTTTTAAAATAGCAGGGAAAATTATGCAGTGAAATACGATATTATCCTTGCCTATGAAATGAATCAATGCTGTTTCTTCATCCTGCCAATATGGCTTCCAATCCTTTCCTGTTTTTTCCGCCCAATATTTTGTAGCTGATATATATCCTATAGGGGCATCCATCCATACATATAATTTTTTCCCTTCCGAATCGGTAATCTCTTGTGGAACATCTACTCCCCAATCAAGATCCCTGGTCATTGCCCTTGGTTGTAAACCTCCGTCTAACCAGGATTTGCATTGTCCGATTACATGATTTTTCCACTCTTCAGGATTATGATGTTCTTTATTATCCAATATCCCTTCCTCAATAAATTCTCTAAGCCACCCCTCATCTTTATTTAAAGGCAAATACCAATGTTTTGTTTTTTTTAATATGGGCTTATCGCCTGTGAGTGTAGAGACAGGGTCTATCAATTCCAAAGGACTTAAAGAAGAACCGCATTTTTCACATTGATCTCCGTAAGCTTCAGCATATCCGCATTTGGGGCATGTGCCTTTAATATATCTGTCGGCTAAAAATTGCTGTGCTTTTTTATCATAATATTGCTGACTTTCTTTTTCTTCAAAAATACCTTTTTTATAGATATCTAGAAAAAATTCCTGAGCTGTTTCTTTATGCAATTCCGATGAGGTCCGATGATATATATCGAATGAAATTTCAGTTTTTTTAAACGCCTCAATAAATTGATTGTGATATTTGTCTATTATTTCCTGAGGAGAAATTCCCTCTTTTTTCGCTCTCATTGTGATTGCAGCTCCATTTTCGTCTGAACCGCATATATAAATAACATCTTTGTCCATAAGTCTAAGAAACCGGACATAAATATCAGCACTGAGATATGCGCCGGATAAATGACCGATATGCAATGGCCCATTTGCATACGGCAACGCTGAAGTAATAAGGTATCGTTTCGGATGTATCACAATTATTTTGTTTTTTTACAAACTGCAAAGATATATATATTTATTATATTAATGTATTTTTTTTAATAAATTATTGCTCAAGAATTTTATGGAAAAACTAAAAAAGAGATTGATTGCTTTCAATCTCTTTTTTGTTTTATAACTAATGCAAAATTTTAAATGCTCCGATGGAGTGATTTTAAATTGGAAAATAAATGTTTTTATATCAAATAAATCAATGAATAAATAATTTTTTAGTTTCAATATTATTGTTATTCATAACTTGAAGAACATGAATTCCCGGATGATAATTATCTAAAGGTATATTAAGTGAATTTATTCCCCTGTCAACCCCCCATGTTCGAGAATAAATAATATTTCCACTAATATCAACAATTCTTACCTGAATATTTCCGGTATATGTGGAAGAAACATCAAAACTGACATCCGGATTTTGAAAAGTTACTTTATTAATGCTGAAATAAGTTTTGTTATTTATGTTATTTGACAATAAAACTACATCTGAATGTGAGGTTAATCCATCAAAATCGGTTTGTCTGAGTCTAAAATATATAAATGGATTTACTTCTAAGTTTTTATTCAATTTATATTTAAATGAATATTCTTTTCTTTCCAGAGTAGTGCCGGCTCCTTTAACCTCTCCAATATCTTCAAAATTTTCGCCGTCAACAGACATCTCCAATGTATAAAAATCATTATTAAATTCACTTGCTGTAATCCAGTTCAAAATAGCATAATCTCCTCTTTGAGCAACCTCAAAAGATTCCAAAATAATAGGCAATAATGTATAATTTTGTACTTGCGTATGTTGACAACCATTTGTTAGACCTTCCGCCGTTGCAGTTATGGAAATTAAATTACCTTGACTTCCGGCTACAAATTCCACCTTGACGCAAAATGTTGAATTCATGGTATTCCCACCACCTAAAGCAGTAAAACTAATACCGGTTCCATCATCTCCTGTTACGGTAATATCCCAGTTGCCATCATCATCCAAATCCCAGTCGGCTTTTTCATATTGGGGAAATCCTGCGGTATAATCTTGAAAACAGATAGTGATGGATACCGAATCTCCCGGATTATAAACATTTCCGGAAGGATTAAAGGTCATATCGCATTGAGCGTAAAGGTTATAGGAAAAGAATATTCCTCCTATAAAAAACAAAAATAAAAATAGATTTTTCATATCAGATTGGTTTTATTATTAAATAATAGTAAATGTGATTTCGACTTACTTACATTTCAATTTACAAATATAAACATATTTTGTGTATAAATCAAGATTTTATGATTTTATTGAAAAAAAATCGATTTATTTAAAGGATAATGTTTCGTATGTAATTATATTCTCATTGCAAATAAATATACAATTAAATTTTTCCTTTGGTAGATATATTTTATTATATTTGTTAAAAGTTTAAAGTTAAAATAGTTCTATATGTGTAGGTACAATTTTTATAAATACAAAATGTTATATTAGTATAATGGGTTCTTCTTAAATACTTGTATTGTGTCTTTGAATAATTTCTATAATAGAATTTTAAAAATAAAAAATATGTATAGATTAAAAATTATAATTATTGGGTTTATTATGGTTTTTTTATGTTTTATGGGGCTTGGGACTATGTATTCTCAAAGTTTTGGAAGGAATAAACCACATTACCGTTCTTTTAAGTTTAAAATAAAGGAAACTCCCCATTTTGACCTATATTATTATTTAAAAAATGTTGATAAAGTTAATGAAGAAGCTCAATATGCGGAATTATGGTATAAGTTGCATCAAGCTGTTCTTCAAGATACATTTTCAGAAAAAAATCCTATATTGTTATACAATAATCATTCGGATTTTCAACAAACAAATGCGATAAGCGGTATGCTGGGTATTGGAACCGGTGGAGTTACCGAAGCATTAAAAAACAGGGTAATTATTCCTTTGACTTTTACAAATCAGCAAAACTTTCATGTTTTAGGACATGAGTTGGTGCATGCTTTTCAATATCATATTATAATTAATGAGGATTCAACCTCATTGAAATCATTGCAGAATTTACCTTTGTGGATGGTGGAAGGTATGGCAGAATATTTGTCAATAGGAAGAGATGATTCCTTTACTGCAATGTGGATGAGGGATGCAGTATTGAATGATGATGTTCCGGATATTAAAAAATTAAATGATCCGGATTATTTTCCTTATCGATATGGGCAGGCATTTTGGTCATTTGTGACTGGTACATGGGGAGACGAAGCGATAAAACCATTATTTATAAATACTGCTTTGCTGGGTTTTAGGGATGCTATTGACTCGACTTTTCATATAAGTTATAAACAATTTGATACATTATGGGTCAATTCAATTAATAATTATTATAAAAACTTTTTAAAATACGATAAAGAAAAAACCATTGGAAGAAAAGTTATTTCGGATAAAAATGCCGGAAGAATGAATGTTTCTCCCAGTTTAAGCCCAAACGGAAGGTATGTGATTTTTATATCAGAAAAAGATGTGTTTACAACTGATTGGTATCTTGCTAAAGCCAATAATGGTAAAATATTAAAAAAGTTAACGAGTAAAGTTAGAGATACACACCTGGAAAACTATAATTTTCTTGAGTCTTCAGGTACTTGGTCCCCAAATAGTAAAAAGTTTGCCTTTATTGCTTTTGCCAAAGGACGTAATATTCTCGTTGTTAAAGATACCAAAACAGGAAAGACATTGGAAGAAATAAAACCGGAGGGTTTAAAAGCATTTACAAATCCGGCATGGTCTCCCGATGGTAAATATATTGTATTAACCGCATTGGTAGAAGGGCAAACGGATTTATATGCATATTATTTTAAAACAAGGAAAGTCAAGAGATTGACAAATGATATTTATTCCGAAATTCATTCTGATTTTTCTGTGGATGGCAAAAAATTGACATTTGCTACGGATGAACTCAGTATGAAAAACGGAAGAAATAATAATAAATGGACTTTTAATATTGCTGTTTTGGATATTGAAACCAAAAAGAAAGCCAATATACCGTTTTTTACAGGAGCAAATAATTTTAATCCTGTCTTTGATAAAAATAATAATATATACTTTCTTTCAGATAGAGACGGGTTTAGAAATATGTATATGTATGATATGGAAAAGGGTAAAATTTATCAGAAAACGGATTTTATGGTAGGGATAAGTGGTATTACGGAGTATTCTCCTGCGATCTCACTTTCAAAACGTACTGATAGAATCTTATATACATTATACAATGATAAGACATATTCTATTTATCAAGCCAAATCAAGTAAATTCTTAAATAAAGAAGTTTCAATTGACGATGTGGATATGGCTCCCGGTAGATTGCCTATGCCAAATAAAAGTGCAACGGATATAATAAATACAAATTTAGCTAAACTGGATAGGTTGGCTCTGGACAATCCGGTTACTTTTGTTGATAAGCCGTATAAACCGAAATTCAGACTTGATTATGTTGGAGGAGGAACTTCTGTTGGGGTAGGGAATACCACCTTCGGTACATATACCGGATTAGCAGGAGGGGTGGATCTTCTTTTTAGTGATATTTTAGGCAATAATCAGTTGTATTCCAGATTGGCTATGAATGGAGAGATATATGATTTTGGAGGTCAGCTTGTTTATATGAACAAAAGCAATAGAATAAATTGGGGATTTGGTATTTCCCATATTCCCAATTCTCTAGGGTATCAAACGTATACTCCAAATTATTTACTGCCGGTCAATGAAAAAGATACGATATTAACAGATAAATATACAGTAAATTTATTAAGGGTCTTTGATGAGAGATTGAATTTGTTCTGGCATTATCCATTTTCGACCACATTGAGAATTGAAGGGGGTATTGATGGTGGATTCAGAAGTTTTAGACTTGATGAAATAAATGATTATTATTATGCCGGAACTTATTATTACATCGGGAGGGATAGGGAAAAGATACCTGTTGATGACACAATTGACCTTAGCCGGTATTTCAGGTTGATTAAAGGATTTAGTTCGAGTGTTAATATTGCTTTGGTGGGAGATAATTCATACAATGGTTTGACTTCGCCATTGGCAGGATATAAGTACAGGATTAGTTTTGAAAAGTATTTTGGTACTGATGACTATCAAAGTGTATTGACGGATTTAAGATATTATTACTGGTTGAAACCGGTAAGTTTTGCAGCAAGATTCATGTCTTATCTGAGGTTTGAAAATAAGGTAAATTCCATATATCCGATTTATGTTGGACAAATGGGATTGGTGAGAGGATATGACTTGTATGGAATCGGTTCGAATCCATATTTGGATAGTAAGAGCTATATTGATGATATGTTAGGTTCAAAGTTGTTTTTGATGAACTTTGAAATAAGGCTACCTTTTACCGGTATAAAAAGGTTATCATTGATAAGATCAAAATATTTATTTAGTGATTTAGCCTTGTTTTTTGATGCAGGAGTTGCTTTTGATGAATTTGACCATTTTAAAAACGGTGAGCCTATTTTGATTAAAGGAGAGGACGGATTGCCAAAGCAAATATACCTTAAACCTAAATTAGTCAAAAGTGCAGGAGTGTCTTTGAGAATAAATTTATTCGGTGCATTGGTTTTGGAGCCTTATTTAGCTTATCCATTTGAAAAAAACAGTAAATTTGTTTTTGGATTAAACTTTATGCCCGGATTCTGATGTTATGTTTTTTATAGATTTATTTTCAAAAAAATATTAATAATCAGTAATATTATTAATGTATTGATAATATTTTTCAGAAAATTTAATTTTTTTTTAAATAAATTGTTTGTTTTCAAGATAAATTACGACCTTTGCACTTCAAAATTTAAAATATTTTTAAATAAAACATTAATTAACAATGAGAAAAGCTGATTTAGTATCGAAGATTTCAGAAGAAACAAACATTGCAAAAGTAGATGTATTGGTTACTCTTGAGCATTTTTTCAAAGATGTAAAAGAAGCATTATCTGAAGGAGAGAATGTTTACATTCGTGGATTTGGATCTTTTGTTCTTAAGAAAAGAGCAAAGAAAATAGGACGACATATTAAAGAAAACAGACCGATAGAAATTCCTGAACATTTTATTCCTTCTTTTAAGCCATCAAAGGTGTTTGTTGACTTGGTGAAAGAAAATGTTAAAAGTTAGATTAATTTATTAACAAATTAAATATTTATTTTATATGCCTAGTGGAAAGAAGAGAAAAAGACATAAGATAGCTACCCATAAAAGAAAGAAGAGACTTAGAAAAAACAGACATAAGAAAAAGAAAAGATAGGTAGATGGTCTTAATTGACAGACTATATCATTATTGTGATATTGTCTGTCAATTATTTGTCCGTTTGGCGTATTTTAGCTCAAGTTTGTGTCAAATTGTAAAATAATGTGGAAAGAGAATTAATAATTAATTCGACTACAGGGACAGTAGATATCGCTCTTATAGAAGAATCTAAGCTCGTCGAATTACATAAAGAAAATACCAGCAATGAATTTTCTGTTGGAGATATATACCTTGGAAGAGTTAAGCAACTTGTTCCCGGTCATAATAGTGCCTTTGTTGATACTGGTTATCATAAAAATTCTTTTTTGCATTATTCCGATTTAGGTCCCCAACTTAAATCTTTAGTGAAATTTGTGAATATTGCCCGCTCAAACAAAAACTCTACTTCAAGTTTGGAAAATTTTAAACTTGAAAAAGATATAGATAAGCATGGTAAAATTCTTGATGTCCTTAAAAAAGACCAGGTCGTTCTTGTACAAATATTGAAAGAACCTATATCGACAAAAGGACCAAGATTGACTTGCGAATTGACAATAGCAGGAAGATATTTGGTTCTGGTACCTTTTTCCAATATGATATCTATTTCTAAAAAAATAGATAATGACGATGAAAGAAAAAGAGTAAAATTTCTTGTAGAAAGTATAAAACCTAAAAATTTCGGTATTATTGCCAGAACTGCTGCTGAAGGAAAAAGCGTGGCTGTGTTACATGAAGAGATGAAAGATCTTCTTAGTAAATGGGACAGAATGTTTAAAGAGCTAAAAGAAGCAGCTCCTCCAATGAAATTGCTTACTGAAATTGATAAAGCTTCAGTTTTGATTAGGGATATTCTCAATGATTCATTTAATAAGATAATTGTTAATGATAAACAGTTTTATAATAAAATTAAAGATTATCTAAAGCAAGTTGCCCCCGACCAGGTTAAGATATTGAAATTGCATAAAGCAAAGTCGCCTATTTTCCAACATTACGGAATCAATAAACAAATTAAATCATCTTTCGGTAGAACTTATACTCTTAAAAGCGGTGCCTATATTATAATAGAACATACTGAAGCAATGCATGTAGTCGATGTAAACAGCGGACCGAAAATGAGAAAAAATACTCAGGAAGAATCAGCTATTGCAGTGAATTTGGAGTCGGCAAAGGAAATAGCAAGGCAGTTGAGATTAAGAGATCTTGGTGGTTTGATTATTATTGACTTTATAGATATGCGAAAAGCTGAGAATAAAAGATTGCTCTATAATGAAATGAAAAATTATATGGCAAATGATAGAGCACAACATACGGTATTGCCCTTGAGTAAGTTCGGATTGATGCAGATAACGAGACAAAGGACAAAACCTGAAATAAAAATTAATACATCTGAGATCTGCCCAATGTGTGGAGGAAGCGGACAGGTAACACCAACCATATTGATAATTGAAGATATTGAAAGGGATATAAAATATATTTTGAACTCCGGTAATAAATCGAAACTTTTTGTACATGTTCACCCTTATATCAACTCGTTTTTAAAATTCGGTTGGATTTCTCAACAACTAAAATGGTTCTTTAAGTATGGTAAATGGATAAGATTGAGAATAAATGATACGTTTAGTATAAATGAGTATAAGATTTTGGATGAAGCTAATGACGAAATAAAATTAAATTAAAGTTTCAATTTTGAAACCTACAGTATTATTCGGCATATTGAATTGGGGACTGGGACATGCTACCCGAACTATTCCGTTAATCAATGCTTTTATTGAAAATGATTTTGAAGTAATTATTGCCTCGGACGGCGATGCATTACTCTTTTTAAAAGAGGAGTTTCCAGAGTTAGGATTTTTTAATTTACCCGGATACAATGTGAAATATCCATATAAATCCATTTTTTTTAATATTTTAAAATATTTGCCGAATATTCTATATGCAATAATAAGGGAAAATAAAGAGGTTAAGAAAATATCAAAAATTGTTGGCCCTTCTTTAATTATCTCTGATAACAGATATGGTTTTAAAAGTAAAAATATAAAAAGTATAATTATTACTCATCAGATTAATTTACAATTGGTAAATAAGATTTTGTCGAAAGCGGGAAGTGCCTTAAATAGAAAGTTGATTAGTTCTTTTGATGAATTATGGATTCCTGATTTGAAAAATAATCTGTTAGCCGGTGAATTGTCTAAAGTGCCATTTGGAATTAAACATCAATATCTTGGACCGCTTTCGAGATTTAAATTTTTTGATAGTGATAAGAAATATGAAATTGCAGTAGTACTTTCCGGACCGGAACCTCAAAGGAGTATTTTGGAAGAGATTATATTAGAGCAATTTGCAAAAGTGAAAATGAAATCAATTATTATTCTCGGTAAAATAAATGAAAAAAAGGAATGGTACTTGAACGATAATGTTAAAATTAAAAATTATGCGTTATCTTACGAGTTGAACGAAATATTGAATCAAAGTGAATTGATAATTTCCCGTTCGGGCTATTCTACTATAATGGATTTGGCGGTGCTACAAAAAAAAGCTGTTTTAATACCTACACCCGGACAATCAGAGCAAGAATATCTTGCAACTTTTTTTAAAAATAAGAATATTTTTTATTCTGTACAGCAAGATAATTTTGATTTGGGAATAGCAATAAAAAAAAGTAAGTTATATTACGGACTTAAAGTTGAACCCGGTTTATTTTATAAAATAATAGGAGAAATAAACATGGAATTTATAGACAGACAATAAATATATATTATGTTTTTAATAGAGCAGGAACTTGATTTTACAGAACAAATGATTAAATGAAAAATATATGACACTAATTAAATCTATTTCAGGAATAAGAGGAACAATTGGGGGGAAACCAGGGGAAAACCTAACACCATTTGATATCGTAGAATGTACTGCTGCTTATGCTCAAATTATAAAGGAGAAAAAAGTTGCACCGAAAGTTGTAGTTGGCAGAGATGGCAGGATGACCGGAGAGATTGTTAATGCTTTGGTTATTAGTACATTGGTGAGCATGGGGTTGGAGGTTGTCGATATAGGCTTCTCAACAACACCAACTGTCGAAATTGCTGTAGCACTCGAAAAAGCCGGAGCAGGAATAATAATAACTGCTAGTCATAATCCCAAAGAATGGAATGCTCTGAAATTTTTAAATGAAAAAGGAGAATTTATATCTCCCGAGACAGGTGAAAAAGTACTTGAGTATATTAAAAATAAAAAAGCGGTATTTGCTGATTTGAAATCTATTGGGCATTATGAAAAAAATGAGAAATATATAGATGTCCATATTGATAAGATATTGAATCTATCTTATATCGAAGTGGATAAAATTCAGGGAAAAAAGTATAAAGTTGTTGTAGACTGTATCAATTCAACCGGCGTTATTTCAATTGTGCCATTATTAAAATTGCTGGGATGTACGGTTATAACTATAAATGATGATCTTACCGGTGATTTTGCTCATAATCCGGAACCTTTACCGGAAAATCTTAAGGAACTGGCCAGGACAGTTGTTGTGCAGAAAGCTGATTTAGGAATTGCAGTTGATCCTGATGTGGACAGATTATCACTGGTGTGTGAAAATGGGGATATGTTTGGAGAGGAATATACCTTAGTCGCTTCAGCAGATTATATTTTGAATAAAAAACCCGGTAATACGGTTTCCAATTTGTCTTCAAGTCGTGCATTGCAAGATATAACAGAACGATATGGGGGACAATATTTCCCGTCAAAGGTTGGTGAGGTCAATGTTGTAGCTAAAATGAAAAAAGTAGATGCGGTTATTGGAGGAGAAGGAAACGGTGGTGTGATATTACCTGATTTACATTATGGTAGAGATTCATTAGTGGGTATCACTTTGATTTTAGCATTGCTTGCAGAGAAAAATATTTCTTTGTGTGAACTCAAAAAGACTTATCCTGATTATACAATAAGTAAAAATAAAATCTATTTGCCTGAAGGTATTAATCCTGAGAAGATAATTTTAAATTTAATAGCTAAATACGAAGAAGAAAAAATCAATGTTGAAGATGGACTGAAGATTGATTTTGCTGAGGGCTGGGTTCAATTACGGAAATCAAATACAGAACCGATAATGCGGGTATATGCTGAAAGTTATGGAGAAGAAAAAGCCAAAGAGCTTGCTGAAATGATTATAAATGATGTTAATGAATTAATAAAAGATTCATAATTACATATTTTTTTATTTAATTCTTTTATTTAACTTTGCAAAAATTTTTTGGCCCCGTAGTTCAACTGGATAGAATATCAGATTTCGGCTCTGAGGGTTGAGGGTTCGAGTCCTTCCGGGGTCACTTTTTAAATATGATTTTTATGCTATTTTGTAAATGCATATTGAATGATATTTGCGCCCATTTTTAGTGCTTGAATTCTCTTTTCGGCAGGATCATGATGAACATCCGGATCTTCCCAACCATCACCCAGATCACATTCATAATCATAAAAGCAAACCAGTTTGCCTTTATAAAAAATACCAAATCCCTGAGCAGGTTTTCCGTCATGTTCATGAATTTTAGGCAATCCTGTTTTGAATTCATATTTTTGGTGGTATATCGGATGCTCCCATGGAACTTCTATGAATTCTTTATCGGGGAAAACATGTTTCATTGCTAATCTGATATAGGGATCCAGTCCATAATTATCGGAAATATGAAGGAATCCACCCCCTGTTAAA
>Ga0256833_1001735_pt1 | contig 15688 bp, 23 predicted proteins | sample 356284metaG_FD_190535 | JGI IMG/M metagenome (GOLD analysis project Ga0256833, IMG submission 190535) | Hydrothermal vent microbial communities from Mid Atlantic Ridge, Atlantic Ocean - 356-284 | ecosystem: Environmental > Aquatic > Marine > Hydrothermal vents | place: Atlantic Ocean: Mid...
GGTTAGCAGTTTCCTTTTGTTTCTCCAAAGAAGAGGCGGAGAGCTTGGGGGTAGGCTTCCTGAGGTAACCCCTAAAAAACATTTTTAATCCTTCTTGTTGCTCAGGCGTCAGCATAGAGAGCATCTGGGCAAGCTCCTTGTCTATGCCTGCTTGGTTTGTAGGAGTTTCTTGTGCCAATTTCTGTGGAGGCTTTATGAACATAGAGCCTTCACCGGTGAGAAGCCAATGTAAGTTGATGTTATGAACTTCAGCTAGGGGTAGCAATTTCTCGTAGGTAGGTTTCTTTCTACCTTTCTCGTAGTCCAAGTAAATCCTTTCAGAGACTCCCATTAACTTAGCCATTTCTTTTTGGCTTAGGGAAAGCTTCTCTCTCACGTTTACCAACCTTTCTGCAAAAGAGTCTTTCATCTCAACCTCCCGAAGAAAAGTTCCTAAATCAGAACAAAAGTTCTTGACACTCCCGAACAAAAGTTCTATCATTCAAAGTAGCATGATGAGAACGGGAAAAATCATATCAAGGATTGAGGAGATGGCTAAACCGCCTTTCACATACAGCCTGGAACTGAAGATAAGGCTCTTAGAAAAGGGCTACCGCTCCCTTAAAGAGTGGTGCGAGGAGAGGGGCTTCCCCTACAGGCTTACCCAGAAGGTAGTTACAAAACGCACACCAGCCGGGAGCGGAAAGGCTCTTGAGATAAAGGAAAGCCTTATAGAGGAGTTCGGGGAGGAGGTTTTAAAGTGAGGTGGAAAAATATCTTTACAAAGCCAGTTGAGGAGTTCTTCTGCACCGGAAGCTGGAACAACCTTGTCTTTGGAATACTCTGCAAGAGTGGAGTAAGTGGAAAAGAGATTGACTACAACGAGAAAAACCGTAAGGAAATCAACTTTTCCAAAGAATTTAATCAAGAATCCGGTAGCGGAAAGTATTGCGATATTTACCCACAAGTAAGCTTTTACTTTTTCCTTATAGAGCTTGTAGTTCTCACCAAGCAAGAAGCGATAGTGGTCGTAAAGTTCTTCATAAAGAACCTTCAGGAATTCCCAGTTCTCCATCTTTTACCCCCTACCGAGAATTTAATCCCGGTAGGGAGCTCCTGCTTTCTTTTTGTCCCTTTCAATTCTATCACGGGAGCTCCCTGCTTTTTTAATGGAGTTACCACTGTGGAGGCTCTGCAATGAAACTGACCGCAGGTGAAATAGCAAAAATCCTTGGCGTTTCAAGACAGGCTGTTAATAAAAGGGCAAAGGCGGAAGAGTGGAAGTATGAGGAAGTACCCAACCCAAGGGGTGGGAAGCCTTTAAAAAAGTTCATAGTTGAGGAGCTCCCTCCCGATGTTAAAGAAAAGCTCCAATGCAACCTCAATGCAATCAACGCAACCAATGCAACCAAGGACAATGCAACCTGCGGTCAGATTGAACTTTCGGCTGAAAATGAGAAAAAGGAGATAGAACTTGAAAATCAAAGCGTATCGTCTCGTATTCCCAAAATTAAGGTTGCCGAAGAACAGCCTCAAAAGTTGATGCTTTCAGCTCAAATTTCGGGAGAAAGCGTCAACTATCCACAGTTGACACTTTCAAATGCAACCACAACAGAAAGCGTCAACGAAAGCGTCAACTCAAATGAATCCTTTGAGAATCAAGACTCAAACAATGCAACTTTAAAGAGCAATGCAACCACCAATGCAACCGACTCAAAATCAGCCTCCAATGCAACCTCCAAAGCAACCAATGCAACCGAAAGTGTCAACATTCCAGAATGGATTTCACTTCCCAAACTTGCCCAGATTCTTAACACTTCAAAAGAACACTTTAGAAGAAGAGCCGAAAGGGAAGACTGGACATACCGAGAAGTTCCCACCCGTGGCGGCTACCAGAAGGAGTTTCTGCTTAAGGAGCTCCCCGAAGAGATACAGGCAAAGGTCTTAGAACACTTTATCGGCGTTCCAGAGGAGTTTATCCCGTCCGTCTCCGTCGTGGACACAGAGCAGTTAAAAGAGTGGATGAGACTTTTTGAGATAGCTCCCGAAGAACACAAGACCGTTGCAAGGGCAAGATACAAGCTCGTAAAGGCTTACAAGACTTTTAGGAAAAGGGACAAAGAGCTAAGGGAAACCGAGGCAAAAGAAAAGTTCGTAAAGGCTTACAACAGCGGAAAAATAACCGTTGTAGAAGCCTTAGAAGCCGGCATTCACAGGCTCACCGTCAAAACCCTCTACCGCTGGATTTCTCTCTTTGAAGAGGGTGGACTCTACGCCCTTCTCCCTAAGCACAAGAACAAGGGAAGAAAAAGGGCGATTACTCCAGAGATGCAGGCAATTGTTTGGAGTTGCATCTACAAAGGCATAGAGAGAGGAAAAAGAATCTATGAGACCCTGAAGTTCTACCACCAAAAAGGGGAGCTCCCCTCACCGCCTCCATCCTACCAAGCTTTTATGAAATGGTATAGGGAATTCAGGAAAGAGAACGATGCCATCATCAAATACATCCTCTCCCCAGATGAGTGGCGTCAAAAGTACATGCCCGCCTACGGCGACCAGAAAGAAGCCTACCGTGCCGAATACTACGGTCAGGTTCTAATGCTTGACTCTACGAAAGCAGACGTAATGTGCAGGTGGAAGGAGGAGCTTTCAGACGGCACTACCGTAGAGAAGACAAAGAGACTCCAGCTAACCTTCCTCATAGACGTTTACAGCCGGGACCTTCGCTATGCCCTTGCAGAAAGAGAGAACTCCTACGTTGTAGTTGACAACCTCCTGAGAAAGTGGCTCTTAAAGGTAGGAGTTCCCGAAAGGATAATCACCGACAACGGCTCTGTTTACAAATCTGAACACTTCCAGCAGGTCTGCGAAAGGTTTGGCATAGAGCTTATCTACTGCCCGCCATACCAGCCACATTATAAGGCCTTTGTAGAAAGAGTCTTTGGAACGGTAGCAACTCAATTCTTTGAAGTTCTCCCCGGCTACATCGGGCACAACATTGCAGAAAGGAGAAAGATAGAAGCCAGAAAGAAGTGGGCTAAAAAGCTCTTAAAAGACGAGGACTTTGCCCTTGAAGTTTACCTCTCTCCAGAGGAATTGAGACAAAGGCTAACTGAGTTTTTAGAAAAACGCTACCGCAAAGAAAAACACTCCTTTGGCATTGTGGAGCAGCTAATACTTAACTCTCCCAAGAAACCTGCAAAGATAGAAGACGAGAGAGTCCTTGACATTCTCCTTGCAAAAGCCATCAAGCGTAAACTCACAAACAAGGGAATCAGGCTCTCCAACGCCTACTACTACTCTCAGGAACTTGCCCTCTACCACCAGCAAAACGGCGACTGCACCGTTTATGTCCGTCAAGACCTATCCGATTACAGAGTCCTCTTCGTCTTTGATGAGAAAGGAAACTTCATCGCAAGAGCCTTCAACCACGCCGCCCTTGAGAAGGACGTAAGGGCAGAGATAGCCGTTAAGTCTCAGAAGGCTGTTCAAAAGGAGCTCCGTAAACAAAAAAGGCAGATAAAGGAGTTCACCAAAACCTTTAGTGCTACTCCTTACGAGATTGCAGTCAGTTCCTTTGAGAAGGACAACGCAATTGCCTTTGACCGAAGGGGGCAGGAGACATTTGAGAACAAAGAGGTCAAGACTGCGAAAGAGATAGTTGCAAAAGTAGAAGAGGAGAAAAACGCTGTAGCGGAAGAAACCTACGAGAGTGCCTTCACAAGAGCCTTTGCCCTCATAGAGAGAATCCGTGAAGGAAGGCCCATCTCTGCAGAGGATTACGAGTTCCTTCTCTCTTATGCCAAAACAGAAGACTACGCCGAGAAGAGAGAGCTTGGCATTCTGCCGGACATTGAAAGCCTTGACATACAAATCGCTTAAGGAGGCGTACCGTGGACATCAGAGAACTGGCTAAAAGAACCTACGAGGCAAACATGGAACTTGCCTTAGAAGAGCTGAGGAAAGACGACGGCAACGACGAGGTGGTTGAAAAGTGCCTCGCGGCGGCTGTAGAAATAGCCATCAGCTTTCAAGAAATCTTTGACCAGGAGGTGAGAAATGCGTAAAGACGTCTTTGTAGCAGACCTATCAAACGTCGTAGCGTTTGTTGAAGTAATCTCCCAGGTCAAAGAAGCCGCCGCAAGGCGAAACCCCTCTGTTGGGATTATATCAGCTCCCTACGGCATCGGAAAGACGGAAACGTGCCTCTGGTTCTACACCCGCAACAAGAACACGATTTACATCAGCGTTAAGGCGGCTATGTCAACGAGGGACTTCTTTGAGGAGTTTCTCCTTGAAGTCGGCGGAACTCCCAAGGGAAACCTTTACAGGATATTTGCGGAAATCGTTGAGACTTTGAAGCAGAAGGAAGAGCCTCCGGTCATTCTGCTTGACGAGGCTAACCGCCTTGCCGAGAAAAAGAAAATGATTGAAATCCTCAGGGACCTCCACGACGAAGCTCACGTTCCGATAGTTCTTGTAGGTTCTCCTGAGTTCCTCCCGGTAGTCCGCAAGTTCGGAGCCTTCCACAGCCGAATCAGGGTAATGAAAACCCTCTCTCCCCTTTCAGTTAAGGACATTCAGAAGATAGCCTCCGCCTGCCTTGAAGACTGCCAGCTGGAGACAAGAGCCGCCAAAACCTTAAGGGTTGAAACCGGCGGAAACACAAGGCAGGTGGTTATAGCCCTTGAAGCACTTGAGAGATACGCAAAAGCCAACTCAAAAGAGACCATAACCTCAGAAGATGTTCGCAAAGTCATGATTAAGGCAAGGAAAGCCTTTGAGGAGGCGTAAATGGCAAGGACGGCTTTAAAGAGAGGAGAAGCGGCAGAGAGAATCTGGCGCTTTTTGAGGAAGACCGGCGGTGTTTTCACCGCCAACGATGTTGCCAGAATAACCGGAGTATCCCTTTACGTCTGCCGTTACTACCTGCGGTTTCTTGCACGTAGCGGTTATCTGAGAGTGGTTGGAGTCAGAAGCTCCACCAGAGAAAAGCTTTACGAAGTAAAGAAACTAACCGGGTGGAAGCCCGTTACGATTGACCACAACACCTACCGTCTAAGAGACCCTAACACCGGTAGCCAGAGAAAAGTTCAGAAAGAAGACGCCAGAGAAACCGCCCGTTCAAAAATCCTCGCCTACATAGAAAACCTTAACGGCGACTTCTCCCCCAAAGAGATTGCTGAAGCTACCGGCATTAACTACAAAACCACAGCCAACCTCATCAGGAAACTCCTTAGAGAAGGTCTCCTTGAGCAAGTTTCAAAACGTCCAAGGGCGAGATACAGGAGGGTGCAGTGAAAGTCAGAGAAGAGATAGCGTCTGTTCTGAAGCAAATGCGTACCTTCACAATCTCCGATGTTGTAAGAGAGACGTGGGACATTTCAAAAGCTCAGGTCAACTGGGAAGCCACGGTAAGGAGCTACGTGAGGAGCTTGGAGAAGAGGGGACACGCTCGCAAGATAGACAAAGTCAGAAGGAACGGCAGACTCGTAACACTTTATCAGAGCCTTGTCATGTATGCGCCGGAGAAAGAACTCAAATGGTGAGGTAAGGAATGAGCGTTGTGATAAAGCCTGCAAAGTTTACAGACCCCGACGGAGTTACTTACTTCATATCCGCCGGAGGAACTGTCTTTTTGGAGCTTGACACCTTAAAAGAGCCAAAAGAAGGAAAAAGGGAAAAAGAGCAGAAGAGAAAACACCGCAAGATAGCCCACTACGATTTTTACACAAAAACCCTTTCAAAACAAGAAAAGGGAAGAGACGGACTTTTTGTGAAAGGACTTGCTTTTGGATTTCCTTACCATCTGTGTAAGTTTCTCCATACCGAACCCGGCTACGGTTTAAAGTGGCTTGTAGTCAACTACAGCGGAAAAGTTTACAGGGTAAGTGCCGAAGAGTTCTTCAAAAAAGGCTACTTCCTCAACTTCAAGAAAAAGGGAATAGAACTGAGAATGTTCCTTGAAATTTCCAACTGGGAGGTGTTGTGATGTTCAGGGCAAAGTTACAAAATGCAAGAAAGTGCGAAAGACCCGCAAAGCTCGTGGAAATTGAACTTTTCCCCAACGAAGGAATGGTTACTTACGGAAACGAGAAGTGTCCGGATGTCAGGGAGTTTATCAGGTGGCTGGGAAGAGCGGGAGTCAAGAAGGAAATAGAAGAAAACCTTGACGGAACGGTTGAATTCAAGTTTTACACAAGAAGGATGGGAAGAGGAGGGGGATGGAAATTAAGAAAAGTTTACGTTCTAAAACCCTACTAAAGGAGGAGCGAAGTGAGAATAACAGTTCCGCTTCACAGCGACCCGCTTGCAGGCGAAAAGATAACCCTCTATGAGGATGGCAAGGGAAAAACCTACCTCGTGGCAAAGAAAGTGCTTAACAACACAATAGCCCTCTACATCCTTCCGGACGATTTTCCGGTCTGGATGGTCAAAGTTCTCTTCGGACCGGAGGCAAAGATAGAAGAGGAACCCAAGTGGAAGGTAAAAATCACCGTTTAAAGGAGGAAGAGAATGGCTCACTGTGATGAAGGAGTTAGAAAGTTTGTAGAAAAAGAGCCGCTCCCTCAGGGAAGCGGAACAGAAGAAAAAGAACCTGACTTTGTAGAACTTTTAGACAAATATGAAGAAGTTGAGGCGAAACTTCAAGAGCTAAACGAAGAAAAACAAAGGATAAGGTCAATCCTCTACGCCAAGATGAGCTTAAAGCAGATAGAAAAAGCCTCTTTTCTCACCTCTACAGGAACAAAGTTTGTTCTTCAAATTCAAAAAGTTAAGAGGGAAACCGTTGACAAGAAACTCCTGAGACAGGAACTCGGAGAAAAGGCAGAGAAGTTTATAACCGTTACGGAAACCGAATTCCTCTCTATAAGACCCGCAAAGAAAAATATGGAAGAGCTTAAAAACAAACTTCAAGAGGAGGTAAGGCAATGAAAAAGTTTGAAACACTTGAAGAAGCTGTAAAGGGGTGCAACGGTAATCCCGACCAGAAATTTATAAAGCTCGGAGAAGCGGAAAAGGACGGAAGAAAATATCACCTCGTTCTCGTTCCGGTTGTAAACGGCTACTTCCTGGACGTTTACGCTGAAACGGAAGAAGGATTTTCTCCTTTCAACCACTACCTTCCGGAAGAAGTAACTATGGCTCTTATCTACTGGGAAGAAAAAGGGATAGAAAGGCTGGAAGATGAAAAGTGGAAAGATTACGAGACGAAAGAACTTTATCAAGAGGAGGTTTAGCCATGGATAACAAGGCAATTATTGAAAGACTGAAGCAGTTGGGACTCCAGAAAGACCTTCACTGGGTAATCTTGGAAGAAAACGGAAAACCCTACGTTACTCTTGACGGACTCCTCTACCTTTCCCAGAACCACCCGGAATCCCACAAAAGAATCAAGAGCATAGATGCCGAAATACTTGACTCTGCCATTCCAATCGTGAAAGTAACCGTTACACTCTGCGACGGCTCCACGTTTGCAGGACTCGGTTCAGCATCAAGCGATGAGGACACGGAAAGGAAAATTGAACTTGCAGAAGGCAGAGCCACATCAAGAGCCTTAAGAAAAGCCTATGCCCTTGGAGTCCCGATTAAAGAACCAGAGGAGAGCAATGCCTGATAGGAAGACCCTGGCAAAGATTCACATTGCCAAGAGAGAGCTTGGACTTTCAGACATCGAGTATAGGCGTATACTCCGTCTTTGCTTTGGCGTTTCAACCTCAAAAGACTTGAGGGAAGAGGAGGCTTACGACATCCTCTCTCTCTTCTGGGATATGGGGTGGAAACCTGCAAAGAAGGGGAGAAAGGATGCTTAGCTCTGGGGAATTTTTAGCCAAATTGAACCTTGCGGAGAGGGAAGTTTGCAAAGGACTTGAAGTCATTATCCGAAGCCACCATCAGCTTGACATTGCAGAGGAAGCACTACTCAGGGCAAAGAGAGCCATTGAAGGGGCAAAAGAACTCGTTGTTGAGAGTGAAAGACTTTTAAAGGAGGGAGGCGTTGGTTAAGTTCATTTCTGAAGCAGTTTTCAGGAAACGCTGTGGTTATCCCATTACTACCCTTTTCAGAAAAAGAAGAAGGTTAAGCTTCTTTTCCGTTAAGCTTAAACAGAGATTTATTCTCGTGAAGATTCATCCAGACGGCAGAGTTGAACCTATCCACGTAGACAAACTGAGAGGCTTTAAGCTCCCGTGAGGTGGTAACCTTTCCACCTGCCATCTCTCTTTGCCTTAGACTACAAAGAAACTGCCTTGGTGAGGTAAGGAGAGATGGCAGAATTCTTCCACGGCGTTAAAGTTACTGAAAAACTAAAAGGCGTGATTCCTTTTGTAGAAGTTCCGTCGGCAATAATAGGTCTCGTTGGAACTTCCCCACTTGGAAAAAAAGACGAAATTTTCGTAGTAAGGAACTGGGACGAAGCCCTTGAAACTTTTGGAGAACCTACCCCAAACTCTACAATCCACAAAGCCTTAAGAGCTTACTTTGACCACAGAGACTGCACCTGTTTAGTAGTAAGCGTTGGAGAAAACCCCGACGAGACTGCCGACACAGACATAACAGAGGGACTTCACCTTTTTGAAAAAGCAAAAAGCATATTCGGATTTTTCCCAAAAATCATTGATGTTCCCGGCTTTTCCCACGAAACTACCGTTGCTCAGGCTATGTCCTCCTTAGCTGACAAGATAAGGGCAGTAGCTTTCATCAACGCACCTGCCAGCGTTTCCCCAGAAGAAGCACTGAGTTTTAAGAATAACTTCTCCTCAAAGAGAACCTACTGCTTCTACCCACGGGTTAAGGTTCTTGACCCGGCAACCGGAGAAGTAGTCTACGACTGGCTCTCAAGTAGAGCGGCAGGTTTGACAGTAAAAACAGACTTTGAAAAAGGCTTCCACGTTTCCCCGTCAAACAAAGAACTAAAAGGCGTCGTAGGGCTTGAAAGAATCTTAACCTACGTTCCCAACGACCCCACAAGCGAACTCCAACACATAAACAGCCAAGGAATAATCTCTGTCAAAAGGGATAGAGACGGCTTTAGGCTCTTTGGAAACTGTTCAACAGCCTTTCCAGCTCACACCCACCCAGCAGAGGTATTTATAAACTGGGTAAGGGTTTCAGACATCCTTGACGAAACCATAGAGGACAACCTCGTTCAAACACTTGACGAAAACATCATAGACAATCCCAACGACCCAACGACTTCAATCGTTTACAGAATAAGGGAGTCCATTGACGACACCCTAAACACTTGGAAAGCAAAAGGAATAATCATCTCTGGAAGTGCAGAAGTTCCCCTTGACCTTAACACTTCCTCAGAACTTGCCCTTGGTCAAGTTCACTATCGCATAAACGACTTTGCAGTCTCTTCCCCGCTTCAGGGAATCACGATTGAGAGAGTAGCCAACTCCGACGCAATAGCTGAGGTGTTCAGGAAACTCTTTGGAGGTAATCAGTAATGGGAAACAGAATTATCTCCTTTGACCAAAATAAAGCTTGGGTTAACGGCAACGAGTTTTTCGGGCTTGTTGAAGAAGGAAGCGTAGAAGCCAAAAGGAAAATGCTTGACTACGACGGTTTTGCCTTGCCAGCCGGCGTGAAAGTTCCTGGTGGAAAACTTGAGCCGATGACCGCAAAGCTGAAAGCTAAAGTCAACGACCCTCTGGTCTTAAAAGAATTCAACAGAAACAGGGGCTTTGTCCAGCTAAAGCTAAAAGGGAGAGCTACCGTTTACGCTTCAACTCAGGGCGTAGTTGAAGACCAGGACGTTTCCACCCGAATTAACGGCTTCTTAGAAGAAGTTCCAACTCCTGATTACAAGAACGGAAATGAAATCTCCAACATGGAGCTAACGATTCACGTTCACTTCCTTGAGGTAGCAGTCAATGGAGCTGTAGTCCTTAAGGTTGATACCACGAGCGGAGAAGTAGTTCCGAGAGATCTCATTTAAGGGGTGAATGAATGGTTAAGCAGAACGTCATAATTGTTTGCGAAGGCATAAAAAGGAACGGGCTTGTGGTAACGGAAGAGATTATAGACCAAGTGGTAGAAACCTTTTCCTCCCTTAACTATAAACCTCCGATAGTGATTGGACACATAAACCGTTACAAAGACGGAGACCCAGCGGCTGGGCGGGTTCTCGCTTTGAGGAAAGTAGAACACAACGGAAAAGCGTGTATCTCTGCAGACCTTCTTATAGCCCCATGGATAGAGGAGAGCGTTGAATCCGGAGAATACGACGGATTCAGCGTAGGCATCTATATAGACCCCGAAAGTGGCAAGCACTACCTCCACCATTTGGCTCTTCTTGGAGCAGTTCCACCGGCAGACCAATCAGCAGGTCTTTCTGCCGGGGAGATAAAGCTCTCTATAAAGCCAGAAGACCTGATAATCCTTGACTTTCAAGGAGTGAAACTTTCAACCTGTTGTGAAGGAGGAGGAAAGATGGACGTTAAAGCGATTATTACCGCACTTGTTGCAAGCGAAGAGTTTAAAAAAGAACTCGCCAAAGCGGCACAGGAAGCCGTTAAAGTAACCCTTTCAGCTTCACAAGCTAAGCACCAAAAAGAGCCAAACGAGCTTGAAAAGCTCTACAAAGAAGAGAAGATAGAGAGAATCAAAGAGATTGCCCTCTCTGCCGGAATGAGTGAAGAGGGCGTAAAAGCTCTTGAAACCTTGTGCAGTCTCTTTAAGCCCATAATCCAGCTATCAGGTGGAGGAACGCTCTCCCCATTTGACCTCCTTGAGAAAGCCTTAAAGAGCATAAAGCCTCCAGACGATGACCTACTAAAGCCCATAACTCTTTCAGCCTCAGAACAAAAAGAGACCGACATCTTTGACCTATCAATTGCAAAAGTCTTTACTGTGGGAGGTAAATAATGGACGGAAAGATTGCCACATACGAAACAAAGGAAATTGCGGTAGTAGCAGAAGTTCCCCATAAACCTGTAATCCTTACAAAACAGCTTAAAGCCGACCAAGGCGTTCTAGAAGCTGGAAGCGTAATAGCAGAAGATGCAAGTAATAACCTCGTTCTATACGACCCTTCAAATACAGACCACAAGGTAGTAGGCGTTTTAACGAGAACTGTTGACACGAGCAAGAACGTTAGTGCCCTCGTTCTCATCCACGGCGTTGTAAACGGCAGATTTCTTAAAACGGCTTCCGGTGGAGCAGATGAAACCACCATCAAAGCCCTTGAAGAAAAAACGATTTGGACGATTTAGGAGGTAAGAGATGGGATTTCAGATTGACCTTTCAAAGTTTTTAACCCCTGCAAAGGTTAAAGACTACATTAAACGTTCTCCTGTCAATCCGAAAACTTTTACCAAAGAACTTTACTCAAAAGATGTTGACACCCATCCTTCTCCCGTTTACAGTATGGCTGAGATTCAGGAGGTAATTGGGAACGTTCCTCTTGTTGTAAGAAGTGGTGAACCTGTAAATGTTGCCGGAGACAAGCTTGCTTTCAGCTTGATTGAACCGCAACCTATTGACATTACAGATACCCTGAGCGCTGTTGACATTATGAACATGATGGCTCTTGGGGACGTTGTCGTTGAGAAGCTGATACAGGAGAAAGTCAACAAGTTCAGAAGGATTGTCCTTAACACCGTAGAAGCCCTTGCGATAGACTCGTTGGACGGAAAAATCAACTACAAGATGAAGGTTCAGGGAGGCTACGACACCTTTGAAGTTAACTTTGGAGAGACAAAGAGGAAAGATGCCTCTACTAAACCTGAGAAGCTCTCAGACTTCTACAAGCTCCTAACTGCTATGAAGCTAGAACTCCAAAAAGACGGCTACGGTGGCAACGTAGTTACTTATGCCGGTGTGGACGTTTACGGACTCCTCCTTGACCTTTCAAACAACTACACCGGGAAAGCCATAAGGCTTGAAATGGCAAACGGCGGTATCATGGTAGGCGATGTTCTCGTTAAACCCGTTAACTCTGTTTATACCGACCCTCAAACAAAAGCCGTCGTGAAAGCTGTTCCCGACGACCAGATGGTAATGGTGGACCTTGACGCCCCGTTTAGGCTCAGATACCTCGCCATTGACGACCTGAGAGCTCTAAAACAGGCAAGAACCGCAAGTGCAGTAGCTGCTCCTCTCTTTGTAACCTATAATGACAAGGGTAAGAACATAGAACTTGAGGCTCAGAGCAAACCACTTGTTATCCCTGTCCCTCAGGCAATCTGCTGGAGCAAGGTAATCGTATAACCCCTCTCGGGGGCTTTTGCCCCCGGTTTTAAGGAGCTCCCATGACGGTTGAGGAACTCAAAAACCTTATTACCGTAGAAGACGTAAAAAAACATACACCAAAGGACATTTTAGAGAGTGTAACCTTCAACAGTGAATCTCTTGGCGTTGACGACACCGTTATAGAAAGAGCCATTGACGTTGCCGTTAGAAAACTCTTCATAAAACTCAAGAAATGCGGGAAATCAGACCTCACAGATGACGAAAAAGAGATTGCGAAACTCTACTTGCTAAAAGACGCAATCTACCAACTCTACACAATGAATGAAACGGAAAACATCTCAGCAGATAAGCTTCAAGAGGCACGGCAAATCCTAAAAGACTGGCTTGGAGACTGTGGAAACGAAGAGCCAAAGAAAATTACTACCATCAAGGTGGTTTGCTATGAAAGAAACTTCCCTTTCTGATAAAAAGGTCGGCACTGTAAGGTCCTTAACGAAGAAGCTAAACATCGGCGACGTCCTTTTTGTAAGGAACTTCATAGAAGCACCTGTCAAACTTTTTGAAAAGCCCGCAACCGAAGAGTACTTTGATCTCATAGAGTACATGCTACTTGATTACCAGATAGAAACAGCTCTTGAAACAAGAAAAGCGGCGGTTCTTTCCATTCCCCACTTTTTTGACGGAGACGAAAATGCAGTTGATACTGTAAAGAGAGCGCTTGAAGACATTGACTTTGAACAGGACTTAAAGCTCTTTTTGAATTTCCTACCTTACGGCTGTTACTTCTTCATAGTAAACTGGAAACTTGAGAACAGCTTCTATAAAGTCTCCTCAATAGACCCAGCCCACCCAAGGTATTTCGCTTTTGATAGAACAACAGGGAAACCTGTTTTAAGGACGCCCTTAGGCTATAAGTCTTTACCCGACCGCCGTATTCTCTATTTCCGCAGGAACCCTACACCTGAGAACTCATGGGGGCAAAGTATCCTAAAAGCCTGCTATCCTATGTGGAAGTTAAAGTATGAAACTATTTATCAGCTCTATCTTTACCAAGACAAATTTGCGAATCCTCCTGTTGCGGCAATAAAGAAAGAAGGAGACATCCCGGAAGATAAGGTAGAACAGCTAACAAGAGACTTGGCACAGCTTCAGAGCGGAGCTTCTGCCTTCTTCCAGGGAGTAGATGAGGTCATTACTATAAACCCCGGCAACACCTCAGACTTCTGGACAACGATAGAAAAGTGCGATGCCGCGATTTCCAAGGCTATAACAAAACAGACCCTTACAATGAACAACGCAGAAGTGGGTGCTTACAGCCTCGGTAAAGTTCACCAAGAGACCTTAGAATCTGTAGCCATACTTGATGCTCAATACCTTGCTCGCAAGCTCAACATCACTCTAATAAAGTGGATACTTGAACTTAATAACGTCAAAGGCAAGTGCGAGTTCAAGTTTGAAATTCCAAACGAGGCAGACCTCAAAGATATTTTTGAAGCCATAGACAAGGGACTGAAAGTTCCAGCAAGCTACCTATACCGCCGCCTTAACGTTCCTGAGCCAAAAGATGGTGAAGAAGTCATAGCCAATACCCCGCAACCCATTTCCCTCTCTGGAGGTAAGCCCGTAAATTTTTTTTAAGTAGCGAAGAGAAAAGCCCTCTGGAAATTCAGGGGGAGCTGGTGGACAACTTCCTGTCCATAGTTAACGAAATCAAAAAAGAGAATGCAGAATTTTTAGCGAACACTCTCAAAAAGAGGATTGAAAAGCCCCGATTAAATGAGAGGGAGCTCCATACCTTTGCCAACTTCTTACATACCGTGTTAGTTCTCTCCTACCTTCTCGGACACTATCACGGGGCAAAACTTACAAGAGAGATAAAGCTTTCAGACCATTTTACCCTTCCGTATAGGGAAGCCATTACCTATCTTCGCTCAATGATTCCAATGACGAGAGAGGAATTCAATAAGCTTAACGACCACCTTAAGTTCAGAGCTTTCACAATAGCCTATGTTTCCTCAGAAAACCTTATCAATAGACTAAAAACTATTTACGAAAAAGGACTAAAAGAAGGAAAAACAAGCGCTGAAGTTCTTCAAGAAGTCAAAAAACTCCTGCCAGACCTTACCTCTGCACACTTATCCACTCACTACAACACAAACGTAATGACAGCCTACAATGCAGGTAAGCAGAGCTATTTCAGAAACAGCAAATCTGTCCACTACCTTATGTATAACGCAATTCTTGATGGACACACCACAAAACTGTGTAGGAAACTCCATGGGATCATAAAACCGAAAAATGACCCATTTTGGGATAGGTTTTACCCACCAAACCACTACAACTGCAGAAGCACCGTTTACCCTGTTCACAAAAGCGAACTCGGAAAAAAAATCACCACAGTAGAATTCACAGAAGACGGGAAGCTCCGCAAGAGAGAAACCGTTTTAAAACCCTCAAAACTAACCGGTAAATTTAGAGACCCGCAGATTCTTAAAGAACACCAGTTTAAAGGAAATCCAGAAAAAGCAATCTACGAAATTCCAGACTCATTAATAGACAGAGCCTTAAACTACGGCATCTTAGAAGATCTAATAGAAACGGCAAAAGGTATCTTCCAAGAACTTACAGAAGAAAAGCTAAAGCAAGCCTTTGGATTTACCCAACCTAAGGTTCGTGAATTTATGAATTGGGTAAAGAAAATCATAAAAAGCGACTGGAAACCAAAGGGAGAGCTTAAAAACATCGGTTGGATAGACAAAGAAATAAGAGAGCTTGTAGAAAAATTAACGGACTTTAAAATCAAAAATCCAGTAATAACTGTCAACGATAAAGGGATTCTACACATGATAAGGGATGCCAAAAATAAGAGAGGAACGGCTATACCTTTAAAGGAGCTCTACAGAATCCCAAAAACAATAGTTTCACCTGAGGCTATACTCCTTGACACAAAGGATAAATCGGGGAAACCTGTTTTACTGTTTGTGAAAAGCGTCCCAGGAAAAAAGGCAAAATTTGTTGTTAAATTAGAAACACCAGTAAAAGTGAAAATTGAAGGTAAAAGGAAGAAAGTGTTCCTCAATCTGCTTAAGACCTCTGGACTTGTAGAAATCCCAGACTTAAAGCATCCTCGCTACAAAATATTGAAGGGTAAGTTAAACTAAGTTAGGCGGTGGTGGGAGGACGCCCACCCCCTCCATAGATGCCACTCCCAAAGAGGGAGTGCCACCAGCCAGCCAGGGCGACTTTCTGGCTTTCACCACCGCCTAATATAAATGATAGCCTTTCCTTGGCGTTCTTACAAATTAACCTTACCTAACAAATTTCTCATCTTTTTTTTGAAAATAAAGAAATAAATGAGAAATTCCAGCGGACAGACCGAAAATTTCTCATCTTTTTCTTGATTCTCCCCTTTACCCCTTTTTACACCCCTTTACGCCTTCTTACATTTTTCTCAATTTTTTCTTTATCGTTTCTCATTTTTTTCTTTACCTGAGAAAATAATCCTCTGCC
>Ga0256833_1001736_pt1 | contig 15673 bp, 15 predicted proteins | sample 356284metaG_FD_190535 | JGI IMG/M metagenome (GOLD analysis project Ga0256833, IMG submission 190535) | Hydrothermal vent microbial communities from Mid Atlantic Ridge, Atlantic Ocean - 356-284 | ecosystem: Environmental > Aquatic > Marine > Hydrothermal vents | place: Atlantic Ocean: Mid...
TAGGCTGGCTCTGCAGGAGCTAATACTGCCTGAGGCGAGGCACCTGGTCTATCAGGTGAAGTACAAGTAGGGCCTCAGTCTTCCTCCCACCACTCTCTCGGCGGCACAAGCCACTCCTTGAGCTCCTCCGCGACATCGTCCTCCAGAGCCTCCTGGAATAGCAGGAGCACTTTGTCGCCCTTACTAACAGTTATCCTGCCGAAGTTGAAGGGGGTAACAGCTATCCACTCCCTCCCCTTCCTTATGGCCAGCACCTCCGCGCCGACGTCCTCGAGCTTATCCGCCAGATCCTTTATTGCGAAGTCCTTCACCGCTATGAACTCCCAGAGCTGCTCCTCAGCCTCCTCAACGACCTCCCTCAGCACCTCCCTATACTCCTCCCCCGCCGGCGCGGCTATGGACGATGTCACGGCATCCGCTATGTCCTCGAGCCTCGTGACGAGGTTCAGTAGTGCTGTCCTGCACCCCGGCTCGACCCCCTCCAGCTTCGTTATGGAGTCCATTAGGGAGAGCCTCATGATGTCTAGTGTGTACTCCATCTCGAGGATCTCCTCAGCGAGCTTCGGGTCCTGCGCCCTCAGGTGGTAGAGGGCGAGGTAGTTGAGGAGGTAGACCAGGTCGATCATCGAGTCGAGCCTTTCCAGTATGGGCCTTACCCCCGGCGGGGGCTCCTCCTCAGTGAGCTCCCCGATCCCCAGGAGCTGGAGCATCTCGTCAACGTTCTCTTTGTGGCCGAAGACGTAGATCACGTCGCTGTCATCGATGACGACGTCGTCCTCCGGGGCTATGACCCAGGACCCGTCCCCTCTCATTATGGCGAGGACGTCCACGGCGTACTCCTCGGTCACCCAACCAACGCTCTTCTCGAACACCGCTGACCCGGGGACCTTCGCCACCGCCTTATCGCTGACCTTCGTGAGCCACGCACCGACCTTCGGCGGGGTGTGCCTCCTCATGAGGGTTAGGTAAACGAGGTCCTTCACGGCGTCGACGACCTTGTCTATGGCTGAGGCGTAGAGGTAGATGGGCATGGCCCCAATAGCTGCCTCAACCCTGTGCCCTATGCTGAGGGACGTGTGTATGATGATCTGGTAGATGACCTCGCTCACCGCCTGCTCGAGGCCGACTACGTGCCTGGCAGCGGACCTGTCGCCGTGGGTGAACGCATATACCCCCAGGTAGAGGCCTGACTCGACGTACTTCCTCAGCCGCAGGAGGGCGTCTACGACGGGGGTGGTGGAGTATCTCGGGTGGGCCGGCTTTGCGTGGAGGGCCCTGTGGATCTCCATGAGCTCCTCATCTAGGCGGGGCTCCCCCTCACTCAACTTTGCATTTTCCCACTTATCCAGGCCCGCGGGAGTTATAAAGCATGAACATTATACAGAACGGAGGACAGACATTAAAGCCTGGGAAAGCAGGGGAACATGGGTAAAGGAATTGAGAACCCTCCTACCAGCGTTGCTCGCAGCGGTTCTGGTAGCCCTGACGACAGCCCATCCCTCACTCAGCGAGCAAACCCCTGATGCGGAGGTTGTTTCATGGTTAACGGATCTCTCAGCGTTCTTTAGTGACCTCCTAAGCAATATGAGCCCGTCGTTCGTCTCCACCGTAGGCGGGGAGGAATTCATCCCTGCAGGGAACGGCACGTCCTACAACATTACCTGGGTCGGGGAGCACGAGCGACTCAGCGTTGTCGTGACGTACGTTGATGAGGTGCCGTACAGGATAGTTGCTGTCCTCAGGGTTGGGTCGGACGCGCAGTGGCATCCGTACCCAACAATGCTCGATGTGTTTGATGATGTGGTCAACTACTACGAGGGGATACTGGGCAACTACTCCCCCGACCTAAGCTCGGGCATAGAATCCTTTAACAGGTATTGGTCCGCCCGATACCCATCCCTAGAGGGCCGCAAGATCTATGTAGGGCTGGGTAAGCCTGCCCAGGTCCTTGTCAGACTAAAGGACGAGTACGGCGTCATAAAGCTGGTCATCGCCGACCAGCTCGGCCCCCTAAGGAGAACCAAGGAACCCAGAACCCTTGGCGGCTTCAGCGTCGAGGAGTCACTTCTTCGTGAGAAGTTCTGCGGGAGCGCGTGCATGATTGAGGGTATTTGGGTCTACGTGAAGGATCACCTCAAGCCCGTATACGTCATCAGGTCGTACCTCGACGGCGAGGGAGAGGTCGTTGCCGTCGATGCCTCCACGGGATCACCTATGTATGAGGATAGGTGGGCCAACGAAGAACTAGTTACTTCATCCCCGAAACCGCCCGACCTGAGAGTTATTGCGACCAACATAGCCGAAGTAACTGTCATCGCCTCAATTATCTTAGCAGTGATTGCTGTCCTTTTGTGGCGCCGCAGGCACCCAGGCGAGGGCATACCTGGATGGGCCGGGTTGCTGGTGATTGCCGCCATACTTGCTGGGCTACTGGTTCTGGTAACTGTGATGGTGGGTATGGGAGGGCTTTGGTCTAGTTTATGCATACTCCCTCCAGGCGGCCTATGTGTCCGTGGGGTCGAGGACTTCGGAAATACCGGGAAGGTGGTTCATCTTGGTTTCTCAAGCGGGCATAACGGTTTCGTGGCCTTAAAGTTCGTCGCGTGGAAGGGGGCCTGGGTGTCGGAGTGCGTTAAATGCGTGTTCATGGTCCCTCCGGGCAGTGTGGGAAACGCCACCATCGTATTTGACGGCATACCCAGCGTGGTCGAGGGCAGCCTCAAGGTCGGGGTGTACGGTTACCCCGCATACCTATACCAGCCTTACACATACCTTGAGTGGGGGAGGTGCGGGGCTTGACGGTTAGGGAGAGGATACTGGAGTTCCTCATGGGTAGGGAGGGCGAGTTCTTCACGGCCGAGGAGATAGCGAGCGGTATTGGGGAGGACCTCACCCCGGCGGAGGTCTACGCCCACATAGCACACATAGCTAAGTCGGTGAGGAGGTCTTTCGGGGGGAGGGCATACATAGCGATCAAGTACCCCGTGTGCCTGAAGTGCGGTTACGTCATAAGGGTTAGGAGGCCGAAGAAGCCGAGCAGGTGCCCTAGGTGCAGGAGCACGTGGGTTAGCGAGCCCGAGTTCGCTTTCGTTAGGGACTGATCGGTCTTAAGCACCTTATTAACGCCTCACCGCTCTGGTTACGGTGTTTTTATTTGGTGAGGGCGGGGAGGAGGTTCAGGAGGGCGCTGGGCGCCTCACTGACCTCCCTCCTCGCCCTGGTCGTGATTGAGGCCTTCACCGGCTACGAGCTCATATACTTCAGGTCGGGGCTCGTGGAGATGCCCTCCCTCCTCATCCTTCTGCCAGCCCTCATGGCAATGAGGGGTAACATCAATGGCCCCTACATACTCCGCCTAATAAGCTCCCTCCACCTGGGCAGGGCTGAGGCTAGGTTCTTGAGCAGGTACAACGGGTTCTGGATCGGTACAACACTCTCCTTAATGGTCGTAGCCACCTCCCTCGTCTACCTCGGCGCCATGGGGATCTCGTTGGCTCTGGGCGTGCCGATCCCTGCTCCGGAGGAGTTCCTCATAATAGCCCTCCTAACCTCCTCCCTCTCCTTCATGATAGCGGCACCGGTCATGACCCTGGCCACAGTGATCCTTTACCGTGGGGGCCACCAGGTATCCACAATCATCCCCCCGGTCTCGATGAGCCTCACCGATGCCCTTACCCCTGTCATTCTCTTCGCGTCCGTAGAGCTAACGAAGCCGCTGAATAGGTGGGTGAAGCTCTTGCTTTCGGGCGCCATGATAGCGGCTGCCGCTGTTGTGATCTACCTGGCGCGGAGGCGTGAGGCTGGGGTGGGGAAGGTGGTTAGGGAGAACCTACCTGTCGCCGTCTTTGATGCCCTCATCTCTGGGTCAGGGGGCTCTGTCCTCGCGAAGATGCCGGGCCTCGTGACCAGAACCGGCTTAATCGCTGCGGTTCCAGGCCTGAACTGCTTGGTCGGCGGCGTCGCCGGCTCCGTGGCTAGTGGGGTTAGTGTGAGGCTCCACCTATCCGGTAGGGTGAGAATGATGGAGGTTATGGCTGAGGTCGCTGCGTTTCTTGTGTCTGCTGCGACCTCTACTGCTGTCCTCCTGGCGCTGGTCTCACAGCTCTCCTTAGTCACTGATCAGGTACCAATTTCGTTGCCTGCCGCCCTAGCTGCTCTCTCTGCTGGGTTAATTACTTCCCTGCTTCTCTCACTTATCGCTGTCTGGATGAGTGGGGTTGTTTTTAGGAGGGGTGTTGACCCTGAGAACGTTGTGTTCCCGACCCTCACTGCGTTGGGTGATTTCCTCACGCCCATGACTTCAGTGGCTCTTCTCTTGTTTTTTGTTGGTGTTCTTGGTTAGGTGCGAATGTTTTGGATGCATTCCTTTATGTCTCTCTCGTGTATCTTCTTTATCCTTGTTGAGGGTAGTGGCGCCTCTCTTATCTCGTAGTATATGCCCTCCTCGTCGATATCGATCTCTATGACTATGTCAGACCACATTACGAGGAGGTACGGGTAGTTGGACGGGTTCCGTAGGTTGTAGATGGTTATGTTCGTGACGCCCAGGTTTGAGAGCAGTGAGTACCTGAGGTTTAGGTATGGGGTTAGGCACCCGACCCCCGCGACGTCGAGTAGCCTTTCAAGGTGCCCCGTGAATATTATGTCGATCCCGATGTCCAGCGCAAGCGAGTGCTCTACGTTAAGGAAGTACTTTGGGTGAGTCCTGCCTGGGTCCAGGTGGACGAACAGCGGCATCGCCTCCTCTTGGTCCTGTTTCCCGGCAGACTGCATCATCTCGTTGAAGTTCGTGCTAGATAGCGTGAGAACCGCTATGCTCATCCCGCTCCTCGTTGCCTCTGTGCCGAGGTATCTTATCAGTCCGAGGGTGTGGTCCGTTCTTACGAGTCCGGGTCTCCTGTTTATGAGAAGTATTGATGTCCCGGGCGGGATCTCCTTACCTATGACTTCGGCAAGGCGTGTACAGTTAATGGGTAGTGGTCTCTTCCTCGACCTCAACTCCTTCGCTAGGGTGGGGCTGACGTGACCGAGTGTCCGGACCCCTCCCTTTATCTCTATTAGGTATGGTGAGTCCGTTACTGGTGCGAACCTGTGTTTTTTGACGAGGACGTACCTATCAAGGACTGTCAGCGGGCACTTCGGGTTGGACCTCATGCCGAGCTCTAGCACGACGTCCGCAACATACTCTAGGAGGTTCTGCTCGGTGGTTACTGGGGTGCCTGACTCGGATATCAGTATCAGTAGTCCCTTCTCCCTTGTTGTGAACCTGTAGAGAACGGTCTGGAGCCAGGTTCTCTGCTTATCATATTGTCGGAGGGTTTTGAGGACGGCCGTGACGTTGTCGACGACCACTATGTCGGCCCAGGCCCCTGGGCCCTTATCCGTTATGAGCTCTGTCAGGTACTCGACGAGGTCTTCACCGCCAAGAACCGGTAGCTGGACTATCCTTACGAGCCCCGCGCGTACATACTTTGTCAGAGGTATCCCTACTGACTCGGCCCTTTCAATGATCTTCTCCTTGTCCTCGGCCAGCGATATGTATAGGGCTCTGGATCTCCTCCTCTCGATATTCTTTACTACTGTGTATATCGCTGTGAAGGACTTGCCGCTGCCGGGAGGCCCCTCTAGCGCGAGCACTGTCCCTGGGGGTATCGTCAGCTGTTCCTCGAGGCCGTCTATCCCTATAACGTAATCCATTTTGGCCCACTGTATGAGACTGTGTTCTGTATTTAAATCCCCATAAAAAGATTAATTAGAATTAAACTAAAAACAAAGTAGAAATTATAGGCAACCACAGCCAGTTCATCACCAATAATCAGCAAATCCTGAGGCCAGGCCTAACGGGCTCAGCTACCGTAAGAATCACCGGCTTCTCTGTCTTATCGGGCGGGCAGGTAGCGAGGAGCATGCCCTGTGACTCGAGACCGGCCATCTTCTTAGGCTTTAGGTTGGCAACGACCACCACGTACTTCCCAACGAACCACTTCGGCTCATACCACGGGAGGAGCCCCGCTAGTATCTGCCTCTCCTCCCCACCGAGGTCTACGACGAGCCTGATCAGCTTCCTCGAACCCCTCACCTTCTCGGCCTCCTTAACAAGCCCCACCCTCAGATCAACCCTCTTGAACTCATCAAAGCTTATGTAGCCCTCGCCCTCAGCCATTCGAGACCACCGGGGACTAATCAATGAATGAGATAAAATCATTCACGGCCTCGGCAGGGTCAGGCTCAGCTCACCCATCACACGATGGCGTAGGCCACCTCACCGGCCGCCCAATTCGATTGAGGCGCTAGAACCAATAAGTCTGGACCTCTTACAGAACGGTTAATTATTGCTTCATTCTCTGAAACCCGCTTACAGATCAAACAGCAGTCACACGCCTGATTCGGTAGACAGTCTGAGTCGACCTACTTAAGGTAGGGGATGCTTCGGCCCACGATATGGTACTGATCTTCGCAAGTGCCTCAATCAGTACGTTGATATGGGCGATCCGGCGGTGCTGGTCGCTGTCCTTCAGGCAGATTAGGGCGGGGTTCCTAGTTCCGCATTTTTATCCTTCTCCACTAATTGGATATGGTGTCCAGTATGGATAAGGCATTGGCGGTTGTTGTGGTAGCGCTGGTATTGGTTGCGGCTTTCAGTGCCTTCAGCTTCTACCAGGTGCAGCAGCTGAGGTCTGAGGTGGCTGGTATGGCTGAGGAGGGGGCTAGCAGGGAGGACGTTCAGTCGATAGCTGAGTCGGTGCAGCAGGTCCAGGAGGCGATAGCGAATCTGAGCCAGGCTGTGGCGGAGCTCAATACCAAGATCTCGCAGACGCAGGGCCTGGGGGAGGCTGTGCAGAATCTGAGTGCAAGCATCGACTCGCTTAAGGAATACGTGAGTGAGGAGATAGCTAAGCTGAGGGAGGAGCTGAAGTACCCCCTGACCCTGACCGACGCTCTAGGGAGGTCGGTCACGTTCACGGCCCCGCCTAAGAGGATTGTTTGCACCGCCCCCTCGGCCACGGAGATAGTTTTCGCTGTGGGCGCCGGAAACCTTGTTGTGGGGGTGGACCAGTTCAGTAACTACCCCCCGGCCGTTGTTGAGGGTAAGGAGTCCGGGAGAATAGCTGTTGTGGGGGGGTTCTCAACGGTGAATGTCGAGAAGGTCGCCGAGCTCAAGCCTGACGTCGTCTTCATGGTGCCGGGGGTGCAGGAGAAGTACGTGAAGGCGCTGGAGAACCTCGGCGTCACAGTATTCGTACTATGGGAGGGGAGCGTCGGTGACGTCTACCGATCAATCCTCGTCACAGGCCTCATAACGGATCACTTCAGTGAGGCGGCCTCCCTCGTTCAGAACATAAGCGAGAGGATAGCTGAGACGCATGCGGCGGTGATGAAGTACCTTAATCAGACAGGCCAAGAACCCCTCAAAGTATATTACGAGCTCTCGCTCGACTACTGGACAGTCGGGTCGGGCTCATTCATAAATGACATAATATCCCTGGCCGGCGGCGTGAACATATTCGCTAACGAGTCAAGGCCGTACTTCCAGGCGTCCCCCGAGGCCGTTATAGAGGCGGACCCCGACGTCATAATAACGACGGGCATGGGAGGATGGTTCGGGCCTCCCCAGGCAATAATAAACAAGATAATAAGCAGGCCAGGGTGGGGAAACATAACAGCTGTGAGGGAGGGCAAGGTCTACGTCCTTAACGGCACCCTGGAAGATATCCTTGTGAGGCCAGGCCCCAGAATAGCTGCGGCGGTGGAGGTGATAGCCAGGGTACTCTACCCCCAGGCATTCGGCATCAGCGAAGTACCCAACATCATAAACGACACAGTGGCCCAGGAATGGGGTATAGACCTTGGAGCGGGCTGAGGGCAGTATAAGGAATTATTTTTTATCTCGAAAAAAGAGGCTCGCCCTATCCGTGGCGGCTCTAACCGCACTACTTACCGTATCCCTCATCCTCAACCTGTCCCTGGGACCAACCATAAGGACCCCGCAGGACGTCATACTCTCAAGCCTCCGGGGGGACCCGGTCGCCTCATACAGGGTTTGGAGGGCGGCATCAGCGGCCCTGGCCGGGGCAGCGCTCGCGGCGTCAGGCCTGCTCGTACAGGCTGCCACGAGGAACCCCATAGCGGACCCTTACATACTGGGTATAAGCTCGGGCGCGCTCTTCGCTGTTACACTGACGTTCATTAAGGAACTACCGGCGGGATTCGCCGTTAGGCCGCCGGCCGCAGCGGTCGGGGGCATCGCGGCATACCTGGCCACCCACATACTAGCTAAGAGAGCCGGTTACTCTCCCCCGGCCCTAGCCCTCTCTGGCATAGCCGTAGGCGTTGTTTTCTCAGCCGCCTCCCTCCTGCCCCTCTACATCTCATTCTTCGACGCACAGAAGGTCTTGCAGTGGTTCTTCGGCTCTTTCATCACCTCATCCCCCGAGACAGTTGCTGGTGCGTTAGCGGCGGCGTCACTCTCTATAGGGGCCGCCGCCATCCTCGGGAACGAGCTCACAGTAACCAAGGTCAGTGACTCCGTTCTGGCCGCTGAGGGAGGGAGGCCTCACCGAGTAAGGGCGGCTGCGTCACTAGCTGCCGCGGTCTCAGCCTCCTTAACGGTTGCGTGGTTCGGGGTAGTGGGGTTCGTTGGCCTCGCTGCCCCCCACATAGGTAAGAGGGCTGTTCGCTCGGGCCACGTACCACTCCTGCTGATCCCCTCGGCCCTGGCCGGGTCCATAATAACGGTCTCAGCCGACACCGTAGCTAAGTCGGCCTTCCCCCCAATGGACATACCGGTCAATATCATCATAATGCTGGTAGGGGGCCCGGCCCTAGCGTCGGCGATAATAAGCATGGCTAAGGAGTCAATCACCTAAGGCCTTACAAGGAATATCCTCACCACCTTGCCGAGCGGGTATGTGTAGGTCAGCGCCGCCCCTGACTCGGCAGCGGCTATGGCGACGAGCTGGGTCCCCCCGCTTATGTCCAGAGCCTTAGGTGATATGCTCTCGATGACCTCCCTCACCTCAGCCACCACCCTAGGGGGCGGGAGGGTCGGCTTAGGGGCCATGGGCACTACAAGAACATCACTAATGAAGCCGGTCTCAGAGAGAGCTTTGAGGAGTTCGTGACTGAACCTCGCAGGGGGTACACTACCCTCGGCCACCTCCGGGCTCGTCACCACACTCAGCCCTCTCGGGTACCTAACAGCGGCTGCGGCCAGCAGTATCTGCGGGCTGAACCCTAGTGTGACGGCATCAGGCACCGCCTCCGCCTCCGTAAGGCCCCTGGCGACCTCCAACGCCTGCTCAACATCGGACCTAACTACCTCAACCCACTCACTCAGCAAGCGAGGGTCCTTCTGATAAACGGTGAACACCTTAAACCAGATCCCCTGTTCCACCACCTCAATCACCTCGCCAGAACAGTCACCCTATCACCGAGCTCCTTCCTAAGTATGTACGAAGACATCATGGAATGGAGTGTTGAGCCACCCAAGAAGTACAGCATATGATCATTGTCTCCGGCGACCTCCTTAGCCAGGCGCTTAATGAGGGCAGCCACATAAACGGGGTCACTGCCTGAAGTCATCAGTAACGAGACGTTGACTCTTTCACTACCCCCAAAGAATCGGGCGCATTGACTGCCGGACTGAGACCTGCTCACTACTTTCTCCAGGTACAGCCCAGCTGCTACTGCGTGGGCGTAGGCCAGGGGAGTCGCTAGGATAACTACTTTTGTCAGATTGTAGTGGGTGAGTGCGCCACGTAGCACAGTAAGGATTAGTGCTAAGTCTATGGGGCCTGACTGCTCGCTCCACTCAACCGCAAGAATTATGTCCTTGCCCTCAGCCCTTTCCCTCACAGCCTCAGATGCGCTTTTAAGGCTACTGATTAGGCCAAGCGCCCTACCTAGGAAGACCCCCAAAACTTTATCGCACTTTGAGTCACTCAGTATAAAAACATCGTTTCTATCTATCATGAACTTCAATTCATAATTACTTTGAGGACGGTCTATTGAGAACTCAACACTATACTCCCTCACCGGCTCTATGCACTGGGATAGCTCCTTACTGACACAATAAGCTAACCTAGTTATGCAGCTAATGACGTCGCCAACATCTTCCTCACCAATTAACCAAACAGCACTCGTGCCCAGCCCAGCAACCTTGTCGTAGTGTTTGCTGAGCGTAAACAACCACCTCAGGCAGGAAACGATCGACGCCACGGCGTCACCGAACCTCACACGCTCCCAACTGAGTGACTCGCAGACAGAACACCCAGGGCGAGGGTCGTAGGGATCCAGTAGCTCAGCTAATGCCTCAGCGTTACTCATCCCTAACTCCTTAGCCAGAGCCAGCACGAAATACTTGAGGAGGGCGGTCTGTAAAACGAGGAACCTAGCGGACATCCCCATCCTGTCGTCGGCGGAGGTCAGGGCGTATAGGCCGAGCTCGCTAACCCCCAAGGACGGTGCACTGCATCCGTTGCTACAGAAGTTCGCCACGTTCTTCCTCACATACTTGACAGCAGAAGCGCCACCGCCGACGTTCAGCAACACCTTATCGGGGGCGAAGTTAGACGATGGATTCTCTCTCAGCAGCCTAAGCATGTAGTAAAAATATCTATCCTTGCCCTTTCCTTTCTTACACTTAACGGTGTGAGTGGAGGAACCCATCCATGGGTTCACAGCCACGCTCACTTCATCTATCAAGTGCTTCTGATAGAACATGCCTCGAGAAGCTAGAAACGTGTACATTTTACGCTGAGAGAGATTAATTCCACCGTCAGTAGGGCATAGCACGCAACGCTCTCCCCCAGGTTTAAACCTTAACAATAAGGGGGCGGGCGCTGTCATTTACCTCACCTCTACGGACTCCGCAATAGCGTATGGTGCGGTCACGCAGTATCCGGGTTCCCTATTGATGTGAAGCAAGTCTCCGCATTCGCTTACTAAACATTTCTCGCTATACCTATGAAAGACGTCGGTAACTGAACCGTCCTTCTCTATTTTGAAGAAGCCTACTGCTTTCTCATTGGGACTGACGCATACCTTCTTCTTCGGAACCAGTAATAATATTCTAGAACTCTTATCCGGGCACTCATTAAATATTCTCGTCGATAATTGCAGGATGACGCTCTTCGGTATCTCCGGAACCAGTAAAAGGAGATCGCCATCATCAACAAACGAGATAAGGGCTTCAGCCGCTTTGTCAGGTTTGGACGGTGGAGGAACCAAAAGTCTGCTATCATCACCGTCAAAAACTATTCTCACGGCACCACTGCTACGGCAGGAATGCCTGTTATTACTGAAGTGAGCGAGCATTTTTCTATAGACATTCTCTGCGTCCTCTTTCGACTTGCTGGTATAGGCAAACCGGATCTCTAAAGAGGTTGATGGGTAATATCTCGACGTGTTCTCAATGATGCGGGCTAGTGCTTTGCCTATATTTGCTGCCTGTCCCTTCACTGTGGGGACAAATATCGTTACCCTCACGTTCATATTCGAGCGATCGAGTGCTAATCTGTGGTTGCACTCGAATTCGAGGGGCTTCGCTATCCGGGAATAGATAGTTTCGTTTACTCTTTCATAGGCGTAATTGCTCACCTTGCTACATTCGCAAATTGTGGTTGAGCATCTATTTGACCCATTATGTAGAGTATTGGCGATCTCAGACATTACATCAGCATATTCGTTAATAATATTGTCAAAATTATTAATATACCCAAAAGTTAAGCCAATGAGTTTATATTTTAACTTAATTAACCTCATAGCTAAATTTATTATATTTTCTTTATTTTTGTCTTCAATAGAAATATATGGGATATAAATGTTTAAACATGGTTTACGTTTATGCTCATCATTACATCTATTTAGAACGAGTCTACCATCCCACTGGTTATCAGGCACTTTCAGTGCATCTTTAAGTAACTGAGGCGCTGTTAGAAGGTAGAGATAATTTATGAATTGATTTATTTCGCTGGCCACGTTCTCGAGGAGAGGTATTGCAGATAGGACCGCTATTGATAAATCTTTTCGTGGTATCCCCTGTTGCTGTGCTGAAGCCATCTCGCCGATTTTTCTAAGTATTCGATCAATGAGATTATTTGTTTCATTCTCTCTGCATATGTTCGGTCGGCTTACGAATGCTTGGTGTGGGAAGGGCGCGTTGTTTCTGTAATCTCTCTCGTTTTCGATGACCCCTATTACTTCGTTGTTCCTTAATGGTTGTAGCTCATGTATCCTGAGTAGCTGGTTTATTCCTTCGCCGCTGCTTGTGAACTCTATGAGGAGGTTCTTTATGTTCTTCGTCAGAGGGTCCTCGATCACGGCGAAGAGGTCTATCTCGTCTATGTCCTCCTCGGCTAGTGTGAGTTCCATGAATTCCAAGACCAGTGACGGTTCTGCGAAGTAGATCCTTAACTCATCACCGCTGAAGATTGCTCACCGTATCTCTATTCACTAATTCTCTTGATATACGTTTTCTCAGCTATAGTGCTACGAATAGTGCTACCGCAATAGCCATGAGGGAGGCCCACGTCGTTATTGATGCTCTCATTATCTGCCACCCGTCTAGGGGTGGTACTGGTATTAGGTTGAAGAGCCCTATCCATATGTTGATGTTCCCTATCACGTACAGGTACGCACCTATCGGTGGGGGCATGGCCTTCGAGGCTACGGCCAGCGCCGCACCTATTCCCAGGTTCGTCGCCGGTCCCGCCGCCGCGACGAGCATCATGTACCGCGGGTTCGGTGGGGTGAATAGGGGCATGACCACCACGGCCCCGGGTGCGGCGAAGACGAAGGGCGTTCCGAAGGACTTGGCAGTTATGAGTGCTATGGCAACCGTGAACGCAAGAAAGGAGTAATTCGCTTTATAGGCTGCTGCCATACCGTAGTGCCTGGCCACGTACCTGTGGGCGAGCTCGTGGCCCACGAACGCCGTCGCGACCGCCGCTGCCGCCACCCCTAAACGGGTGAGGTCCCCCTTGATTATTCCTGAGGCACCGAAGGCGATGGTCAGCGCCGCCCAAGAAGTGAGCAGATCTAGGGTCTCATTCCATGGGGTGAGGCGCCGTGGCCTTGCCCACCTGCCGTAGGGGCTCGGGTATGGGTACAACTCCCGCACCGTGGGTTAGGGGTGTGTGAGGTAAAAAGTTGGTCAGATCGTGTTGAGGAGCTCCTTCAGCTTCTCTTTGATTGTCTCGAGCTTCTTCCTCAGTTCCTCGTTCTCCTGCTTCAGCTTCTCTGCCTCCTCCCTCACCTTGGCGATGTCCTCCCCGGCAGCGACCATCGCGGCGAGGGGGTCTAGCTCGCCCTTAACGAGCATCTCGTAGGTCTCCCACACGAGTTTTCCGGCCTCTGTCTTCTTGTTTAGGTGGTTCCTTATGGTGGCCTCAGTCCTCCCGAGCTCCTCAGCTATCTCGCTCACCGGCATCCCGGCCTTGTGCCTCGCTAGGGCCCCAGCCGCTACGGCGAGAGAGTCTATCCAGGTCAGCCTGTCCTCAGCGTCCTTTATCTTCTCAAGCACGTCCTTCCTCAGGAGGGTCCCGATCAGTAGGTACGTCTCGAGCCTGTGAATGTCCTGCCTTCCCTCAGGCCTTATCGGGATCTGCGCAGCCATCATCCCACCCCACGTCATAATTCCCGGTCATCAATATAAGTTTTTGATTGATTAACGCCGTGCACGTCAGCGATCTTATATATAAATGATTCATAGACACCTGCACACAACACTAAAAATAGTGAAAGAAGGTAGTAGATACGGGTGAGTCCATGGAGGCCCGCATCATAAGGGTCATAAAAACACAGGAGGGCCTCTACGACGCGCTAATAGACCTCGACGGGGAAGACGGGTGGCTAATAGCGGTGCCGGGCCTGATAAGGGAGCCGGACGAGGTCCTCGTTGAGGAGGTGCCTGACGGGATAGAGCTCAGGCTGAGGAGAGGGGGTGAGGGAGTAGCTTCCTGCCACATCTCGAGGAAGGCCCTGGAGGAGGGCTTCGTCACGATGACATGTCCCAAGGGCAGGGCATGGGTCCTTAGGAAGGACTCCCTCCGCCGCCACCTAGGGAGGCTATGACCTTCCTTAGCTCCTCACCGTACTCCCTCTCATCGAGCGCCACAACGACGTGCCTGAATCCCTCACCGCCGCTGTCCAAGTAGGCCTTCAGGATGTGGGCTGTTGTCAGTGTTAGGTCACCTACCCGCGTTACTTCACCTAATTCGAAGAACCCCACGTCCTCGGCGTCGTCGCCGGCGACAAGGTAGCCCTCGAACTCCGTCGCCACGTAAACGGCTATGACGTAGTGGTAGAGGACCTCCTCGTCCCTGTACAGTATGTACTCAACGAGGGCGTAGAGCCTGGGGTCGAGGAGCGTTATCCCGGTCTCCTCATGAACCTCCCTCTTAACAGCGTCCTCGGTTGTCTCACCAGGCTCTACGTGCCCGCCCGGGAGGGCCCAGAAGCCGGCGTATGGCTCGTACCTCCTCTTAACGAGGAGGACAGCGCCCTCATTGATTACGAGGGCGGATGCCGCGAGGACAGGGGCGTGCGCCAACCCCTCTCATCCGAGCTAATGGGTCATGCGGGCCTTAAATTCTTGGCCCAAGAACTCCTTAATCACGCGAATACCTCCCCATGACGCGTAGATAGCTAGGGCATACGCCAGGGCAGTGAGGGTTAGGGAGTACGCCACATAGAACGAGTTATCGAATATCATTAGGGAGTGCGCCTCAAGAAACCTCACCAGGCCCCAATCAGGCTCCTTGATATGGACGTGGAACCACCACGCAATCGGGAAGGCGAAGGGCCACAGGGCCGACCACGCGATGAAGGCGGAAGCTGTGGCCCTCCCCAACCTGCCTAAGTAGGGCATAGCGAGGAGCGCTAGCGCTATGGCGGGGACGAGGTACTGGTGATTAACCCTCCAGTAAGCCGCGATGAAACCTGCGTAGGCGGCCAGAGCTGGTACCCACTGATTACTCGACCTAATCGCCGCCAGGACCGCCAGGGCCTCGAGCACTATGAAGGGGATGTACCAGTACCTTATGAGCCAGAGGTAGTCGCCCCCAGTCGTGTCGTGGAGGTAGGTGGCCAGGGATGATACCCCGTTGAAGCTGTAGACTATCGGGTACGTATAGCCGGGCTCGCCAGACCTCAGGGGGGCCGATAATATCGCCCCTATCGACGCCGGGCACCCTAAGGCGAACGGGGCGATGATGACGTAAGCAGCTATAGCGGCCCCAACCAGGAACCACCCGGCCCTCCTCGGCTCCCTAGCCAGCCACGCAAAGAGAGCGGCCATCGGGGGGAGGAGGGTCTGCTTCGTCAGGGCGGCGGCAGCCGATAAGGCCCCGGAGACCCTCGGGTGCCTCGACGCCACAGCGGCTGAGGCGATGAAGGGGACGAGGGCGACCTGGTCGAACATTCCGTATATACCTGATATGTAGACCACCATCGGGTGGAGGTAGTAGATACCCGCAGCCACCGCCGCAACCCACTCCCTCACCACACCCCTGAGCACCAGGAATACCAGAGCAGCAACGATCACGTCGAAGGCGCTCATCACTACCTTAAGGTTAGTGCGCCAGTCAGCGCTCACGTAGACGTAGTAGTTCCCGCCCTCCCAGTAATGCTGAACCCATGCATTGGGGGTGATCAGCCTCACGGCTCCCAGGAT
>Ga0256833_1001737_pt1 | contig 15672 bp, 19 predicted proteins | sample 356284metaG_FD_190535 | JGI IMG/M metagenome (GOLD analysis project Ga0256833, IMG submission 190535) | Hydrothermal vent microbial communities from Mid Atlantic Ridge, Atlantic Ocean - 356-284 | ecosystem: Environmental > Aquatic > Marine > Hydrothermal vents | place: Atlantic Ocean: Mid...
ATACAGGTGTTTCTCAAAAGAAATCAGCACCAAAAGCATCAACAGCTATTTTTGCAGAGACATTGGTAGAGTTAGCAGACAACGATGAAAAAGTAGTAGGAGTAACTGCTGCTATGCCTAGTGGTACAGGTATGAGTATGGCGATGGAAAAATACCCCAACCGTTTTTGGGACGTTGCTATCGCAGAGCAACATGCAGTAACCTCTATGGGTGCTTTAGCAAAAGAGGGGTTTAAACCCTTTTGTGCTATCTACTCTACCTTTTTACAAAGAGGATATGACCAACTTATACATGATATTTGTCTAATGAATTTAGGTGTTGCTTTTGCTATTGATAGAGCTGGAATTGTAGGAGAAGATGGAGAGACTCATCAAGGAGTATTTGATATATCTTATCTAAGAGCTATACCAAATATGACTATCTTTGCTCCCTCATCAAATAGTAGTATGAAAAAGGCAATGGAGTTTGCAAAAGATTTTCCAACTCCATGTGCCTTTCGATACCCACGAGGAGCATTCACCTCACAAAATAGTAACACAACTCCATTTGAATTAGGAAAATCTAAAATCCTTAAAGAGGGTAGAGAGATACTATTTATTGGTTATGGTAATGGTGTAGGAAGAGCCGAAGAGGTAGCAAAACTAATAGAAGAGACTCCAACTATTTTGGATTTACGTTTTGTAAAACCTTTAGATAGCAATAGATTAAAAGAGTTGGCACAAACACATAAAAAATGGTATATCTTTTCAGATTCAGCCAAGATGGGTGGAGTTGGTTCTGCACTATTAGAGTTTTTAAATAATGAGAAGATTAGAGATATTGACCTAATAACATTTGAGTATGAAGATAGTTTTATAACTCATGGCAATACAAAATTGGTAGAAGAGTCTTTAGGAGTTTTACCTGAGCAATTAGCAAAGAGAATAAGTAGGTAAGTAATTTATGTCAAAAGAGTATATTTTTACAAGTGAATCGGTAACAGAGGGTCACCCAGATAAGATGGCAGACCAAATATCTGATGCAATTTTAGATTATATCATAGAGAGAGACCCATATGCTAGAGTAGCATGTGAGACATTAGTAAGTAATGGTTTTTGTATTATTACAGGAGAGTTAAAGACGGAAATTTATGCTCCAATGCAAGAGATAGCTCGTGAGGTAATACGTGAGATAGGCTACACCAATTCAGCATTTGGATTTGATTATCGTTCAGCTGGAGTACTCAATGGAATTGGAGAGCAGAGTTCAGATATAAACCAAGGGGTAGACCAAGCATCAGGAGAGCTTGGTGCAGGAGACCAAGGTATAATGTTTGGATATGCCTGTAATGAGACACCTGAACTTATGCCTCTACCTATTCTATTGGCTCATAAAATAACAGCTAAACTAGCACAAGTGCGTAAAAATGGAACAGTACCCTTTTTGCGTCCAGATGGAAAAGCTCAAGTTAGTGTAAGATACAGAGATGGTATACCTATTGCTATTGATACTATTGTAGTTTCGACTCAACACGATGACAATATCACTCAAGAGCTATTAAAAGAGGCAATTATCTTGGAAGTTTTAGAAGATGTTATACCCAAAGAGCTACTAACAGATGATATTACATACCATATAAATCCAACTGGTCGATTTGTAATTGGTGGACCACAAGGAGATGCAGGATTGACAGGTAGAAAGATAATTGTCGATACCTATGGTGGAAGCTGTCCACATGGTGGTGGAGCATTTTCAGGCAAAGACCCTACAAAAGTTGACCGTTCAGGTGCATATATGGCACGATATATCGCTAAAAATATGGTCAAAGCAGGTGTAGCAGAGCGTATAACGATACAGCTATCATATGCTATTGGAGTAGTTGAGCCAATATCAATTATGGTTGATACGCATGGAACAAGTAATATAGAAGAGACAATAATAGAAAAGTCAATAAACAAAATTTTTGATTTAACTCCAGCAGGAATTATTAAAGAGCTTAATCTTCTTAGACCTATATATAAGAAAACAGCCTCTTATGGACATTTTGGAAGAGAAGAGAGAGAGTTTACTTGGGAAGCAGTTAATCGTGTAGAGGAGATAAAACGATACTTATCGTTACAATAAAAAAAAATATTTACGATTATTAAAGGATTATTTAACCTACTTTTGATATAGTTTGTAAACCAAAATAAGGAATTGAAATGGCAGTAAAAATTTTAGATGTTTGTATTAACTGTGCAGCTTGTATCGACGAATGTCCTACAGAAGCAATCGTAGATGAGGATGATAACCCAACAGGAGAAGAGATTTACTACGTATACGAAGATAAATGTGTTGAGTGTGTAGGTCACTTTGATGCTCCAGCATGTGCTGAAGCTTGTCCAACTGAAGATTGTATCGTTTGGGACGAACCAAAAGATGGTTTGACTATGCGTGAAGATAGAGGAACTCCAGGAGAAGCTGTAGTTGAAGATTAATCTTTAACCTTTTTGCAAAGTATGAGCCTATTCATACTTTGTACCACTCCTCTTTTCCCCCTAATTTTTATCTTTTTTAATATTTTTCTGATATAATTCCACTTCAAAATAGTTTAGTAGTGACTTTAAAAAAATCACTAAGTTTATGGAGCAAAATAGTGGAACAAACATTATCAATTATCAAACCAGATGCAGTAGCTAAAAATGTAGTAGGTCAAATCCTTTCTAGATTTGAAAATGCTGGTCTTAGAATAGCAGCAACAAAAAAGATTCAATTATCAAAAGCAGATGCCCAAGCATTTTATGCTATTCATGCAGAGCGTCCTTTCTTTAATGACCTTGTAGAGTTTATGATTTCTGGACCAGTTGTAGTGACTGTATTAGAAGGCGAAAATGCAATGCAAACCAACAGAGACCTAATGGGTGCTACAAACCCAGCAGAGGCAGAAGCTGGTACAATCAGAGCTGATTTTGCCGAGAGTATTGATGCTAATGCTGTTCACGGTTCTGACTCTGTAGAGAATGCAGTTAATGAGATTAACTTCTTCTTTGCACAAAGAGAGATTGTATAAAAGTTATTAAACTGTGAAAATAGTTTACGATAAAATTGGTCAAAGCGAAAAGCCTTTTGAGCTAACCGTTGATGGTGTCTCACTAAAGGGTACTTTGGCAAAAAGTGGTTATCATCGACTCCGATTAGAGGGAGACCTAGATGGTCAAGTAGAACTCCTATGTGACCGATGTGGAGATGTGTATCAGTACGATATGAAATATCCTCTTAATTTAACTTTAAGTGATGAAGTCATAGAGAGTAAAGATGATTTAGATATAATCGAATTTCTTGATGGAGTAGTTGACCTTGAATTTATTGTTCAAAGTGAAATAGGCTCCGTTCAGAGTGAATATCACTACTGTAAAAAGTGTGAAAACAGTGAAGAAGAGTTCGAAAAAGAATTTTAAAACTAAGGATTAAAAATGGCAGTACCTAAGAGACGAGTATCAAAAACAAGATCAGCAAAAAGAAGAACACACTATAAATTAACATTACCAAGACCAGTAAAAGATGAAGATGGAACATGGAGAATGCCACACCATATGAATATGACTACTGGCGAATATAATACAACCAAAGCCTAATTAAGTAGTGCTTAGATGATTAGAATTGCTATTGATGCAATGGGTGGGGACTTTGGTCCCGAACCTATTATAGATGGTGTAATTCAGGCACTTGATGAAAAAAGATTTCTTCCTATTCTTGTAGGAGACCGTGAACAAATTATCTCATTCCTCCCCCAATATTATCTTGATAAAGTAGAGATTATAGAGTCTTCTGATGTTATATCTATGTCCGACAAAGCAACACAAGCTTTAAAAAGAAAAGAGTCCTCTATCTATAAAGCTGTGGAGTTAGTAAGGGAGGAGAAAGCAGATGGTGTCGTATCAGCAGGACACTCTGGTGCAACCATGACTTTGGCTACCTTACGTATAGGAAGACTACCTCATATCTCTAAACCTGCATTGGCTACCATTATGCCAAATAAATCTATAAGTGCAAAAACATTACTACTTGATGTCGGTGCAGTAACTGATTGTACTGCTAAAAACCTCTATGAATTTGCCATTATGGGTGAAGTATATGCTCAAAAACTATTAGGTTTACGTCACCCATCTGTGGGACTACTATCTAATGGAGAAGAAGATAGCAAAGGAAATGCTCTGACAAAAGAGGCGTTTAAGCTCATGAGTGATGTTCCTGGGTTCAAAGGTAATGTAGAGGGTTCAGATATTTTTAATGGTTCAGTAGATGTGGTTGTCTGTGATGGATATACAGGAAATATTGTTCTAAAAGCGAGTGAAGGTGTTGTATCTACGGTTTTTGATTTGATGAAAACTCAAATTCGTAAATCAATCCCTGCCAAGATTGGAGCTTTTATGATGAAGAAAAAAGTATTCAAAAAGCTCAAAGAGAAGGTAGATTATGCCGAATATGGTGGAGCCCCTTTACTTGGAGTAAAAGGTTGTGCTATTATATCACATGGCAAAAGTAATGCAAAAGCAATTAAAAATGCTATTTTTCAAGCTATAAACTATAATGACTCTAAAGTAAATCAAGCCATAGAAGAGTTACTCAAAAAAAACAACGGATAAGGTAAATAATGTACGCAAGATTTCATTCCATTGGAGCTTATGTTCCTTCAAAAATATTAAGTAATGCAGACTTAGAGAAGATGGTTGACACGAGTGATGAATGGATTTTAAAACGTACGGGAATATCCGAGAGACGTATAGCTAAAAGAGATGAATACACCAGTGATATGGCTACAAAAGCCTCTAAACTTGCTATAGAACGTGCAGGATTAGAAGTTTCTGATATTGATTTAGTCGTTTGTGCTACAGTAACTCCTGACTATTTTAATATGCCTGCGACTTCATGTATTGTCTCTGATAAATTGGGGATAAAAAATGTTCAAGCATTTGATATTTCAGCAGCATGTTCTGGTTTTGTATATGCACTATCTATTGCCAAGGCTTTTATTGAATCGGGTATGAAAAAACATGTTCTTATTATCGGTGCAGAGAAGTTCTCTTCTATTGTAGATTATACAGACCGAAGTACATGTATCCTTTTTGGAGATGGTGCAGGTTCTGCTGTGATTTCAGCTACCGAGGATAAGAGTGAAGCATTTATTGATGTTCATGCTAGTGCAGATGGGTCATACTCTGATTTCCTAGTCACTCCAGCCCCAGGTTGTGTCAATCCTGTATCTCAACAAGTTATAGAACAGGGTCTAAACTTTGTTCAGATGAAAGGTAATGAGACCTTTAAACTAGCTGTTAAGACATTAACCAAAGATGTAAAACATATCCTTTTAAAAAATGGTATAAAAGCAGAAGATATTCCACACTTTATACCACATCAAGCCAATTATAGAATCATAAAAGCAGTAGGAGACTCTCTCAAGATGAAAGAGGAGCAAGTCGTACTAACCGTTGGAAAATATGGAAATACATCAGCAGCCTCTATCCCTATGGCAATTAATGATATTTATGAATCGGGTCGTCTAAAAAAAGGAGATTTAATGCTTCTTGATACGTTTGGTGGTGGATTGACTTGGGCTAGTGCCTTGATGCCTTTTGCAGGGGAATAAATAGTTAAAGATTGCTACTTTTTTTAAAAAATAGCCAAATAGAGTAACTCCATAATAGAACAATAGGTAAAATAGTAGCTATCTCTGGTGCTACTGTTCCATTTGCACCAATACCTTGAAGTGCAAATAGAATTCCCCATACAAATAGTGTCCCTCCTAATGCTTTGGTTGTCGTTGTCGCCATATTCATATAACGAGAGTAATAGGGGAAATTAAATATTAAAATAATTATAAGAGCTATAGCAAATAGAGGTGTTACTATTGTACTATAAATTTTGGCACGTAATGCCTCTGTAGAGAGACCTTGACTATCAAGCAGTTTTTTCGCCTTTATACTTTGATATAGAGTCAACTCTTTACCATCATATATAGATTTTAAAATTTTGGGTTCATAACCTTTTAGAGTCTCCAATCTATCTAAATGTTCGACTTTTAGATACTCTTTATTATCTCTAAAGATTTTTGATTTTTTTATCACATCATAGGCTATCCATCTATCTATATTAAACTTTGCCTCTTTTGCTGTTAACGTTTCAAAAACCTTACTCTTTTTCATTTTAAATATAGTTAAATTTTTCAATTTACGCTCTTGTGGTAGAAGAGTACCTATATATACAAAGCTACTATTGTATTTAAAAAATAAATCTTCTGTTTTACTCATAGCAAAATGGTGTTTTTTAACCATATTTGCCCTGTCATTTGCCACAGCAAAAGAGGTAAAATTTAAAGCAACAAAAAGAGTATAAAAAAATAGAGCAATAACTAAAAAAGGTTTCAGAAAATCTTTACGTGTAAATCCCAAAGCATAAAAAGAGGCTACTCTATTTTGTTTGATAAAAGATATTTTAGTCCAAATAGCACCTAAAATAATAGCCAAAGGATAGAGAAGATTCAAAGACTCTTGCCATTTAGAAAAAGCATAAAGAACCTTGATATTAAAAGAGCCTAAAGAGGAGGCATTCATAAGAAAATCTAAACCCGTAAAGAGTCCTGTCAATCCCATCAAAATAATAAGCATATTTTTTAGATAATGATAAGCTACATATCTAAAAAACATCTACTAAACCTCAAAGGATTTAAGTGAGTATCGTGATTTTACCTCATCTAATGTTTTTCTCTGTAACTCTTTGATAGCTCTAGCTGTATGTTCTATCCAAGGAGTTAATATTTTATTTTCTATATCTAAAAAATTACCTAAAACATAATCTACTACTTGTGATTTATGCTCTGGTTTACCTACTCCCATTCGCACACGATTATACTCTTTGCCAATCATAGAATCAATAGAACGTAATCCATTATGCCCACCATGACTACCACCATTTTTAAAACGCAATGCAGAAAATGGCAAATCTATATCATCATGAATAACAACAATATCTTCTAACTCTATTTTATAGAAGTTTTTTACAATTTGTACGGAGTTACCAGATAGATTCATAAATGTAGTTGGTTTGAGAAAAAGTATGTTAGAAGTTTTATAAAGTTTACCCTGAAAAGAGTTTTTGGAGACATCTCTAGCCCCAAAGTCATAGATAAGCTCATCTATGACCTTAAAACCGATATTATGTCGTGTATTTTCGTATTGTTTTCCTGGATTACCCAGTCCTACGATTAACAACATAGTATATTATTTAGCTTTTATTACACCAACAACAGCCACATCTGCTCTGTCCATTAGTCTACAATTTGCAGGTGTTTCTATATCTCTTACAAGAATAGAGTCATCTCTATCAAGTGCTGTTACATCAAGAGTGAAGTTATTAGGAACATCTTCAATCGCTCCTCTAACTTTCATTCTTTTCTTTTGAATCTGCAATACACCTTTGTTTTTTAAACCTTTTGGAGTACCTGTTGTATATACAGGAACAAGATAGTTTGTCACTTGACCTGGTACGGCTACTCTCAAATCAACATGGACAACATCTCCATGAACTGGGTGTAGTTGATACTCTTGGATAACAACTTTTAGCTCTTTTCCATCTACAGTTAATCCAAGTGTTAACTCTTCTTTTCTTCTTACAGCTTTCATAAAATCACCTCTTTTAAATGCTGCTTGAATATTCTCTACACCATTTGCATAGATGTTAGCTGTTAGATAACCATCTCTTCTTAGCTTCTTTGCAGAAGCTGTTCCGATACTCTCTCTAGTAATACCTTCTAACATGTTTGTCCTTAATAATTAAAATTAGATGCGAATTATACTCTCTTATAATTAAGGTTTAATGATTTTTCACTCTTGATTGCTCTCTTCTTTTGTAATTATCTAACTCTTTTTCTAATTTTGTAATCTTTTTTTGGTACTCCAAAAGTTGTTTTTCTATATAAGAGAATTGGTCTTTAGTCATAATCAACTCTTCTATAGTTCCCTTTTTCATTAGATTTTTATACTCATTTTCTAAAAGCATGATTTTTTTATCTCTCTGCTTAATCATCTCTTCAGCTTTTATCAAAACGCTCTCGAAATCTTTTATCTCTTTTGCTTTCTCTTCTTGATTATAATGAATCTCTTTTAACTTGCTAATAGCATTTTCACTTATTAATAATACATTATTAAGTCTATCTATCTCTTTTAGATATTTTTTTTCTATTATAGTGTTGGAGACTACCCAACCAATAATAAAACTCAAAACTGAAACTATCAATATAGTACTCATATTTAACCCCTTTTACAATATAATTGTTTAATTATATTATAATTAGTTAAAAAAGTAAAGGGTTTACTCCAAATCTTCCTCATCTATCTTTAAATCAAAAATATCTACGTTCTTATTATCATTAGAGTTCTCCTCTTTTCCCTTAACTCCTATACCTTGAAGTTTAAGTTTCATATCAGAAGCATTTGTTGCATGTTCATAAACGGTCTCTTCGGTAATTCTATTGGCATGATACAACTCCAAAAGTGCTTGGTCAAAAGATTGTGAGCCATAAATCTCTTTTCCCTCTTCAATAGTATCCAAAATCTCATAATCACGGTTCTGCTCTATCAATTCAGATATTCTTGGTGTCAATTTCATTACCTCAATAGCTGCAGCACGTTTACCATCAACAGTTTTTACCAGTCGTTGAGAAACAACCCCCTCCAAAACAGAAGCCAACGTCATACGGATACGATTCTGCTCCTCGGTAGGAAACATTCCAATAACCCTATTGATTGTCTCTTTGGCATCTAATGTATGAAGTGTAGAGAATACTAAGTGTCCTGTATTGGCAGCGTGAAGAGCAATCTCAATTGTCTCTAAATCACGCATCTCTCCAATCAAAATAATATCAGGGTCTTCACGCAAAGCACCCTTTAGAGCATTACCAAAAGATAGAGTATCTTGTCCTACTCCCCTCTGCGACACCAGAGATTGTTTATCGGGGTGAACAAACTCTATTGGGTCTTCTACTGTAATAATATGCTTTTTTCGTGTAGAGTTGATATGATTTAGCATCGCAGCTAATGTAGTAGATTTTCCACTTCCTGTTACACCTGTTACAAGAACTAACCCTCTATGTAAATTTGATAATTCTGTAATCACAGAGGGTAGCTGTAACTCCTCTATTGTTAAAATCTTGACAGGAATAATCCTAAGAACAGCAGAAAGTCCGTCCATTTGATAGAAAAAATTTAGACGAAAACGATTATCCTCATCTAATATATAGGTAGCATCTAACTCTTTGGTAGTAGTTAAGGTCTCATACTGTTCAGAGGTCAAAATAGCTTTGGCAATACCATCTAACTCTTCATGAGTAATGACTCTATCACCAAGTTTTAATAAATCTCCATTAACACGCAAACGTATAATAGAGCCTGATTTTAGATGAAGGTCACTACCCCCATTGTGGATAAGATTTTTTAGATAAAATTGTAGTTTTTTTTCCATAATTATATATTCTTTATTTTTTATTAAATTATATCTTTATAATCTTATAAAAGTGAATATTAAAAATTATCTTGGAATTCCCCTACCTTGTGCCTGTTTCATCATATCTTGCATCTGTTTCATACCACCTTTTCCAGAGAACTGTTTTGCCATCTTTCCTGCATTTTTAAACTGTTTCAAGACACGGTTTACATGCATTTGACTCATTCCTGCACCAGAGGCAAGTCTTCTTTTTCGCGTATTATTTAAAAGTTCTGGATTTTCACGCTCTTTTGGGGTCATGGAGCTAATCAATGCTTTAATCTGTTTAAGCTCTTGTGAATTTTCCAAATCCATATCTCCAATCTGTTTTGCCATACCACCCATTCCAGGAATCATTCCCATAATAGACTTCATAGAACCTAGCTTTTTCATAGTCTCCATCTGTTCTAAAAAGTCATTAAAATTAAACTTACCTTTTTTAATCTTTTTAGAGAGTTGTTTTGCTTTTTTCTCGTCTATAATATTGGCTGTCTTCTCTGCTAAGGAGTCTAAATCCCCTGCACCCATTAGACGCGATACAACTCTATCAGGTATAAACTGCTCCAAATCAGGCATCTTCTCTCCAGCCCCAATAAATCGAAGTGGAACACCAACTTGATGAGCAATACCCATAGCTACCCCACCTTTGGAGTCTCCATCAAATTTACTCAGAACAACGCCTGTAATTCCAATCTTATCTTTAAAAGTTTGTGCAGTACGAACTGCGTCCATTCCTGTCATGGCATCAGCTACATAGAAGAGTTCATCAGGATTTGCTACTTTTTTGATACTTGCCAACTCCTCCATAAGCTCATCATCAATAGCCAAACGACCTGCTGTATCTATTAGCACTACATCATAAAGCTCTTTTTGAGCCTTTTTAATACCCTCTTTTACAATCTGGTTGGGCGTTTTGGACTCATCTGCGACCAAAGTAACATCAATCTGTTCACAAATCTGACGCAACTGCTCTACAGCTGCTAAACGTTGTAAATCTCCTGCTACTATTAGTACTTTTTTCTTTTTCTGCTCTTTTAAAAAGTATGCTAATTTACCCGTAGTAGTCGTCTTTCCCGAACCTTGCAACCCAATCATTAATACAATGGTTGGTGGCTTAGAGGCAAATACAAATCCTTGATTTCCTTTGGCTGTCAAGATACGAGTCAACTCATTTTGTAATGCTTTTAGAAACTTCTCTTTACCAACATCACCTTTAACCTCTTTTTCTACATTAACCAAAAGTTCTTTGACCACTTTATGATGAACATCAGCTTTTAGAAGTGATTTTTTTAACTCTTTTAGGGCTTTTGCTAGTGCTTTGTTATCATCATAAAAACGAATTTTGTCTATTGCACCTTTGAAACTATCTGTTAGGGTATCAAACATATTTATCTCTCTATTAGTATAAATTTTATTGTTGAGATTATAGCTAAATGGGCTTAAAAGCCATATCTTATATTTGCTATAGATTAAGTTAAACTTGCTATCCTTATATGAAAGGAGTAATTATGAATAAAATTATAAATATCAGTATACTTTTATCTTTGATACTATTTACAGGTTGTTTAAAGAGACCAATAAAGAATAAAAGAGTTAATTATAGAGTACAAACCATTCCCTCAAATAATATGATTATCAAAGAAGCTTATAAACATTTAGGTAGCCCATATAGATATGGAGCAACAGGACCAAATAGTTTTGATTGCTCTGGATTTGTTTATGCTGTTCATCGAAATTTAGGCATTAAAATTCCTCGTACCTCTCGTGACCAATCAGAGATTAGAGGTAGAAAACTCTCTAAAAATGAACTTAGAGCAGGAGATTTACTCTTTTTTGATACTGCACATAGAGGACATGTCAATCATGTGGGTATCTATCTTGGTAATGGGAAATTTATCCATGCAAGTAGTGGCAAGGCTCACTCTGTGACTATTTCTGATATAAATGCATGGTACAAAGACAAATTTAGATGGGGTAAACATGTTTATGATGCTATACCAAGTAGATTTTAAGGTCGTCCCCTCAATAATCTCTTGTACGCATCAACCAAAGATGTGTATGGTGGTACATAAACACTTTTAGAGTATCTACCAAATCGTATGGTCTCTTTTATATCAAAGTGTAGATGGATTGATGTTTTGGTTTTTCCCATATTATTAGATACTCGACCTATTTTTTGCCCTCTCCATACTCTTTGTCCTCTTTTTACTTGGATAGATTTTGAATTTAAATGTAGATAACGGTAGGTTCTACCTGATTTACCTCTAAGTTTTACACTATATGAACCGATATAAGTAATCACTCCCTCCTCTACAGCTACAGCATAGTGAGTATTGTCTCGACAATCTTTTGCACGAATATCAACACCTTGGTGTCCTACTCCTGCTGGACATAGAGGCATTTTATGTGTTCGTGTCTCACAATAGTTATCTCTCCAAGGATAGGAGTAGTTTCTCTTGTCACATAAACTTCCTCTTTGTCCATATAATCCTCCTACTCCATATACTTGTGAATTGATATATGCAGGGGCATAGGCTAAAGGGAAACGGATATGTGGTGCATAGATATACCTGTCTCCTCTTCGACCTCTTCCACTATGTGGTTTTAGGTATCCTGCTGGATAGTAGGTAAAACCTCTACCTTTCCATGTCTCTTCTACTGCATCTCTATTTTTATCTTTTTTTGCACAAGATAGTAGTAAAAATAAGATAGAGATAGTTAAAAAATATTTCACTTATTACCTCCTACTACTATAAGTTGCTTATATAGATTTTTGATAAAATCCTCTTTTATACAACGTTTATCGCTTTTTGTTTGACACTCGATTTGTAACTCATAGTTTGCACCCTGTTTATTGAAATTAGCTGTTATTATCCTTGCTTCTTCCTCTATACTGAACTCAACAACATTTGATGCTTTCATCATTTTTTGAAATTTAGAGCCTTGATTTGAGAAATCCTCTTGAAATGTTCTATCTCCTGAAATCATAATCGTAGCATCTTTGAGTATAAAGCTAATCGTATAGAAGTATCTATCAGCAACAACTACCATATTTTTATCATAAGCAAATAATCTAGGTATATAGACAGGCAATCTAGTATCTTTTACTCCTTTTGTCAAAACATTAGGATATGGGATTGATGGCTTTTGCTGTTTTTGAGTAACTTTTGACCACTCTATATCTAGTATTCCACTTTTAGAATATAGAGAAGATACTAACAGTAGAGTAATTAGTAGTAAACGCATGATTTAGCTCCTTACTTTTTTGCTATTATAACATCTATCTTTAAACTCTCTATAACTAGAAGTGGATTTAATACGACTATGATACCTATCTACGTTAGAGTGGCACTCTATACAGAGGACTTTTAAATTCTCCTCTTGGTTATTTTGCTTATCTCCATTTTGATGATGTGTATGTATGAACCTCTGTTGATATGTTGTTTTGGCTCTCCAACCACACTCTTGACAAGTATAATTATATTTTTTTCTAAGTTGAGTTGATATTTCATTCCATTTATATGTGTAGGTGTTGGGTCTTGCATCTTCTCCTTTTTCCAAAGAACTCGTATCAAAATCAAAAAAACTACTTCTATGTTGATGAAAATCTTTGAGATTGAAATTTTCCACATCATAATCAGAAGCAAACTGTTTTTGTAGAAATCTTTTTAGGCAATTTTTGCATACATTTAGTTTTTGATTCTCTCTATGAGCTATAACTCCTCCCCTATAATCACTAAATGTAAAGTAAAATGTACCATCAACTCTATTATTAATCTTATATCTATGTTTTCTACCCGTCTCAAACATTTGGGAAATTGTACTGCATTTATATAGATGATACTTGTATATATCTTTTGGTTGGATATAGTTTAGATGACTTTTATCAATGGATTTCACAGCAATATAGAGATTGACCTTTACCAAGCGACCATCAGGCAACAAATCAAAAAGCTCCCCACTCTCTCCTACCAAAATATCAGATAGATTTTCGATATTTTTACCCTCTAGGGATAATATCTCTTTTGCATCAAGTAGCTCTCGTTGAGTGATAGATTGTACAGAATCTAAAAAAGTATCAAACATTGTAAACTTTATCTCCATCACTTTGAAACCTCTAAGATTTTATAGATTTTATCTTCTGTTTTCATCTGTACTTTAAACTCAACTCTTCTTGATTTGATAATATCGGGAATCGTATGATTATTATCTATATACCTCATCTTGGCAAAAGCCATACCGTTAGCTCGTAAGTGTCTCTCTAGCCAATCTCTATAATCTATATCACTAATTTTATAACAGTAGCTCAAAACATTATTAGCTCTTGATTGAGATAGAGACATATTTTTTAGATATATCTTCTCCTTTGATGTAGCACCTCTCCAACCGTTTGAGGTGTGTCCCTCTATACGTACCTCATCAATCTCATTTTTATATTTTTTTGAGTATAAGATATGGATATATCTAGGAAAAAAATCATTCAAAATATCTTTAAATGCTATTTTTAGATTTGATTTGCCACTTCCAAACAGAACCGTAGGAGAGTTGAATACAATACTATTATCCTTGGTTATATCAGCTTCCCATTTAGCTAAGTCGTTTGCAAACTCTGCATGTAAATCTTGATTTAGCTCTTTTTTATCTTTATTATAGGTAATAGCTATCTCTTTTATCTTGTCTTTATCTGTTTGTACCTCTATCATAAAACTTATAGCAATAAACATAAAAATAAGCATCAACCCTGACATCATATCAGAGATACTCATCCATTCACTATTTGATTTCATTTTTGTAGTTATCCATAATGGTTTTGTAATCTTTTTGAAAACTATTGGTTAGAGAGGTCAAGCCACGATTTAGAGCATCGAGTGATATTTGTAGAGCTTTTGGTATCTGCTCTCCTATATTTTTGAAATGGTTAGAGATAAGTTGCAACTCATCAACACGTTTTTTAATCTCACTACTTACCATTTGTGTATCCTCTATCTGTTTTCTATTCTCTATTTTGATATGTTCTGTTAGGCTTGAAAACTCATCTTTTGTTTGAGATATACTCTTTGTAATAGTAGAAAACATACTCTCTGCACTGCTACTTAGATGAGAGTAGGTTTTTAGATGATTATTTAGCTCCTCTATCTGTTGTTCATAAGTAAAGATAATCTGTTGGAGTTGAGAATATACCATAATAATATCTTCATTTTTAGAAGCAATTATCTCAAAGCTATCTTTTGACTTTTCTATCGAAGAGGTTGATAGCTCTAAATGTCTGTCTATATGCTCAATATGCGTTTTATAGTTCTCTTGCCATTGAAGTAGATTAATAACAGACTCATTTAATTTGACAAAATTCTCTCCAAATTGAGACTGTAGCTCTTGATTGAACTCCTCTATAACCTGTTTTAGTGCGTTGATTATCTCTTCTGTTGCCCCTTTTGATAACTCTTCTATTGCTATCTCTAATGATTGATTCATCTTTTTAAAATGAGTATTTAGGACAAAAAGAAGTGCTTGATTCTCTTTTGTATAACTCTTTTGCAAAAGATTAATAGATGGAACTATCTCTTGAGTTGCCTCTTTTGTATCTGAAGATACAACTCTAAGCCGTTCAAGCTCTCCTAAAATTTTATCACTACTTGTCGTATTATCCAATCTATCTAGTTTATCGAGAATCTTTAAAAGTATCTTAGATTCTCTATCTTCATCGTCCATATCTTGATTGGTTAATCTCTGAATAACGGATAATATCAATGCCACACTCATACCTGCAATAGAGGTAAAAAAGGCTGTTTTTAATCCTATCAATATAGTATTGATACTCTCTTTCATATTGGCAGGATTAAAATCTTGAAGCCCCATAAAGATACCAATAAAAGTACCTAAAACCCCCAAACTAACAATTTGACTCTTTAAATCTTTTTTAAAGATTATATCTATAAGTGCTAATATAACAATTATTATAACAATGGTTAAGTTTATGGGATTGTTTAAAGCATCAGTTATAATATTAAAAGTGTTCATCTATTTTATCTTTTTCCGAAATAATATCACTTTTAGTCACTTTTGATGACAAGAATATCGCTTATTTAAGAAAAAAAATAGATTAATAATTAGATGGGTTAATACTACTCATATTAATTTTTTTTTAAGGGAGAGGAGTTAAAAGTTTTCGCCAAAAGG
>Ga0256833_1001738_pt1 | contig 15668 bp, 6 predicted proteins | sample 356284metaG_FD_190535 | JGI IMG/M metagenome (GOLD analysis project Ga0256833, IMG submission 190535) | Hydrothermal vent microbial communities from Mid Atlantic Ridge, Atlantic Ocean - 356-284 | ecosystem: Environmental > Aquatic > Marine > Hydrothermal vents | place: Atlantic Ocean: Mid...
AAAATAGCACACAGTCCTTAATATGTGAAATCTGATCCTTCTCCCATGTGGATATGTCGTCGTGCATTGTTATGCTTATTCCCTCTCCTCTCCATGCAGTTTCGTACATCATGGCTCCGAAGGTTTTCATGGCCACAGTATAGAGAGGAGAACTCTCTGGAATCTCTTTTATTTTGTTCCAAACATCATAAATCACCGTATTTGGAGTTCTGTAATCACCTAACTTTTCAATGTTATCCATAGGGGTGTAATTGAAAAAAGAGACGCCTTTTGTTATTTCATGGTATGGATCGTAGTACCAAGCGTCGTAAAGATCGTGGGAATCATTGGGTCCTACATCATCTGATCCTGCAGTACCCAAATTCTGAGTGAGCCAGAAATAGGATGCATCTTCAATTTTAATATTCCCATGAACGGGAAGATTAGCAAGTTCCTCTAAACTGCTCACTTTGATCCACTGGTGCTGTGCAATCCAGCCTATACTCTCATTGTATGCCTGCACCACCTCAGGGCCACCCCATCCGGGAGCATTTCCGAAAAATTTTTCCCAGTCATCCATGTAGAGTAAATATCTATTATGAGCATCTTTAATCTCATTACGCAATAGCAATTTTCTGATGTTTTTATTCAATCCTCCATCTGTGGGATTTGGAAGCATATCCTGTATATTCTGCCAATTTCCTGCGCGCCCCGTGTTGCTTATGAACAGAACTTTAATTCCTGAATCGTTCCATACGTAGTACTCATCTCTTCCTTCTTTGGCCCATGAGGGGTGGTACCAGTTGAATGCTACTTCTGTATCAGCCACCACAATTTGGTATCCCCCATCCTTAACCGTTCTCTCCCATCCGTGCCAGAACACTCGCTCTGGTATCCAGCATACCCGCGGTGAGTAATTATAATATTTTTCGTTGTAATACTTAGCATAACTCATGCTCCAGTTGTTGTAATCCCTGGGCATGTACTTCGGTATGTATTCATCATAAAACCCACCAATCATGTGAGCAATCCCATTCTTAACCAGTTTTTTTATGTATGCATTGAAATCGGGACGGTAGTACTCTATGCCCTCTGCAAGGGTTCCGGATATATGGAGATTTACAGGAACATGCCAATATTCATGAATCTTCGGAACAGCGTACATTCCTATTTTCCCATCACCCACGAAATAGGATACATTTTTCAGGAATTGATTTGCATGGTGCAAAAATGCTATTTTTGTAGGAACGATATGTGATTTTGATGATATGCTCCCATTCAGCCACCCGGTTTTCCCATTGCCACCGCGCATAAGAGAGGAACCAATGGTATCCACAATATCACTTTCATCACTGTTGCTTCTGCTTCCCATGGGAATCTCTCCTGCACCTCCATCTGTGCCATCTCGCGTGGTGTAAACTTGAAATTCAAGCTCTCCTCCCATCCATCCATTGTTCAAAAGAAGAGTCTTGTTGAGCGCAAGTTCCACAGAATCCCACTGTGCAGAGTATCTAATTGAATCTATGCTGGAATTTGAATAGCTCCAGTTGGAGAGATAAACGGCGTAATGCTCCGTGTCATAAACTGCAAGACAGATTTCCCAAGGTGTGTCAGTCTGCGTTTCCACAAAGTCCGGAAGCCATTTCTGCCCACCTGAGGTGTAATTTATAGCTATGTAAAAATCAAGATTTTTTATTTCTGCACCTAATTTTAGATCAAGAAAATCCAGTCTGAAATATAGCGATTTAATACCTTCATGATAGTAAAATGCAATTATATCTCTAGAGTCATCATAACCATCGTTGAACAGGTATTCGTCTCCGTAATTATCCACAGCTCTCACATCTGTGACATTCCAATCAGTAAAGTTTCCATCAATTTTTATATCTTTGTTTGATGATTTTAAAGATCCATAAAATATACCCTTTTCGCTGTAAGGATGCATGGCAGTACTGAAAGCTGAGATTGCGATAAGCACCAACATAATTATTGCCATAATTTTTCTCATATTGCATCCCTCCTGTTTTCAATCAGCCACTTTAAAGATTTTTTAGGGATTCTAACCAGATCGGGGCGAAATTTTGTCTCGTAATATACCTCATAAGCAGCCTTTTCAATCATCCAGTCCCAGAAATCCCCGTAATCAAATGAGTACTTACATTTCTTTCTGTACTCAGAATACAGTAAATTCATCATTTCAACTACCCACTCATCGTAATTACCATCTGCAATGTAACTGAGTGCTCTTGCAACTGTGGCAATATCACGAACTGGCTGTAACTTTTCTTCCTTTTTCGCTCTCAATGGCTCCCCTTCAAAATCAATTATCTTTATGGAATTTCCATCAAAAATCATCTGAGAAAGATGAAGGTCCTGATGAGTTATTATTTTCTCTTTATCTTCCATCTCTCCAAATAATTCATCGGGATTAATGAGAATATGTGCAGCATTTGTGTAATATCTCACAAGATCTCTCCATCTTCTTATATCCTCCCACCTTATCCTTTCCACTCCAAATTTTTCAAGATGAGCATGCATACTGCAAATCGTAGCCGCTATTTTCGGGACCATTATTTTAACCTCTCTCCACTCCTTACCATCTAAAAATCTCCTGTGGCTCTCGTAGAATATACTTCCCACTTCTCTTCCTCCAACTCTCCGTGTTATCACCTGTATAAACTTTCCATCGTACGTTCCCCATCCTAAAATCTCTGGACTTATATTTCCCACAGATTCCATAATCTCTGGCTCCATACTTCCCACCGATCTGTATGATTTTAGAACTTTTCCATCAAAAGCAACCACCAAATTAGTGCTGTATCCCATCTTTTCAATATCCCCCACCTCTTTTTCAAAATTACCCTCAAAGGAGAACTCCTTTCCAAGTTTGGTAATGAGAGAATGCCCATATAGATCTAAGATCATCTTCAACCCCTCTTTACTCATCTCAGCCCTTTGACCATGGTATATCGCTTTGAAAACAAGGTCATTTTTTTCTCTTTCAATTAATAGTTTAAGATCGCCCCAGTATGAATAATCATATATCTCACTCATTGAGTAACCTCCTGTAAAACTGGTAGGTTTTTTCAGCTATTTTTTCCCACGAAAATTCCATTGCCCTGTGCCTGCCCCTTTTTCCCATGTCCTTTCTGAGCGATTCATCACCAAGCAGTAGATTTACTTTATCTGCGAGAGCTTTGGGATTCTGAGGAGGCACAAGAAAACCATTCACATCGTCTTGGACAATCTCTTTTATACCGCCAACTGCACTTCCAACCACGGGAACCTCACATGCAAGAGCTTCAAGATTTATAATGCCGAAAGGCTCATAAATTGAGGGACAAACAAATACCGAGGCATGAGAATATATAATGCTCATCTCATCTTCTGTGAAGTACTTGTTAATCCATACAACATTCTTTTTGCTCTCAATTATTCGTTTGTACCTTTTCAAATCTTCCAGTGTATCCGCTTTTCCCGTAACTAGGACTATTTTTCCATCAATTAAATCAGATGCCTTCAGAATTACTTCAATCCCCTTTTGTTTGGTCATTCGTCCAACAAATAGCACATATCCATCTTCAAGACCCAAAGAGCCTATGAATTCATTATCTTTTCTCTTCCTATATATGTCAGTATCAATGCCATTGTAGATAACCTCAATTTTACTTTCATCAATTCCGTATATATTATGAATATCGTTTTTCATATCATTTGAGACTGCGATTATACCATCACTCTCTTCCAATCCTATTCTTTCCATCCACACACTTAGATTGTAACCTCTGCCAAGTTGCTCTCTCTTCCAAGGGCGCATGGGCTCCAAGCTGTGCACTGTGCTCACTAATTTAGTCTTATGAAGTTTCTTTGCGAGAAATCCTGCAAAGTTCATGTACCATGTGTGAGCATGCACGATCTCCCCTGAAAAATCATCTCTCACCATGTTAAGATTCAAAGCCATGGTTCTAAGAACCTTGTCCCAAGGATAAGAGCCATCAAAAATATCCCATGCTTCGTATTCTTTAATCCATTTAATATTGGCTCCTATCTTCATGGTTCTTATCTCCACATCCACAAAATTACGAAGATGTTTAACGAGATGTTCCACATGCCTTCCTACTCCACCATAAACATTCGGAGGATACTCAAGACTCAGAATAGTTACCTTCACAATATCGCCTCCTCACCATGAAACAGATGAATGTGATTCATATTGAATACCACATCAATCTCCTGCCCGGGGCTTACCTTAACAACCGGAGGCATTCTTGAAAGAACCTCTCTCTCTCCTATTTTTAAATGAACGAAAATCTCCGAGCCAAGGGGCTCTACGACCACAACCTTTGCATGTACCTTTTCTCCCTTAGTGAACAGGGAATCCATTATGTACTCAGGACGTATTCCAAATATGAGTTCTTTACCTTCGTAATCCTTTATTTTTTCCATCGTTTCAGGATCAACTTTTAACTTGAAGTCCCCCATATCAAGAAAACCGTTATCAAGTGTGCAATCAAATAAATTCATCTCCGGGCTGCCTATGAACTTTGCAACGAATATGTTTTTTGGATGATTGTAAAGAGTCATAGGATCACCAATCTGCATAACTTTTCCCCTGTTCAATAACATTATTTCATCACCCAATGTCATTGCCTCTAACTGGTCATGTGTCACATAAACCATGGTAGTTTTAAGAGATTGATGCAATTTTTTGAGTTCAACTCTCATCTCAGCCCTGAGCTTTGCATCAAGATTGCTCAACGGCTCATCAAATAGAAACACGTTGGGATTTCTGACTATCGCTCTGCCCAAAGCTACTCTCTGCCTCTGTCCACCGCTCAACTGAGAGGGCTTCTTATCTAACTGATCCTCTATGTGTAAAAGTTCCGCTGCATGTCTCACCCTCTCATCAATTTCCTCCTTTGTGTAAATTCTCCTCAATCCCTTTTTTTTAAGCTTGAGTGCAAAAGCCATATTCTCATAGACAGTTAGATGTGGATACAGAGCGTAATTTTGAAATACCATTGCTATGTTTCTCTCCTTAGGAGGTAGCTCAGTTACATCTTTTTCTCCAATATAAATTCTCCCAGATGAGGGTTTTTCAAGCCCGGCAATCATCCTTAAAGTCGTAGTTTTACCGCTTCCTGATGGGCCCAGTATTACAAAGAACTTCCCATCTTCAATGTTGATGTTCATATTCTCTATGGCCACATACTCTCCAAATTTTTTCTCCACATTTTCAAATCTCACATTTGCCATTTTCAAATCACCCCTTTACGCTACCCGTGGTCATCCCAGAGATTAGATATTTCTGCAACGCTAAAAACACCGCTACCACCGGTACTGAGACCATAAGTGAAACTGCTGCAAACACTCCCCATTGTGAGTTCGTGGTGCCGGTAAGACCCACAAACTGCATAATGCCCACCGGCAATGTGTAGTGGTCCTCGCTCATGAAGGTGTACGCTAAAACGAACTCGTTCCATGCGGTAATGAACGAGAACAGAGCTGCAACAGATATACCGGGATATGCCAATGGGAGAACAACTTTGGTGAATGCTTTGAATCTTGTGCACCCATCAACCATTGCAGCCTCGTCAATGGCCCTTGGTATGGAATCAAAGAATCCCTTTGTCATCCATACAATCAGGGGAATGGCTGTAACTGCATACGCAATTATTAACCCGGCGTAGGTGTCAATCAATCCTAGATTATACATTATTAGATAGTATGGAATCAGAACTATAACTCCGGGGAACATCTGAACAATCATGAAGAGCATTAGTGTTGATTTCTTACCTTTAAAATCAAACCTTGAGTATCCGTAGGCAGCTGTTAACGCGAGAACTATACCCACAACTGTAGTGCCCCCTGCCACAATGGTACTATTCCGTAGCCAGTTTAAAAAAGGAGTGCCTTGCAGTGCGTATATGTAATGTTTAAGAGTTGGATTTTTTGGTATGAGTGTATATTCACTCACAAAAAGTGTGTTGCTTGGATTAATTGATATCCAGAATATCCACCACACAGGTACCAAAACGAACACAAGCATCAATCCGAGGTATGAGTAAGATACGAATTTTTCAAAGAATTTTATAAATTTAGCATCATCCGCCAAGAATATTGCCGGTACAAATACCACGAGAGGGATCAGAAAAATCGGATTCCACAGATATGTGGCAAAATAAAGGGATGTACCTGAAATTAAGGCAGAGGAGGTATCAATAAGAAGTCTTTTTGGTAAGAAGAAATATGCAATTATCGGTGTGGAAAATAGGAGAATGAACGGACCCATGGAAAAAATGTAAAAGGCCGATAGAAAAATTGCTGTGATAAGGAGTATAATTGGATAAGTTAAATCTTCCGCTTTAACTAAAGAGTTGAGGGAATGGCCAAATCTGCGTGAATTTATCATCCTCAAATCATATCTATCCTTCACAGATGAGGAGAGAAGATAAGCTAAGAGGAAAATATCTAATAGAGATAAGATGTTGAATTTGAAGAATCCATATGCCCTTATATTGCTCGTACTCCAGAAGTAAACGGCCACAATGAAATCTGTGATTAGAGAGAGGATCATAAAAACGTATCCCTCTCTCCAAGACTTAAGCGAAAAATAGGAGGATATCATGAATATGATGGAAAGTATTCCGGTGAATATTGAAGGTATGGGGACCGAAATGATGGACAATGTTGAAAGAATATAAACAGAGGAATACAATAAAAACACAAACGGTAGAATCTTTTTGCTTTCGATTTTTCTGGTGCTTACATTTGTATCCTCTTGGGAGGTAATCTTAGTATAGACCATACTGAATGAAAGTATTATGAGAAAAATCACCACAGAGTATGCGGCTGCGAAGCCGAACATCCAGTCTCTGAATGCTTTATTGTACACGAATGTGATTAGCAGATCAGTTTGTCCTGCAGAGAATCTGCCTCCAGCCTGTGGTCCACCTCCAGTCATTAAGTAAATCACATTGAACATGTTAAAAGTCCAAATAAATCCTAAGAGTACAGCGGGAGTCATCACAGGTTTTAGCATTGGAAGAGTGATGTACCTGAATTTGGCCCATCGCGAAAAACCATCAATATCCGCAGCTTCGTAAAGTTCCTTGGGTATGCTCTGTAATCCGCCTAAAAACATCATCATCATAAACGGGAAGCCAAGCCATACATTTGCAATTAGAACTGCAATGAACGCGTAGGGCATCTCCCCGAGCCAGTTGATATTCATGTGCAATGCATAATTTACAAATCCGTAATTTGCATCAAACATGCCCCTCCACACAAGCACAGATATGTACGCGGGAATTGCCCATGGGAGAAGAAGGATCGTGCGATAAATTGCACGTCCTCTTATTTTATTGTGAAGAATCAGAGCCAAAGATAAACCAATCAGAATGTGAAGAGATACATTTGCAAAAGTCCAAATAACCGTTGTATTGAACACCATATAAAAATCCGGTTGAGTGAATATCTTTGCATAGTTGCTTAACCCTACAAAATTGGCAGAGAACTCATGTCCCATGCGATAGTCTGTAAAGGAGAGATAGAAGCCGTACAGTACAGGATAAAATGTTATTAGCACTAATCCTGAAATTGCAGGGAGTATGTAAAGGTATGCAGCCTTATTATCCTTCACTTCCATTCTTGACAGAAAAAGAATAATTGCAAACATAACTGCGGCTATGGTAGCGATGCTGAGGTACACAGCATTCGGATTTCTATGTGCTTCCCCTCCCCTGAGGGGCGTTTTAAAAGTATCCTGTGCAAGAACTTTTCCGTTGCCCATTACCTTTACCTCATATTTGCTATTCTCCTTCAACCCACCCAGTGAATAACGAATCATAGTGGCATTTGCAGGAACTACCACCGTTCTATTTTCCCACAATCCATAATGCCACCCATCGCTATAGTATTCCACAAATTTAGCTTCGTAGGGGGTACCTTTTCCCACAAGCACCTTATCATAAAGCTGAAATGTGCCATTTTTCATAATGTATATGCTGTACACAGAAGCCCCATTTGTTTTCCATTCAATTGTGGCTGAGTTTGGATGCACTTCCACCACTTTACCTTGAGTAAGGGGAATGAGAAGAATTGCAATGAGTAGAAAAATGAAAAGTCGTTTCAAGTGCCCACCTCCTTTATCTTCTCCTCTATCTGCTCCTGCGCAATATCAAGAGCCTCCTTCGGCGGTAAGCCAGTCTCAAATACCTTTCCTAAAGCCTCTGTGACCTTTTCCTGAACGATGCTCATCTCCGGGACGTTGGGGTAGGTCTGACCATACTGAGCCTGAAGCTGCAAAGTTCTAATTATAGTGTCATTTTCAACCACTGATTCAAGGACATCCCATCTGGTTGGGGAGGTGTGAGCATTAATTGCAAATTCATTCTCTGCATGCTGTGAGGTTAAAAATTTCACAAGATCAAAAGCCAAATCTTTATTCTTTGAGTCTTTGGATATGGCATAGCCTTTGTATCCAATTAGCGGGGCCAGATGCCTCACCTCTCGCGGGAGCACCGCAAGTCCATAATTTGGAACTGCTAACTGAATCTCGCTGATTTTCCAAGGTCCTTCTATTATCATGGCAGCCTTGCCTGAGGTGAAGTAAGAGACCATGGTTTGCTCATCCACCGGAGTACTTGGCATTATCCCATGCTTAACCAAATTCATTATGAACTCAGTGGCCTTCACAGAGGCTTTATCATTCACCACCGGCTTACCATTTTTGAAAATTTCACCTCCAAACCCGTACTGAAATGGGAACCACCAGTAAGATGAGGTGGTGGGAAACACCAATCCATATTGAGCAGAGCTGTTCTCAGCCACACTTATCATTTCATTCAAAGTCCAGTTATTGCTTATCTTTCCTTTGATAAGATCTTTGTTATAAATGACCATCAAAGAATCATAGGACGCAGGCAAAGCGTACAACTTTCCGGTATATGTCATTGCATCTATTGATTGTGGAGTGTATGCCCTCCATAATGTTGGATCCATAAAATCGTCAAGTGGTTCAAGATAGCCCATTTTAGCCACCTCTCCAAGCATATCGTTGGGTATTCTTATTATGTCCGGAGGATTACCTGCATTTGCCTTTGTTATGTACTTGTTTATTGCAGCACTGTACTCCTGCCACTCCGCTTTTATCACTATATCGGGATGTGCCCTCTGATACTCTTCAATTAGACGATTGAACGTATCATACTCTTTACTTCCTCTTGTAAATGTGTACCATATTGTAATGACCTTCTTGCCAGCATGCGCTCCAGAACTCTGGCCGTAAAGTACCAGAAATCCTGCACCAACTACTAAAAATATTAGTAAAGCAACTTTCCCATAAGATTTTATTTTATCCCTCCTTTTTTTGTCCGTTTTTATCCAGAGCATATGCAGAAGCACAAATAAAACTGCAAAGGTTATAATTCCAACGGATAGTGCCATCGCTCCTCCACCAGCACCACTCTTTTTAGCTTCTGACGTTGTGTTCTTCACTTCTTTAGTTTCATTTGCAGAGGGAAGCACTATCCCCGGAAGTACAGCAAACTTCTTCTCTGCAACATTGTAAGAGCCTAAAATAGCCTCCTGAGTGCGTGAATCTATCCAAGATTCATTAGCTTCTACAGGAGTAATCATATCAATTATGTCCGGATCATATATGGTGTCTGTTCCTCCCCCAAAGTTCCATCGCCCAACATTCTTATTCACTATTCTCCACTTTCCCGGTCCGTACTCATCTTGAGATCCAACAACAATAACATATCCATAGTTTCTAAAATTCTTACCTATTATGGACAGGGATATTCTTACAGTCACAGTGTTGTTGTCCCACTTTTTAGTGGTTTCGTTGAAATCCGCAAGCGCACTTACTCCATTTCTCTGTATGCTTCCATCACTTCTTTCCACATACACATCCCAGCCTCTCGCAGAGATTGCATACTCCCAAGCAAAATCACTACGCACCTGAGCATATGCACCTTCCAACATATTGATATTTCCACTCCCCCTCTTTCTGTCAGTGTCTATGTAAATATTGATCATCTGATGTGGAAATCCATACTTGGGATTCCAAATAGGATTCCCATTAACCACTTTTCCCATCTCTCTGAAATGGAATTCAAAGCCAAGAACATACGATGTATTGAATATCTTTAAATCTGTTATGTCAAAAAGCCCTTTGTTAGGCCACATGTCTCCCGCTGTGGGATAGATGTAGTGGCCATTTCCGTTATCATCTCCGATATGGTCCTTTATATCCATTATGTATGTTCTCTTCTCCAGAAATGGAATGAAGAGCTTTATGGGAGAATTTGGAGCAATGTCAATTACTCTATTTGAATCGGAACTCACCACGGATAGATAGACAAAATCACCCATGTTTATGCCAATGTCATTTAAAGGTATTGCAATTTCCACCACATTTCCCACATAAGCAGTGCTCTCAGAGGTTACAAAGCTCCATTTTTCATTACCCATGGCTTTGAATATTCCCATTGTAGTCTGCCCAGTACTCAGAATTTCTCTAAAAGATACCATTACTCTGTATTTTATTGGAAATCCAAGCACCTGAGTTCCGTAAACAGGCATATAATTTATTTCAGGAAGGTTCATATTCTCCGGACTAGGCGTGGAGAAGTAAATTGAGAGGTCCTCTGATTTGGGCAGGTTGATTGCCTTTTTATTAAATCGTATGAGAAGATAAATACTCTGCGGATCGTATGTCACAAGCACATACTTGATTCCAGAGCCGTCTTTTATGTCTTCATCGTTGTAAAGGTACGCTCTCTTCCATTCAGATTCCTCCACCCCGTCAAGCTTTGGAGTGTAAGCCTCACCGCTTCTATTCTCCTTTGCGGGCTTTTTAAGAGAGGCTGTAAGATAAACGGGTGGAGCCTTTCCAATTGCACGATACACGTTGATCAGATGAGTTTTGTAAAGGTGATCAAACATGGGCTCATCTCTTGTAGTTTCATCCGTGCCGTACCACCAGAACCAGTCAGATCCTTCCGCCGGATATAATGACTGCCAACCTTTTTTTGCATTTGAGTCATTGCCATGGAGATGGGTATAATTAACAAGCTCTCTTCTTGCCTCTGCAAGCCAGTTCCATGCAGTATCTTCGTCAGGCTCACCTTCCCATGTGGTGAGATCCCCATACATCCATGAACCTGTGGCAAGATGGGTGATTTTTGCAGATGCGCCGTGCTCCTTTAAAAACTCATTTACCGTAACAGGTCTGATGTTTGGATCCTCTTCTATCCTTTGGTACAGGAGATTGAGAAAATCTCTGCCATTGTGTTGATACGATGGGTTGTTCATAAACATCCAGTTCTCGCCATCAAGGGCAACTACAACTATGTGTTTTTCTGGATGTGGAAAAAATGACGCAACTCTCTCCACATAATCCACAAAGTCATTCACGGCATCTTCAGCACTCATACGGTTATAAACAAAACCTATTCTGTCAGAGAGAATTCTATCTCGAAAAACCATATACACGGAAGAATGATTCTTCAAATCCTCTGCGATGTATGCACGGTACATATAATCAGGGTTCTTTATGCTCGTGCTTCCCGGATCAATTACATCATATCCAGATTTGTCAAGTATGTATGTGTCAGAGACCATCCATTTGAATCCACTCTGATTCACAGGCTTTATCACTCTCTGTGATACTGCCTCCTCAGATGGCCACAATCCAACGGGATAATATCCAAATATTTTTTTGAATTCCTCACGACCTGCATTGAGTTGCCACAGTGTATCGTTGTACCAAACACCCTTTCTCACATGTATTCCACTTTGCTGACCCACCCATCCTGGCATCAGAAGGAGCGGAAGTATGGGATGATAGTATGGGGAGCACGTAAATTCGGCATTTTTTATTCCTTTGTAAATTGGAAGTACTATTCTTGCAATTTCAAACTGCTTCTGAATCACGTAGGCAAGATCCTCTTTTTTGAAGTTGCCTGTACTATTCAGCATGCTCCACAGCTTTGAGTCTTTGTACTGCGCACCGTACTTTCCCTCAATAAGAGGTTTGCTTATCTGCAATAGGAAATAAGATACTTCAAGGTCCAAAATTTCTTGATTGGTTAGCTTTTCTCCCTTATCCACCTTATCTGCCAGAGATTTGTAATATTTGTTGAGAGGGTCTGTATCGTGAAATACCCAATCTGCAATCCAGAAAAATTCCGTTTCTATTTTGCTTCGTTCATCCTGAGATAGAGAGCTAACTCCGTAGTTGAGAGTTTTAAGGGCCAGTTCAAGATGCGGATCTGTGTAATTTTCCAGAATGTACTTTCCGTTTTTGTATGTGAGATTTCCATGAGCCACATCTTCAATCTGATACAAAAGGGCTGGTACAAAATTAATTGTTACTTTCATATTGGGATGCTCTTTCAAAATGAAAGCATGGTCCACATACTCCTGCACTAAGTGAACACGAGTCCATGGGGCCAGATATTTACCTGTGGATAAATCCTTGTAAAGGGGCTGATGCATGTGCCAGATTATAGCTAAATTTATGGCGTTTGGATTTGTTCCGTTTCCTCCCTCATAGGTTACATTCACCTCTCTTTTTGCTACATTTCCACACACATCATAAGCATATATTTCAATATTGTGCAATCCTTTAGTGTATCCTGTCCACTCATATTTCCATGTGGAGTTACCAAGTCCATACATTTGCACTTTTCTCCCATGGTCAATGCTCACATAGAGGGCATCAATAGCGGTATTGTCAGATGCAGTGGCATATATTGTGTATGAGGTAGTGTTTATCACCTCATTTTCCATCGGATGGAGAATATCAAGCTCTGGCGGTCTCGTTTCATTGACTGTAGTGATAATGGGAGCCTGCGAAGGATGCACTCCATCTTCTATATTGAAATGATAGTATGAATAAAAATGCACATGCAGTGAATTTCCAGATGGATTGTTGGTTGGAAAAGAAGCCCACACCCTATCCTCATATTCCCACTGTGCAAATATAAGTACATCCACGACTTTTGGATTTCCTAAGTCTCTTAAAGGTACTTCAATTTCAGTGGTCTTGTTTTCGGACCAGCCAATGTAGTTACTTCCAGAGTATGTTGTTTCTGTCCAGCTACCACTCCATGAGTAAAGATGCACATCAAAACCCTTCTCAACGGCTAAAAAATAATCTGCTTTGAATGGAAGTATGTGCTTTGATTGTGAGTTCCATGCCTTCGTTTCGTTTGTTCCTCCGGACGTTGTGTTGAAGTACACAAACAAATCACCTTCAGAGTCCCACGCAGTTCCATTCCACGCCAAGAACATTGAGGTTTCATTCCATGTGAGGTACGCACTCTTTCCAGAATCGTTACCTAAAAACTCATCAGCACTCCAATCACTCAAATCACCATCGCACTTTATGGTGTGAGGTGTGGTTGCCTGAACCACTGGTATGCTGGATAAAACGACGATTATTATGAGCACATAAGACATTTCTCTCATTTTTTCTTCCTCCATATGTAGGTTTCCCCAACGATTACTATTCCCAATGCCATTATTACAGAGTACCACACAGGCGAGAGATTCACATTATTGGAAGAGGTGGTGTTAGTGGCAGTACCATTTTCACTCTCATTTTTGACGGTTATTGTTTTAATTACGTGGTTTCCATAAACATCCCATGCCTCAATTGTTATATTGAATTCTCTACCAACATTCTGCAATATGTATCTGAAATTTTTTGAATAGTTAAATGATTTGTTGATCTCTGCACCCCCGGATTCGTAACTAAACATACACTTACTCATATGATTGGTTATCCACGAAATGGTAAGGGTGGAGTTTTTAATTTCGTAGCTAACATTCTCAATACTTAATGAAGGAGGAGTGAAAATCTTGCCTGATGTGTAGAAGTAATCAATTGTGCAATCATCCTTAAAGTTTGTGTCCTTTGTCACATCGCCAACATCCGGAACAGTGTCTAAAACGGTCTCGTTGTCGTGACCAACCACCGCCGCAGAGATTTTAATTCCAGATATATTGTACATCTTATCTCTGTATTTATCACCATATAGCGTTTTCCATGGTATGGCAATCTCTACATCTCCACGCACACCATTTCCTCCTGTGGATGCAAAAATAACCTGCGATGAGATATCCTCTGCAAAATTTCTTTTAATCACATGATAAAAATTTCCGGGCTTTCCGTCCCACTCGCCAAAAAAGTAGTCGCATTTGAAGTTTGCGAACTCAATTTTTCTTGGCCAGACATTCATGTTTTTCATTGTGTTTGTACCATTTTCTGTTCCCGTATCAATGAAAACCATCGTGCCGTTATCGTAAACACTATCTCCCCACACTCCTGTTCGGTATTCGTATCCCAGGTAGAGATAATTTGCATCCCATGTTATGTATAGTTCATACAGCTCATTCTCAACAACATTTTTTCTGTCACCTGCGGAGTCTTCAGGGCTGTCATCAATCTTAGTGAGGTTTTCATCACCACTCCAATCCGTAAGATATCCATCAATTCTGAATTTGGGCTTGGGGAAATTCACTCCATATTTGTAGTCAGAAGGATTTATACCCTCTTTCACTGGCAGAGAAATGTAATTGGTGAAATTCTGAGTGCCCATGCCCATTGGATTTGTAACTGGCCATACTGCCCACACATTCACGGCATTTTCCCACTGTCCATAGGCAATCATATTAACTCTTTGTGGATAGCCCAATATTTTAAGGGGTATCTTTAGCTCTATATTAACGTTCCAATCCTCCACATAGCCTCCAAGAGATGATAGAGAATAAATATCCGTCCATGTGCCGTTTTCGTACTCCTTCAAATATGCATAGCTTTTATTCTCAATAGCCACGTAGAAATCAGCTTTAAAGGGGAGTGTGTGTTCTCCATACCAGTCTATACTCCTGTTGCTCCCTCCATCTCGCACATCAATTGCAATGAACATATCATTATCTGTACTCCCCCTGTGAAAGCCAAAGTACAAGTTGGCAAAGTCAAAGGTTACATAAAAAGTGGCAGAATTAATTGTGCCCATACTCTCATCATCGCTCCAGTCGCTCATGTTTCCATCGCATGTGATGGTATGATATGCTGCTCCCACCCCCCGGGCAGATCCCATCGCCAGCAGCAGTATGAAGATAAGAGCATATAACCGCATCAAAAAAGTAATGAAATCATCTATTTTACTTTTTTCTACTTAAAACAGTGGGCCCGCCCGGATTTGAACCGGGGACCTCCCGCGTGTGAGGCGGACGTCATAACCACTAGACCACGGGCCCTTTTGAGATGTGATGGAAATCCGATATTTAATTTTTTCTGAATTTTTTAAAGTCTTTGATGTTTCTCACAATGTCGCCACGGAATATGGCACTTGCAGCCACCAAAATATCCGCTCCCGCATCAACTACCTTTCTGTAGTTAGTGTGCTTTATTCCCCCATCTACCCCTATTTTCACATTAAGACCTTCCGAATCAATGTACTTTCTCGCAACTTTAATCTTCTCAATTGTTTCTGGAATGAACCTCTGCCCAGCGAAACCCGGATAAACGGACATTATCAGGAGATAATCAACGTTTTCCAGCATATCCTTCACCTTATCAAATGGAGTGTCTGGGTTCAGAGCTATTCCCACCTCTGCGCCATAGTTCCTTATTTTGCGAAATACATTATCAAAATCAACTGACACTT
>Ga0256833_1001739_pt1 | contig 15663 bp, 12 predicted proteins | sample 356284metaG_FD_190535 | JGI IMG/M metagenome (GOLD analysis project Ga0256833, IMG submission 190535) | Hydrothermal vent microbial communities from Mid Atlantic Ridge, Atlantic Ocean - 356-284 | ecosystem: Environmental > Aquatic > Marine > Hydrothermal vents | place: Atlantic Ocean: Mid...
TTGATGCGGGATTGTCTGCTTAGCAGATAGTGCGCGAGCAGTTTCTCATCCTCCAGGATGCGAGCGAGATCTTCGCGATGAAGATGGGGGTCGATATGGGTGGAGCGAAACTCCGCCGTCACGGCCATCGATTCGATCAGATCCCGCACATACTCCAAAGAGTAGGAGCTTGTGTACTTTCCTTCTTCAAGGAGCTTGAGTGTAAAGGCGATGAGGATGCCTCCCGCGGAGGGGGGAGGATTGGTCAGGAAACTCTCCCCTCGGTAGGAGAAACGGATCGGCTCCCGGACGCGGACGCGGTAGTTTTCCAAATCTTGCTTGCGCAAAATCCCCTCGTTCTCCCGGTAGATCCGATCGATTCTTTGGGCGATCTCCCCCCGGTAGAAAAGGTCCGCTCCCTCTCGGGAGAAGGCTTCGAGGAAATCGGCGTAGTCGGGGTTTCGCACGGGGCTTTGCTCGTCGATGAGCTTCCCTCCGGGGGCATAGAGAGCCGCGGAGCCCTCCGTGGAGCGTAGAATCGGCTCGAGCAGTCCCACGAAACTTGCCTGCAAAGGAGTGAGACGGATCCCCTCTCGGGCATACTCCAGCGCGGGAGCGACGATGCGCTCCATCGGCAGGGAGCCCTTCTCTTTGTGGATGCGGTCGATGCCGGCGATCATCCCCGGCACCGCCGTCGCCCCCGCTCCGATATGAAACTCCTGGACCGTCGTGCCGAAATCGACGTAGATCGGGAAAAAGTCGGGGGTCTCCAGCCGTTTGGGCGGCACGTCGACGAAGAAGTCGTAGAGTTTCGCCTCCCCCTCCGTGCTGCGGGTGAGCATGAAGCCTCCGCCTCCCAGGCTGGTGAGCATCGGCTCGCACAGCGGGGCCGCTAGCATGGCGGCACAGGCCGCATCGAAAGCGTTGCCTCCCTCTTCGAGCATCCGGGCCCCCGCCCGTACGCTTAGGCGGTCTCCCGCCGCGATGACGCCTTTCATCCGATCAGCTCCTCCTCGATCACTTTTTTGAAATCCCCGGTCTCTTTGTAAATGCTGCGCAGTTTCCTCGCGATGGTCTGTTTGTCGATCAGGGCATGCAGCGCCTCGATATCGTTGGCGCTCCCCAACGCCTCGAAGCTTCCCGACCGCTCGATCTCTTCGACCAGATTGTGGGCCATCTTTCGCATCGGGATGACCCGGTCTCCGTGAATGAAGCTCCCCTTCAGCCCGTGACGCACGGCATTCCATTTGTTCTGTTTACTGATCTGACTGTAGACCCGACCTACGGGATACTGCGTGACATGGTGCAAAAGCGCCTGGTAAAAGAGCGCGATCAGCCGCAGACGTTCCCGGTCGTAAAAAGCGTCGCAGACCCGAAGCTCCACGGTGCCGAAGCCCTGATGGATCCGCACGTCCCACCAGACATCTTTGGCGCTTTGGATCGTGCCGGTGGTATAGAGCTGATCCATTAGGGAGCAATACTCCCGATAGCTGGAGAAATACTCGGGGATGCCCGCGCGTGGAAGACGTTCGAAGATCTTGGAGCGATAGGATTGCAATCCCGTATCCTCGCCCAGCGAAAAGGGGGAGTTGGCCGAAAGCGCCAAAAAGAGCGGCAGGTAGTTAATCGAAGCGTTGTAGGCACGCAGAGCGCTCTCTTCGTTGGGCATGGCGACGTGGATGTGCAGACCGCTGATGAGGAAGTTCTTGAGTACGATCTGCAATTCCCTGGCGAAGGCTTCGTAGCGGGGGTCTTGGAAGCGGCGATTGTCCTCTTTGCGCTCGAAAGGATGCGTCGCCAGTGCGGCCAGGCGGATCCCCTCGCCTTCGCCGATACGGGTGAGTTCGTGCAGGGCATGCATGACAAAATCCGTCGCTTCGTCGGCACTGCGACAGACCGGCGTGACGATTTCGATCATCGACTGCAACAGCTCCTGATGTACGTGCGGGCGCAGCTCATCGGGGAGATGTTCGAAGAGATAGGGGGAACGATTCGCCGGTTTCATCGTCTTCGCATCGACGAGACGGACCTCCAGCTCCACTCCAATCGTCCAGGGATCCTCGGGATGGAAGATCGATAGATCGCAATGTCCAGACATCGCTTCCCCTTTTGTTTTCTCAATCATAGCGCAGGGAGGCTTTGGAAAGAGGAGACTTGACTTCAGTTCTCCTTGTTCTGGCTGAGAAACTCCCTAAAAAATGCGAGGAAGATGCCCATCATCAGGCCTGTGATAAGAGCGACGATGATGATAAGTTTCTTTTTGGGTTTGACGGGCTTGTCATGGGTATAGATCTTGCCGACGATTTTGGTAGGTACGATATAGGGCTCGTGGATAGAAGCGTTTGCTTCCGTAATCTGTGTCTTGAGCTTGGGAATCGTCACTTCAAGAAGCTGTTTGATTTGGCCTTCTTTCTGTATCAAATCGTTTTGGAGAAGTCTTTGTTTCTCTTTTTCCAAATTTGGTATCGTCAGCTCTTGAAGGCGTTTAATCTGCTCTTGGAGGCTAAGAATTTTTAGTCTCAAATTGGTGATATCGTTTTGAAGAGTCGACATTTGCATCGCTACAATTGCCGCTAGAGCTGGATCTTTAGAGGTGGTCTTTTGAAGTTTTTTTTGCAGTTCCTGGACACTTGCTGCCTTTTGGACGATCACTTTCTCCGCCTGATCGATTTTTTGTTGGAGTAGAGGAATTTGAACGGTTTTGATGAGGTTGATTTGATCTTCAATTTTTTTTACTTGTGTACTTAGTATAAGATCACGTTGGGCCTTTAGCTCTTTGAGCTTTACGTTTTGATAGTTTGCGAGTTGATTTTCTAAGGCCTGGAGTTGGTTGCGGCGTACCGCGATGATACTCTCCATATAGAGACGATGCTTGGATAAAATATCGTCAATGGGTCGATGCAGCACTTTTTTTGCCATCTCATTAGACCTACCATCGGCGATAATGACTAGGAACTGATCAGTTTTCCTGGGTACGCTTACACTCTTGATATAGGCCGTGGTGTTTTTATCTCGATATTTTCCCGCCGTATCGTATTTGACGTCGAGAGCCTGTTTGAGCGATTTGGCGTCATCGAAGTATTTGATCTCGATTGAGCCATCACTCTTTTTGATCAATTGTTTTCCGATTTCAAGTGTCGCTTTGGCTTCGTAGATTGGATGCGCCTTCCAAAGATAGATCATCGTGGCGAAAAGAACAAGGAGCGTCGTCCAGATCACTGTCTTTTTTCGTCGCCTCAAAGTAGCCATCAATTCTCGCAAATCGATGGTGTCCTCTTCATGAGGGGGGCAATAGGGTGCATACCCATAAGGCATGACGACCTGAGGTTCTTCATGAGAAGGTCTTTTTTCTTCCTGAGCCATGATAAGTCCTTTTGCTTGGATGATGGAATTTTACCGAGGTTTTACTTCGTCTTTTTCAGATGTAGAATCGAGATTTGTCTTATGGTCAAATTCGGGAACGATCTTTTTGAGGGCAGACAAAGGATGGTTCGTTTTTAGAAGTTCTTGGATATCTTCTCTTAATTGCTCGATAGGATAGGGTGTCGGGGAGGCTATAGTAATGGAAGTATATTCGGTACGAGCATTACTTTCGTCGATGAGAAGCTCTTCGTATAGCTTCTCTCCCGGTCGAAGTCCGGTATAGACGATTTGGATATCGTCTCTTCCGCTGAGCTCGATCATCTTTTTTGCCAGATCGACGATTTTGACCGGTTCCCCCATATCGAGGATGAAGATTTCACCGCCCTTGCCGATGGCACCCGCTTGCAAAACAAGTTGACACGCTTCGGGGATAAGCATAAAGTAACGGGTGATCTCCGGATGGGTGACGGTGATGGGCCCGCCCTTTTCGATCTGCTGTTTGAATTTGGGGATGACCGAACCACTGCTGCCCAGGACATTCCCGAAGCGTACCGCGACGATCTCCGTCTCACCTGACGGAACATTCTGTGCATAGAGTTCGCAAATGCGTTTGGTCGTCCCCATGACATTGGTGGGGCGTACCGCTTTGTCGGTACTGATGAGTACGAACTTTTTTACACCATGTTCAATGGCGAGATCGATGCAGTTTTTGGTGCCGATGACATTGTTGAGGATCGCCTCTTCGACATTCTCTTCCACTAGCGGCACGTGCTTGTAGGCGGCGGCATGGATGACAATGTCGGGGCGGTGTTTTTTGAACGTATGGCGAAGTTGTTCTTGGTTGACAATGGACTGCATGACACAGGCGATCTCAGCTTGCTCCGTCACCTCTTGCTCGATTTGGTAGAGATTGAATTCACTATGATCAAGTAGAATCAGCCTTTTCGCGCCATATCTGATGCACTGTCTGACCAGTTCACTGCCAATGCTCCCTCCCGCACCGGTGATCAGTACCGTCTTGTTGCTGATAAAAGAAGAAATGGCAGTCTTATCCAAATCTTTGGGATGGCGTGCGAGCAGATCTTCGACAGAGATCTCTTTGAGCTGTTTGCTAAAGGGCCTATCGGTCAAAATGCTCTCGAGAGAGGGGAGGATTTGGATCTTTTCAAAGTAGGGGTTGAGATCCTCATAAATCTCCTGAACCCGTTTTGCCGGTGCAGAGGGCATGGCGATAACCAGCAGGTTAAGTTTGTTTTTTCCGCCGATTCGCTTTTTCAAATTCTCTTTCGAGACGATACGGATCGCGTCGATACTCCGCCCCTGCAGGAGAGTGTCGTCATCGACAAAATAGCGTATTTTGTAAGGACTGTCCTGCAGCTCTTCTTCCAGTTTGAGCCCGGCTTTTCCCGCCCCATAGATCACGACCTCCTTGGTTTTGGTGATTTTGCTTTTATTGATATAGAAAGCATAGGCGTACATGAGGAAATTGATGGCGAAGAGAAAGGTGAAAAGCTCAGTCACGAAGAGATAGACATGGACTTTGCCATAAAAAATCGGCATATAAACGGCAAATGCTACGAAATAGACCGCACTTTTGATGAGAAAGGTCTTGGGCCTGGCTTTGCTCCATGAAAGTGCATAGTCTTTGAACAACAGCGTCGATGCGATCATACGCACCACAATAACGATAGCGACAACCTCGGGCAAAAATGGACGATGAAAGATCCAAAAGGTCCACCCAAAGGTGATGATCGAAAGCAAGATAATGACGAGGTAGTTGAGGATGCGTTTGTCTATGCGGAACATTACTGAGCGATCTCCTTTTTGATCGTTTCACAGACCATCTTCACATCCTCTTCGGTCATGATCGTACTGCTGGCAAGGCACAGACCTTTTTTATAAAGTGCTTCACTTGTCCCATCAAGGTAGCTTTTGCAGCCTTTGAAAAGTGGTTGCATATGCATCGGTTTCCAGAGAGGTCGGCTTTCGACATTGACCTCCTCAAGGGCTTTCATGATCTTGTTGTAATCTGTCTTCTCAAAGGTCAGTGCAGTCAGCCATCGGTTACCACGGCTATTTGGAAGTTCAGGCATGAAAGTGATCTCTTCGAGATCATTTAGGTATTTTCGGTACCAGTCAAATATTTGACGTTTTTTTTCTACACGCGCTTCGATTACCTCCATCTGCCCCACACCGATCGCCGCAAGCACATTGGACATACGGTAGTTGTAACCATACTCTTCATGTTCGTAATGAATATAGGGCTCTTTTGCCTGTGTTGCATAGAAGAGTGCTTTATCTCTCCACGCTTTGTCGGCAGTGACCAGCATGCCACCCCCGCTGGTGGTAAGGATCTTATTGCCGTTGAAGCTATAGATACCGAAGTCACCGAAAGTGCCGGTGTGTTTGCCGTTGAAGGTCGCTCCAAGTGATTCGGCAGCATCCTCGATGAGGTGGATATCGTGTGCTTTGCATATGCGGACTATCTCTTCTATGTCGGCACTCATACCGTAAAGGTGTGTCACGATCAGCGCTTTGGGTTTTTTGCTGCAGCTTTTCAGATATGCTTCAAGTAGCTGGGGTGAGAGGTTCCAGCTTGCAGTGTCACTGTCTATAAATACAGGGTTTGCGCGCTGGTATAAAATAGCATTGACCGATCCGATAAAGGTAAAGGTCGAAGCAAGTATATCATCCCCCTCTCCAACTCCCAAGATACGCAACGCCAGATGGATCGCTGCTGTTCCGCTTGAAACTGCCAGTGCATTGGGAGTGCCGGTATAGTTCCGTATGCTTTCTTCAAATTTATTGACATACTCTCCCAGAGGTGCGATATAGTTGCTTTTAAACACTTCCTCTATATATTTCAGCTCATTCCCGCCCATGTGCGGAGCCGATAAAAACAGTCTTTCTCTCAATGTATTTCCTTTATTTCTTTACATGGATTCCCATAACATAGTTTATTGTTCCCAATATTTTTGATCATAGTTGAGCCTGCACCAATGATACAGTTTTCTCCAATAGTGATACCTTGGATCACTTGTGTCCCAATGCCGATATGTGTCTTCTCTCCTACAGTAACATTCCCTGCCAAGGCTGCATTGGGTGAGATGTGCACAAAGTCTTCGATGATGTTTTCATGTTCTATGACAGAGGCAGTATTCAAAATAACCCCTTTCCCTATAGCAGATTGTGCATTGACAACGACATTTGGCATCACCACGGTTCCTATACCTATCGCAGCACTAGGGGAGATGATGGCAGAAGGGTGTATCAGTGTAACAATTTTGAAGTCATTTTTGAGGAGTCTGTCAAAGATCTTTTCCCGAATATGGTTTTGCCCAACGCCCAGTGCTACAGGGATATCTGTGTCGGTTTTGATCATCTCAAATATAGGATGTTCATTATCTCCATCGTCTATGAAAAGGATTTCTTCATAGCCGCAAGCCTTTGCAATTTCCGCTACGACTAGTCCATGCCCGCTTGCTCCGTAGATATAGATCTTTTTGCTCATTCGCCGCCCCTAAATTTCTCCATCGTAACCGAAGTATCCGACGAGATATCACTCCGCTTCACCACTTTCAGAAAAGTCATCCAGAGTATTTTCATATCCAGCCAAAACGACTGATGCTCCACATACCACACATCCAGTTCGAACTTCTCTTCCCAACTGATGGCGTTTCGCCCGTTCACCTGCGCCCACCCTGTGATACCCGGCTTGACATCATGGCGTTTTTTTTGTCGCTCATTATATAGCGGCAAATACTCTACGAGCAAAGGACGGGGACCGACAAAGCTCATGTCGCCTTTGAGCACATTGAAAAGCTGCGGAAGTTCATCTAGGCTCAGGCTTCGGATCGTTTTGCCTACCCCAACGAGACGCTGTTCATCGGGCAGAAGTTCGCCGTGTTCATCTTTTTCATCGGTCATAGTACGAAATTTGTAGATACCAAAGATCTTCTCTTTGTAACCCGGGCGCTGCTGCCTGAAGAGAATGGGACGCCCCATTTTAATCCAGATGAGCAAGGAGACGATGAGATAGACCGGAGCAAAGAGTATGATGAGCAGAAGTGAGAGTAGAAAATCAAAGAGTCTTTTAAACATGTGCCAATACCTCATTGTATTCGTCTAACAAAAATTGAAAAAACTGTCTTCTTTCATATTTTCTGATTATATCATCTCTGCTGTTTGAGCCAAATTTGGCGATCATCTTTTTGTCTTGAACAATGCTTTTCATTGCACCATAAAGTGCATCTTCGTTCTTAGGAGGGATAAGCAGACCGTTTTCCCTATCTGTAACGATCTCGTTGCACCCGTTGATATCGGTAACGATACAGGGCAGACCCATAGATGCAGCTTGCAGTACAACATTGGGAAATCCTTCTCGATAGGTGGGGAGTACAAATATATCCGAGGAGGCAAGGTATGGGCGGATATCTTTTTGGAATCCTGCTTGGATGATATGTTTATTATTTGAGAGAATAGCATAACTTTCCGACGATATGGGGTCGAGATTCTCTTCCATCTTTCCCACGATCATCAGTCGCACATGATCGACCTCATTGGAGAGTTTGTCAAATGCATATAGCAGCTCGTCGATTCCCTTGTCTTTGACAACTCTGCCCACAAAGCAGAATACAATGTTGTTTTCAAGTCGGTGGTGTTCTTTTATCTCTTTGGATTTGCGCATGACCTCTGGCGTACGATCAAAATAGGTTGTATCAATCCCGTTACTGCTACCATAGCCAATGACCTTCAGCTTGTTTTCGGGAGTCAGTTTTTGTTCTAGGATATATCTTTTCAAGCCTAGTGAGTTGGGATAGACATGGGTTGCACAGGCGTAGGTAATTTTCTCGACCCAAAGCAGGATTTTCTTTTTCTTCCCCTCTGCTTCCATCACCGGAAGTCCGGCAACAGTATGGAGCCTGTGCGGTACACGTGTGATCCACGCCGCCAACATCCCGACTATCCCCGCTTTGGGGGTATGCGTGTGTACGATCTGTGGTTTTTCTTTATACAGCAGACGTATCATTTTCAGCAGAGACAGTAGGTCTTTCAAAGGTGTGATCTCTCTGCTCATTTCCAGTTCTATGGTTCGGACTCCCTCTGTGTTCTCCACTTCATCAAGTTCCTTACCTTTTGAAGAGACAGCGATCACTTCAAAGAATTGGTTCATGAATCTTAATTGATCCTGTAGGAGAATTTTAAGGGAGATTGGGACTGTGGTGATTCGTATAAGTTTAGGTTTCACAGTATACTCTCAAATTTTTTTATAATTTTTTCAATCTCAAAATCTTTCAAGCGTTCACTTGCTGTCTCTTTGATCTGTTCCATGTCAACATTCTCATCATAAAGATAATGTTGCATGCGTTTGCGTAAAGCCTCAACATCACCTACAGGGTAAAGCAAGCCGTATTTATTGTCCGCCAGTATCTCTCTTGGACCACTTTTACAATCGGATGCTATGACGGGAAGTCCACAGGCCATTGCTTCGACCAATACATTGGGAAATCCCTCGGTTTCGGAAGTCAATACAAAAAGATTTGACTTGGATAAATAATAAAAGGGGTTGTCGACATTACCAAGAAAATGTATCTTTTCTTGGATATCAAGCTTTTGACAATACTCTTCAAGCTCGTTCCTCATATTCCCATCACCAAGGAAAATCAATTCTAACGAAGAGTCGTTTTTTTGCAAATCGTAAAATGCGTCTATCAAGTCTTTATTTCGCTTAAGCGGTATCAATCGACCAACTGAAATAATATATTTTTTTTCTTGGTAAAAATCAAATGTGATATCATGGCAATGGTCCTTTTTTTGTCGTATCATATCCAAATCGATAGGGTTGTATATCACTTTTGTTTTTGTCGCAATCGGCATAATATTTTTAAGATCATCTTCTACCCCTTTGGAGTTGGAGACAATAAGGTCAGCTTTGTTAAATAGCAGTTTGACTAAAAATAAATTGATCTTTCCAAGTAATCCTTCATTCTTGTATCTTGAAGTTGTACTTCTGATGTTGATGATACATTTTTGTTTAGTCCCAAAAAATTTAGTCAAAATATTTATATAATTGGGTCTGTATAGGAATGATATAACTGTATTAATATTATGTTTTTTTATATATTTTGAAAGTTTCCATGCTATCCAAGGAAGTTCTAATAATTTTCGAATACCATTTTTATTTGTTTTGGATAAAATAATCGGAGTGACAGCTGAAGGTAGATTATAATCAATGCCATTTTCCATAAGTATGAGGTGAAGTTTTATGTTCTCTTTTTTGCTCAATTCTTTTAAAAGCAAGGAGATGACCCTTTCTGCACCACCTTTCTGCATGGTAGCGGTAAGAAATAGGACATGTCTAGTCTGTGACATACTTTTCTCTCCACTTTAAATAGGAGATAAGTGTCCATATTTGATGATAGTTATTTTCACTGCCATTCATATGGTTATCAATCAGTTGATTCACATATTCAATATTAATATCATCTATCTTTGCCAAGTTTTCCCTTGAAAGGGTCTCATACACATAGGTTTTTAGTTCATTTCTAAACCAGTTTTTAAGAGGAACAGTAAATCCACTCTTAGGTCTTTCAAACAGCTCTTTTGGGAGGTAGTCATACAGTATATCTTTTAGTATATATTTACCTTCTCCATTTTTAAACTTATGTTCAAATGGGATCTTTTGAGAAAATTCTACGACCTTATAGTCAACCAAGGGCGTTCTGGCTTCTAAACTGTACGCCATCGTCGCCCTATCTACTTTGGTGAAGATGTCTCCGTTCATATATGTTTTAATGTCATAGTCTGCTATTCGTTCAAGGAAACTTTTATTGCTATACAAATATTTTTTATATTCATCTTGACAGAGAATATTTTTTTGGTTAAAGAGCTTCTCAAAGTCAAAAAGTCTATTACTGTACAAAAACAGCTCTTCAAGCGTATCTATTTTTAAACCCTCGGCAATCCTTCTCAATCTATAGTTAGATGATCGTTTCAGAAGTGCAGCACCAACCGTTTTAAACACTTTCGGCAAGGCATAAAGCTTACTGACTTTTGCCATTCTCATATAACTATGATATCCCCAGAACAGTTCGTCTCCACCATCACCTGAAAGCGCAACCGTAACATGTTTTTTAGTCTCGCGGGAGAGGATCATCATCGCCAAGGAAGAGGCATCATTGTATGGTTCATCATAATACTCTGGCAGACTTTCTATAAGTTCCAGCATATCATTAGGTGAGCACATGAGTGTATGGTGTGAAGTGCCCAGTATCTCAGCCACCTCTTTTGCATAGTTAGATTCATCAAATTCACTGTCTGAAAATTTTATGGAAAAAGTATTTATCTTTTCTCCAAGCTCTCTTGCTGCAATAGCTGTAACTAAGCTGCTGTCCACTCCGCCACTTAGAAAAAGCCCTACCGGTACATCCGCATGTAAACGCGACCTTACAGAGTCTAAAAGTAGATCTTTTAACGCTTTTTTTATGTCATCATAAGAGGTAGTGAAATGTTCATCCGTAGTTGAGATATCCCAGTACTGCTTTTTCTCAAAGTTATGTGTTTTTAGATCATAAATGAAACTATATCCTGCTTCAAGCTTAAACACATCTTTATAGATCGTGTATGGCTCAGGTATATAACCGTAACGGAAATAGAGCTTTTCACTCTTTTTGTCTATTTTAAGCCTTTTTCCTTCTGAGAGCTGTTTGAGTTGAGAGGCGAATTCGAACATTTCATTTTTTTTGTAGTAATAAAATGGTTTCTTGCCCAACCTATCTCTAGCTCCAAAGAAAATATTTTTTTTAGGATCATAAATAACAAAAGCGAACATACCGTTAAAATATGTCACACACTCTTGACCATATTCCCTATATGCCTTGATAATTACCTCGGTATCCGAGTCCGTCGCAAATCGATAGCCTTTTTTTAAAAGCACATCACGAATCTCAATATAGTTATAAATCTCTCCATTGAAAACTATTGTGTAAGCGTCATCTTCCAACGGTTGGTTAGATCTCTCTTCCAAATCTATAATAGCCAGACGATTATGTCCAAATGAATATCTATCGGCAATACGAATACCGGAAAAATCCGGACCTCGAAAGCCAATCGTCGATAAAACTCTTCTTATTTTTTGTTCCGACTGTTTATGATTAACTCCATAGATTCCACACATAATTATATAATACCCTTTTCTATCTTTGAAAAAATGTCAATATACTTTTGGACATATATCTCTGACGAAAATTGTGATTCTACAACTTTTCGTCCATTTTCCCCTAAAATTCTTCTCTCTTCAGAATTATGGATTAAATAGTCCAACGATTTCACCCATTGACTATCATAACCATCAACACAAAAACCTGACTCCCTTATACTAAGTATCTGTTGATTCATCGGAAGGCATGTACTGACGACAGGAATACCACAAGCCATATATTGAAGCATTTTAAAAGCACATTTCCCTCTACTATGCTCATTGTTTATAAGAGGCATTATACCAATATCAAAACTTTGAATATCTTCTGCATCCTCTTTTGCCGACCATTGTTTAAAAATATATTGTTTTGGATCGATTTTGGAAAACTTCGGATCTTTATCGGAAACAACTTTGAGTACCACATTAGGATGTTTTTTAAGTATCGTAGCTAACGCTTCCTCAATCAGTCTAAGGGATACAAAGTTTGAACTTGTCCCGATCCATCCAATAACAATAGTATCTGAATTGATTGATAATTGGTATTTCGGTTTGTATTTTTTCGTATTCACCGGAGTAGGAATAACATATACATTTTTATTATAGTTTTTATAATAGTCTGCCAAGTATCGATTGCAAACCACAATGGCTTTTGCTTTAACTGCAATCTTGTTAATGGCGTTAAACCTTTGATTCAAATGAATGGCATCATCAATATCAAAAATGAAAGGCTTTGAAAGAAACCTTTCCAAAGTATATAATGTGGAAATCATTTCTCTTTGTAAAATAAGGATGTCTGTCTTTTTTTGTAACCTGATAACAGGATAACGATTTACAAAAATTTTTATTATCCACCACAACCGATTGACTATCCCCTGAGGAGGATAAGAACTTATTGAAAAACACATAGCTTTATAATCAATATTTTTGTTGATAAAATCCTTTTTTACTTCTTCCAATCTAAATTTATATGAAGGAACGTAACAACCTTGACCTATAGCTAATATTTTTAATTTCTTCATTTTTCAATATTCCTTATGGAAAAATTAATATTTTCTATAAATAAACTTATGAGTATCAATATGAAAATATATCTATTATAGAAAAATATATCATACCCAATTTCAAAAAACAAACAAGCAAAAAAAATGATAAATAAATATGTATAGTTTTTCTTGAGTATTACCCTTGCAAATACAATATAAAAAATAATTGCTCCAGTTATCCCATAGGTCAATAATGCTCGTATATATCCTGAGTCCGTATAATGTAAATTATCGTTATATCCAATCCCATCACCCATGAACAAATTATCTTTCAAATAATGAATATCATATGTCAACACACCGTTTTTGCCGTAACGTGCCAAAAATCCATTGCTTTCATTTCCTGCCAACAATGCAGGGATATCAATGAAACCACTCAATAATGTATATAGCGTAACTGTTATAACTATGTTAAAAAAAATAAAAGAAATATCTATTTTATGTAAAAGAAATTTTGTATTTAATATTGTTAAAAAAGCAAAAATGATAAAGAATAAAGCACTGAATGATTTCAATGCAAAAATCAATACGAGAAAAAGAATAGAAAATATCAAATATTGTACTTTCCTGAAATGCAACCAAGAAATATAATAGATAATAAAAAACAAGAAGTAGATAAATGCAGCAATGCTGTGTGACCCAAAAGGCCCAACAGGACTATTAGCACCTAACATATAATTGTACAAATCTGCAAATGATCCAACATAATATTGGCCTAAAAAACTATCTACCGCTGGGATACTCAATATGACTCCCGCACCTAAAAGGAATAAAGCTATAGATAAACAATTCAAAAATGTCATAAGCAAACGCATGTCTATATGTTTTAAATCAATGCTGAAAAAAAACAAAAGAGGAAGAATGGTCAAAAGAGTACCCGGTTGAAATTGAGTTGAGGTTGTCAACAAAGTATTTATTATTAAAAATAATAATATAAATATAACTAACAAGCCCTTTATAGGGTTTAGCCGTCGCATCGATATAAACAAGATGAGTATTGCAAAAATAAAACTAACAATATTATAAGTGACCCCTATATAAATCGAATTAATACTTGAAGGAAGAAAAATACCAAGAAAAATTAAACAATAAAGAAAAAAAGTTTTCATATTTGATCAACTTCCCTTCAAAATAAAAATCTTTTTTTGTAAATCCGCCACATTACATATAAAAAGTAAACCAACGTATATGCAAGTTAATATAATAAGATGCTGTAATGTACCAGATATGTTTTTGTATGTAAAATTAAAGTAGTACGAAATAACATCTACAAAAAAAGCCGAACATATAATTTTTAGTATATCATAGGAAATAAAAGTAGGCATCCTCATAATCTTTTTGCTATATATTGAACTCATCACTGCCCCTATGCCAAAAGCAATTAATGTTGCAATAGATGCGCCCTCGGCACCATACGCCGGTATAAGTACTAAATTTAATACAATATTAATGATTGCCATAGCCATTGTAATAAATAATTGCATATCCGTTCTTTTCATTACTTGAAAACTTACATCTAAATAATAATTTTTATAAAATCCAATTGTCATTCCAACTGAAATGACTGGCAATAGTATAGATGCCAGATGATTTAACCCTCCACCAAACATAATGTTCGATATACCTTCTGATGCATTAATGAAGATTAAGTTAATTAAGATAGCAATAGCAAACATAAAAATACCCAACTGTTTCATAAGGTTATTTAGTTGTGTATCCGAGCCTTTTGTCTGGGCTTGTATGATTTTTGGAAAATATGCCAAGAATAGTATATTCATTAAAAGTCCGATTGTTTGTTGTGCTAAATCATACGCTACTGAATATGACGATAGTTCAACAGAAGTACTCATCTTTGCCAACATAAATCTGTCGGATACATTGATAAGCATAATGGAAAGATAAGTAAATGTCAAGGGAACACCATATTTAAATAGTGTAACAGCAAGTTGCATATCAGGCTTGGTATTCAATATACTTCTTTGAAGAAAAAGATCTCTTATTTTCCATTTGAAATAAAATAAAAAAAGTAAAATCGATATTAAAAAACCCATGCCAAAGCCTATTAGTGCCCCAAATGTATGAAAGTCAAACAAAATAACAAATATAATAGAGAAAATCAGTGAAAAAATTGCTCTTGAAGAACTTAAACTACCATACAATAAAGGTCTTTGAACAATGTTTGCAAGCTGTATTAACAAATTGTACAATCCCAAAAATATGGAAACCAAAAGGAGTATAAAGAAATAATTTTTAGTAATTTGAGGATAAATGTATGTAGACATATAAATGATGCATAGTGCTACAATACTGCTGAGAAAGAAAAGAAAAGCTGATGCTTTGACAAAAGAATATAAATTTCTTTTATACTCCAAAATCAATCGAGAAGTAGAGATACTTAACCACTGGAAGCTTACACCGGAAGTAAAAGTCACAATGGCAATAAGAAGAGTAAAGTTTCCGTACTCGTCAGTCGATAGAATTCTTGTTAAGACATATATACTCATCAATCCTATTGAGCCACTAATTATTCTAGTTAAAAAGTATAGTACGGTGTGGTTTAGTGATTTCAAGGACATTATATTGTATTATTTTTTAATGATAGGCTGATTGTCATATTTTATTAAATACCACTCTATAGTTTTAAGAATCCCAGAATCAAAGTTTTCGTCCGCTTTCCAACCAAGCTCTTTTTCAAGCTTTGTAGCATCTATTGCATAACGTCTGTCATGACCAGCTCTGTCTTCTACAAACGTGACCAAATCCCTATAGGATGTGAATTGGTTATTGGTTATTCGTGTATTGGAAGTGATGGGATAGAGTTTGTCAAGAATATTGCAGACTGTATCGACTATTTTAAGATTCGTTCTTTCATTTTTGCCTCCAATGTTGTAGGTCTCCCCCATTTTTCCCTGATGAAAAACCAGATCGATGCCCTTGCAGTGGTCGAGCACGTAGAGCCAGTCGCGGATATTCTTGCCGTCGCCGTAGATGGGGATAGGGTTGCCCGCCAATGCGTTTCGAATGATGGTAGGGATAAGCTTTTCGTCGTGCTGTTTGGGGCCGTAGTTGTTCGAGCAG
>Ga0256833_1001740_pt1 | contig 15660 bp, 17 predicted proteins | sample 356284metaG_FD_190535 | JGI IMG/M metagenome (GOLD analysis project Ga0256833, IMG submission 190535) | Hydrothermal vent microbial communities from Mid Atlantic Ridge, Atlantic Ocean - 356-284 | ecosystem: Environmental > Aquatic > Marine > Hydrothermal vents | place: Atlantic Ocean: Mid...
GGTAAAAGTTGTAGGTGGTGACCATGCTATTAAAGGAGTAGTTATTCCTATTATTTGGACAGTTTATGCAGGAGCTGTTTTTGTGACATCAGGGTTAACCTTCTCTTGGCTAATTAAGAGAGGTTAATAATATAAGGATTGTATTATTTAAGATTATTTAGCCTACTTGACTAAGCTTGAAAAGGAATGAAATAAATGCTACAAAAGTTTCATTTTTGTAATATTATTGCTAATTTACAAATTAATTTGATTTAGACTTTGAGAGTTTTTAGTAATCATGTTTTTTATCTCTAAATTAGTGTAAGTTTTATTGAGAGTATTTTCATTTAAAAGGTCAAATCGTATCTGTATGGTTAATTTAGTTAATGCTTTAGAGAGTTTTTCTTTATCATTATTAAGTGTTCTATCTTTAGTAATATCTGATATAAGTTCTAAAAAAATATTATACTCATTTAAAACATCTGGAGATGAAAAAATAGAGAGCCTATGTGTTATAAATTTTAATTTAGTAATATCATTGGAGACTAACTCCTCTTTGATTGATAACTCTTCTAATAAATCAAGTAGTCTCTCATAGGTATTTGTTTTTAAATCTAAAAATTTAATATTTTGTTCTTTTTCTATCTCAACTGCTGTTTGCTTATTGAGTAGTAGTGCTGTAATAAAAATAGTCGCAACTGTTCCTAAAATAATAAGCACAATCTCTTGGGTAAATGGTGTTGAATCGGTAACTTTATAAGCATAGCGTAGATAAAAATATCCTGCAACTAGTGTGAGAAAAGTTAAGATTAGATAGCTAAATTGTTTATTATTTATTGACATTAATAAATCCTTTTTTGTTTATTTCATTAGTATTGCCGAGGACGTATGGGAATAAGCCAACTATGTTTCTCATATTAAAATACTTTAGAGTTTCTAAACTCTGCAACCTCTGTCTCTACCATCTCATCTATTAGGCGTACAAAAATATCATTAATAAGATTGGGAGAGAGGTCAAGCTCTATTGCTTTTGTTCTTGCTCGTGCAACAACATCGGCAATACGTTCGTCAGACTTTATCTCCTCTACTGTTGTTTTAAACTTTGCAATCTGTTTGATATAGCTGTTACGAAGAGCAATCATCTCCACAATCATCTCATCTACTTTGTCAATCTCAACTCTAGCCTCTTCAAGAGTGCTACATTTTTTCATATCCATAATTTTCCTTATTTCGTCTTTTCATAAATATATTCTTGAACAAAAGCTTTAATGTCGCTATAGACAAAAGAGTCTTTGTACTCTTTTATTTTACCACCACTTGCATTAGGGTGACCTCCACCATTTCCAATCTCATCTGCCATTTTAGAGACATCTAGCTTATTGTTGGAGCGTAGAGAGAAGTTTCCTCTAAAACCAATATCCATATAGAAGTCATAATCTGGGTTCTCTACTAAGAAAGTATTTCCCAATATAGAGGTATTTCCAAGACTGTATCCAAGCAGACCCTTATAGCCACGATACTCTATAGTTAGACGTTGTTTGTCATTGGTTAAAAGTTTGGTTAAAAATATAGCAGCTAGGTTATCTTTTGTATTGTCTTGCTTCTCAATAAAAAATTCTTTTTTAAGTTGGTGTAGGTCGTTGTCTAGTGCAATGTGAGCATTCTCTTTATCTACATATCTTTTCATGGACTCAATTAAAGATAGTTTTAAAGCTCTATCTTCATCAGGAAATAGGGTACGGTTAATCTCTCTTGCTCCACTTATCATACCTAATCCTACTTTTCCAAACTCAAATAGCTCGTCATCACTTATCCAAATATCTATGGCATTAATCGCTTTTACAATTTGAGCATACTCTCCCTCTGCATCAAATGCATAGTGTTTTTGTAGCCAATCGTAAGTAATGAGTGTAGCAGAACGGTTGGTATCTAGCATATACCAGATGTACTGTTCAGCTGTTTTTGTTCCAGAACCATGGTGGTCAAGAAGTTGAATTTTAGCTCCTATACTCATGGCCTCTTCCTCTAACCATTTTGCCTCTTTTGGTGTAAGGTTTAGGTCGGTTACTAAAATAATATTTTCATCTTCATTCCCAAGAAACTTCTCGCGTTTAATATCTGTAATAATCTCTTCAAGACGTGCCTTTACTTCGAGTCCATAGTTAGCATTGTAAGATTTAAGTTTGTAGTTGTGTTGCTTGTTAAAACATTTATTTGTAAGGTATTGACAGCCATAGCCGTCAAGGTCTATGTGTGATAGGTGGTAGATGTTCATGAGTTAAAAATATCCTCTAGGGTAAGTTCGTGTAGAAATGTATCTATTTTATTTTGAAAGGTAACTAAAAATGGTGAAATTGTACATAAACCTATGGTTCCATTAGGGCAAGTAGTAGAGTATTGAGTACAGTCAAAGACAGCAGGAGTCTTTCCCTCTGCTGCAATAACAATAGTTGCAATAGAGATTTTAGAACTCTCTTTTATAAGAATAAAACCACCATGAGCCCCTTTTTTAGACTCTAGTATCTCTTCTTTTGCAAGTCCTTGGAGAATTTTTGCTAAGAAACTTTTAGGAATAGATAGCTCTTTTGAGAGCTGTTCTGCACCTATTGGTTTGTCAGATTTTCGTATAATATCAAGAGCAAGTAGAGCGTATTCACTAGCACGAGTAAGTAACATTTTTGATTTATTCCTTATAGTTTATTCAATTATTCTAATTAAGACTATTTTACTCTAATTTATATTAAGTTTAGATTTTATCTCTATTTAAAGATATAGTGCTAGAATTGCAGTTCAATTTTGAGGTGTGTAAACATTTTAAAAAATTAAATTACCAATCAGGAGGTCATTATGGCTTTAGATACGGCGAAGAAACAAGAGATCATTGCTAAATATTCAAGAGGTGAGAACGATACAGGTTCTACAGAGATACAAGTAGCACTAATTACAGAAAGAATTAAATACTTAACTGAACACCTTAAAACAAATAAAAAAGATCACTCTTCAAGATTAGGTTTACTTAAACTTGTTGGTCAAAGAAGAAGATTGATGAGATACTTGAAAAAAGTTGATTTAGCAAGATGGAATAGCATCAAAACAGATATGGGTATTAGAAACTAATACTTTTTTAAAATAGAAAATTCTATTGTGGCTATTAAAGCCACTCACTCATTATATTAATAGCTTTTTTTTAACTCTATCTTTTCCCCAATATAGCATAAATTTACCATAGTCTCAAATTCGCTATAATTACAACATGAAAATTCCAATAATTTTAAAAACTATCTCAAAAGAACTTAAAACCAAAAATGCTAAAGCCATCATTGTCGGTGGGTCGGTGCGTGACCACTTTTTAGAACTTCCCATTAAAGATTATGATGTTGAGGTTTATGGTTTAGAGAGATTAGAAGAGTTAGAGACTATTTTAACTCAATATGGTTCGGTAAATTTGGTAGGTAAAAGTTTTGGGGTACTAAAGTTTACCTATGAGGGTGAGGAGTATGACTTCTCATTTCCACGAACAGAAGAGAAAGTGGGAGTAGGGCATAGAGGATTTAATGTAGAGGTTAATGGAGCATTAGCCTATGAAGAGGCTTCAAAACGGCGTGATTTTACCATTAATGCTTTGGGGTATGAGATAGAAAGTGAACTGTTTTTAGACCCTTTTGGTGGTTTGAAAGATATGGAGCAGAAAATAGTGCGTCATATAGACGATGATACCTTTGTAGAAGACCCTCTGCGTGTTTACCGAGCTGTGCAGTTTTGTGCGAGATTTGGCTACACCTTAGCCGATGAGACTTTTACTTTGTGTCAAAAGATGGTTAGCAATGGTATGTTAGAAGAGCTACCTAAAGAGCGTGTTTATCTGGAGTGGCAGAAGTTGTTGCTAAAATCGCCTAAACCCTCTATTGGTTTTGAGCTAATGAGAGCGTTGGGGATTACCGAGCGTTATTTTCCAGAGCTTCATGCTCTAATTGATGTTCCTCAATCTCCCAAATGGCACCCAGAGGGTGATGTGTGGATTCACACGATGATGACAGTAGATGAGATGGCAAAACTGTTGTGTAATGATGAAAAGAAAAATTTAAAATTTATGTTCGCCATTCTTTGTCATGACTTAGGAAAAGCAACGCACACGAGCATAGAAGAAGATGGACGTATTCGAGCCATAGGGCATGAAAAAGCAGGGGTAGAGCCTACTAAATCGCTACTCTATAGATTAACTGATGAGCATAATTTCATAGAGTCTATTTTACCTTTGGTGGAACATCATCTAAAACCTTCACAGTTCTACCAAGGAAAAGCCAAAAAGAGTGCCTTTAGACGATTGGCAACAAAAGTAAACATTGAAGAGTTGGTAGTGGTAGCTAAAGCAGACTTTTTAGGGCGAACAACGAAAGCCTCTTTGGAAGGAATTTACCACGCAGGGGATTGGGTGTTAGATAGAGCCAAAGATTTAAAAGTTTCTAAAAAGCCACTAGAACCTTTAATTCAAGGTCGAGATTTAATTGCTTTGGGGCTAGAGCCATCACCTAAGTTTAAAGAGATTTTAGAGTTGGTTTACGAGAAGCAGTTAGATGGGGTTTTGGAGAGTAAGCAGGGTGCAATGGATTTTGTGAAAGAGAGATGTTTATGAACATAGTAATAAACTCCTTATTATTAAGTAGATTCAGCTCTTATAGAGACAAATCAATAGTAACCTTTGCCCCTACATCGGTATTGGTGATGGTTACTCTTCCATTCATGCTGTCCTCTACAATCATTTTTAATATATAAAGCCCTAAACCTGTACCATGTGTCTCTGATTTGGTAGTGAAGTAGGGGTTAAATATCTTTTTTAAGTTAGCTTTCTCTATACCTCCTCCATTATCTTCAATAGTGATATAGACTCTATTATTCTCTATAAAATCTTTTATAACTATTCTACCTTTACCAATATTAGTAATATTTTTTTGACACGCATAGATAGCGTTGTTAATAACAATAAGAAGTGACTGTAACAGTTCAGATTTTAGACCTACAAGAGCTATTTTTCTATTTTCATTATAGATAAGTTCAATATTAGTATGTTTAGAGAGTACTGATAGATTTTGAGCTTGGGAAACTATATCTGCAATATAAAACTTCTCTTGTTTTTTATTAATAGAGAAAAAGCTTGTAAAGTCATTGATAGTTTTAGAGAGGTAAGCTGTTAACTCTTCAATCTCATTAAGATATTTATCTATCTTTTCAGAATCTAATCTATTTTTTCTATGGTCTATATCTAAGCTAATAACAACACCATTAATAGCACTAAGAGGTTGTCTCCACTGATGAGCAATGAGTGAAATCATCTCACCCATAGAGGCTAGTTTATTTTGACGTATTAAAAGCTTCTCTTGTTGTATCTGCTCTTGATTGATAATTCTCATGTGATAGATAAGCATTATAAGTGAGAATGAGATAAGAGGTAGCCAAAGGTATCCTATAGAGATATATATACCATCTCTATAAGCATCTATAAGCCATAAAGTTGTAACTATTGTAGTAGCAAAAAATAGAGTAATAATATATAGATAGGCTTTTTTTATAAAAAGAAGAAGAACTATAATTGAGAGTATAAAAGATATTATGATATTAATCTTTTTATATTTTTCTGGTTGAGTTAAAAAAGTGTTGCTTAATATATTGTCAATAGCAGTAGCATGAATTATACTATTGGAAACGCTATCTCCATTGGCAATAGTATAGGTTGGGTTAAGTCCTACCACCGATGAGCCAATAATAACAATTTTACCTTGAATCTCATTTTGAGGAATTTTACCTTGAAAAATATCAACTGCAGAAAATATTTTACTCTTTTTAGTTGAAAAATTGAGCAAAAGTGTATGGTTTCTGGTATCTATTTTAATATATTTGTCAAAACTTAAAAGTGTGGCAAGGGCAAAAGAGGGATAGGTATGTTCTCTATATCTCATAAAGAGAGGGGCTCTTCTAAAAATTCCATCACTATCTTCCCATGCGTTAATAAACCCAAAGTCATTAGCTTTATCTTGTATAGTTTTAGTATTACATAAAAGAGAGGGTGCTTGAAGTTGGCTCTCTATATCTGAAAAAACATCATCTTTATAGAGAAGATTTTGACAATGTTTATTGGTATAGTTCTCATTACTAAAATAGGTAGAGAGTGTTGTTTTTGATTTTAAAATAGATTGGGCTAAAATTTTGTCATTATCTTTTAGCTCTTCTGGAATATCATGAAATTTTAAATCATAGTTAAAAAAATTTTTATAAAATTTTTGAATAGAAGTAATAGATACTCTATCCTCTTCAGGAAAAAGAATGTTTATTCCAATTGCAGAGGGATTCATATTATCTACTATATCAATAAGTTTTGCATCTAAAACTCTTGGCCAAGGCCATTGACCAAGTTGATATAGACTCTTCTCATCTATATCTATAATGACACTATAAGAGCCACTCTCCTGTTTTTGAATATTTTTAAATATAGAAGTTGTAAAATCATAAGATTTATAGTCAAATTTTTTTATACTTTCGCTATTATAAAAATATAGGTGAAGTAGAAATGAGAGAGCAACAATACCTATATATCTGTTAATCTGTATCATATATTACTTTATAAAAATCTCAACATTTCTATTTTTGGCTTCATCAACATTATCTGATGTTTTTACAAATAAATCATTCTCTCCATAACCTTTAGCTTTCATAGATAGTGTTTTTAGACCAGTTTTTTCAATAAGGGATTTGACATATTTACTACGTTTAAGTGAAACTTTTGCATTAATGGTATCTGAACCAACTGTATCGGTATGTCCAATAATATCAACCATACAAGGAGAACGCTCTTTAATACTATTTAGTGCTTTTTTAAAAATCTCTTTAGATTCATCGGTCAATTCTGTTGAACCTTTTTTAAAGTATAATCTATAGGAGATAGGTTTTTTAGGAGCAGAGCTAATAACTTTTCCAAAGCGATTTTGTAACTCATCTGGAGACATCTTTTTTACTGCACTAGGTGCTTTGTTACTATCTTTTAACTCTACATAACTTCCTATTTTATCTACTTTACTACTCCCTTTTTGTGTTGAAACAATAATGCTACTATTTGGTTTTCCACTATCAAGTAGAACAACAGTTGTTTTTGAACAACCAATAGATAGTATTGCAAGGATAGATAGGTGTATATATTTTTTCATTATTTAACCTCTACTACAAATTTTGTACCACGAATTCCAATAGCACCTTCTGGAATACGAAATTTAACCGATTTTGGAGATAGTTTACCAATTTTACCTGAACGAAACATAGCTTTTCCTTTTTTTAGCTCTAAATCAACTTTATACTCTTTTTTGCTAGGTTTTACTTTAAATTGATGAATAACAAAAATAGCTTTTTCTCCAAGTGAAAGGGTTGTTCCATCATCAAAAATAACTCCTATAGAACTTTTTGATTTAGTAAAAATAATATCTCCATTTTTTAACATACTCCCTTTTTTAATAGTAATAACTTTTCCCGAACGTTTAATCTCAACTTCTCCTGTTGTCTTTTTTACAATTGCAATATTTGCAACGATAAAACTACTACTTAAAAGTAGTAAGATAAGTAATTTTTTCATACTCTCCCTTTTTAATTAAATAAATTATTTATGGAATATATCATAAGATAGTGATATTAGTGTGACATAAATATAAGAAAAAATTATTTTATAGATAATATGTTTCAGTTAGTACCAAGAGAAGTAATTTTTAAAATTATTGATAATAATGGTTAATTAAGCTATACTGATATATCTGATTTTCAAAGGGGTTATTTTTGGGTTGGGGAATACACTTACACCTTATTGCTGCTATTTCATGGATTGGTGGCTCTGTTTTTATGTTTGTTTTAGGAGTTTCATTACGAAATAAAGAGGATCAAAAATTGGTTTATCCAAGAGTTGGACCTATATTTGGTTACTTTGAAATGGTTGTTTTGATACTGCTTATCTCTACGGGTATATGGATGATTTATGAGAATAATATGATATATGTACTTTTTGATTTAGATGCACACTCTACTGTTATTGATGCATTAAGAAATAAACTTATTTTAGTTGCTATTATGACTCTTATTACTATTATCCATTTACGCATAGCATTTAGAACCAATGGAAAAGAGAGAACAAAATTTGAAACAATACTTTCACGAGTCTCTTCTCTTGGAATTTTTATTTTAAATTTTATTGTACTTCACTATGCTATTGTTTTAAGAGATATACTTTAAACCAAAATGCGTTGCCTTAGTTGTCATAAGTTAAGTTGGCAGACTTTTTGTAAAACTTGTCAAACCAATTTACTACAACCCACTATTCAAAAAAGAGAGTTAGGTAGTTTAATGGTCTATAGCTTCTATAACTATCAAAATATAGAAGATTTACTCCTAACTAAACATACTCCACAAGGCTATATTATCTATCGAGCTTTGGCAAAAATGACATTTAAGCCTTTTATGAAAAATTTTATGGAGCAAGACAATCGACCCATATATGTTATTGGAGTTGATGAGAGAGTTAAAAGTGGTTATGCTCATGTTTCGCTACTCACCCATGAGATGAAGATGAGAGGTGTTAAGGTCTTAAATGCAAAACTTATGGCAAAAAATCCCATAAGCTACTCAGGAAAAACACTACAGTTTCGTCTTAATAATCCAAGAGATTTTTACTATACTGGAAAAGATAATATAGAAGCCATTTTAGTAGATGATATTGTTACTACAGGTTTAACTCTAAAAGAGGCTAAAGATACTCTTAGAGCTTATGGAGTAGATGTTCTTTTTGCTTTAACTTTGGCTAAAGTTTAAAGTTAATAGTGCATCTCTATAGATAGGTTCATCAATAAATCCAAACTCCTTATGCATAAAACCATTCTCTCCTTTTGCAGATGAGGTCTCAAATGCATCTTTAATAATATTAGCACGTCTTATCTCTTTACTCTCAACTCCAAAAATCTCATTGGCAATAGTAACTTGTTTCGGTCCCATACAGGCTTTTGTGGTAAAACCCATCTTCTGTTCAAATTTACACCATGCTCTAAACTCCTCTACATTGTTGTAATCTTGAAACATAAATGAGATAGGATTAACCCCTGCTATTTTAGCATCAACCAAAAATTTAGAGAGAATATAACCAATAGTAGGGTTATCTCTTTGTACTAATGATTGTGGCAACCCTAAAGATGTCAAAAGGTCTAATATGCCAAGGTTAGCAGTGGTGAAACGCTCTATTGTACCAAATGAGGCTAAGTTTGAAAATGCCTCTTTAGTCTCAAGTGAGATATGTATCTCTTTTTCACGGTTAAGTAATCTATCAATTTTTAAAATCTCATCAACACTTTTAACCTTTGCAACACGAACAGCATCAAACCTAAAATCATTTAAAAAAGTTATCTCCTCTTCTCCACCTTCCTCTAAAGGATTAGTACGCACAATAATAAAGCTGTTAGACTCCTCTAAATGGCTTAGAAAAAGAGCAATATTATATAGAGCCTCTCTTTTTCGACTTGGAGCAATCGCATCTTCTAAATTGAGGGTAATCATATCTGCTTCAAGGTTATCAATAGCATTAAGATGTTTTAGACGTAGAGGGTTTAGCATCATATTTGAGCGAAAATTTTTTTGTAAAAATGGCTTTTTCTTTTTATCTCCTAATAGTTCTAACCTCTCTTGGTAGGGGGTATTCTCTATTTTATCTAAACTATTAAATATCATCTTTTATCCTACTTTCACTTTTTTCAAATATAATAGCAAAAAATATAAGGATTTAACAGTATGAAAAAAATAATAATAGTCTCATTTGTATCACTATTACCATTGGTAGTTATGGCAAAAAAGCCACCTGTATATGATGAAGCAACAAAAGTTTGCCCTGCATTCAACAATATGAAGCATACCACCAATAGTAATGAAATTAAATTAGAAGTAGGAAAAAAGTACAGAATCTTACAGAAGAGTAGAGGGCAAGTTTTAACCCTTATTGAGGGGGAGCGTATAGCACAACGATGGGTAGATGAAGAGTGCTTTTTAGATAAAAAAAGAGCTAAAAGTGAAAAAAAAGAGGAGTCAAAGAGTCAAAAGGAGTCTGCCTCTACTAAGAGACTATATAACTCAACCTCAAAACAGAATCTATTGGCTCTAAGTTGGCAAAATGCTTTCTGTCAAACTCATCAGTATAAAAAAGAGTGTAAACGAATGAGTAGTAGAGACTTTGGAGCATTTGAGTTTGTACTTCATGGTCTTTGGCCACAACCTAGAAATAATCAATATTGTAAAATGAGTAAAAAGCAGATTGGTATGGATAAAAATAAGCAGTGGAGTAGATTAGATAAGTTAAAACTAGAGAGAAGTACAAGAGAGGAGTTGGCTAAAAAGATGCCAGGTTATAGCTCTAATCTTCATCTTCATGAGTGGGTAAAACATGGTTCATGTTATGGAACTTCTGCAGATGATTACTACACCGATGCCTTAACTCTTTTAGATGCAATTAATAGTTCTAAAGTACAACAATACTTTAAACAAAATATTGGAAAAATGGTATATCTAAAAGATATTCGTAAAATCTTCAATAGAGAGTTTGGAGCAGGGGCAGGAGAACATGTAACAATGAACTGTAAAAGAGGGTTAGTAACTGAACTTTGGTTACATCTTGGTAGTAATGAGAGTGACTTAAAAGGTCTATTACAAAAGGGAGATAGACCTAAAAGTCGATGTCAGAAAGGAAGAGTTGATGCTGTTGGATTTTAAGCCACCAGCTCACAAAGCTCCTCTAGGCTATTCATAGAGATAATTTTCAACTCAATATCTCTACCCATAATGCGTTCACAGTGGACAATGGCTTTTTGAAAGGTAGTTACATCATCATCTTTAGCACAAACTAATATGTCAGCTCCAGAGTCTAAAGCTTCTAGTAGCATTGTTCCAGCTTTTATATGTGCCATCTTAAAATGAGTATTCATAAGGGTTTGACCTGCTAGTTTTGTAGAGAGTTTAAACTCTATAAATTCAGCACCTATACCCTCAATTAACTTTTGTGTTTGCTCAATAATCTTATGAGAGTTTTTATCTCCTACATAGAGAGCAATCTTTAAACCTTCAGTTCTCTCTACTTCTAAATTATGCTCTTTTTTCTTAAATGAGATAGTATCACATTTTGAGATGGTATCTTTTAGATTTATCATATTTTTTAAGTTAGCAATAATTTCGCTGTAGTCAACTCCTTTAAAAATATTATTCTCATATTCACAACATCGAATACCATTAAACTCATCAGATATAGCTTCTAAAATTTTCTCTTTATGCTCATTTCCATCACTAATCATCTTTGATGCTAACACTAAAATAGCATCACCAATATATTGACGGTTATATAGGCTTGTCTCTGAAGCATAGTGTAGGGGGTAGAGCTTTTTATATAACTCTCTATCTTCATTAGTTGCATAAGGAGCTAAAAGCTCAAAACTTTCCATAAAGTCATCATCATTTAAAATGAGTCCATTGATAGAACGGTAAGAGTTTGCTGGGTCAATCTGTAGCTCATTGCCCATACTCTCAATAATATCTTCTACTAGAGTCTCTGCTGTTGTTATTTTATCATTTACTTTTAAAATGATATTTTCATTAGGAAATGAGAAGTTAGGATTGATATTTTTTATTTTATGCATAACATCAAGTAGTGTTGCTTCTTTATTAATGGTAATATCAAAATTTTTGTAATATGGTAGATAGTCGGTAGCAGAGTTAAAGAAAAAGGCTCTAATTTTTAGATTTAATATATTTTCAAATGGCATAACTATTCCTATTTTTTCTTCATTTAACCATATTTATCTCAAAAAAAGAAGTGATTTATAGATGATTTAGTTAAAAAGTTTAAAAGTGTGTATATAGGTTAAAGAGAGGAGGTAGTTATAAAAAAATTAGGGTATAGAGACAAGAAAAAACTTGTCTCACAGAGTCCTTAGGCAGTTTGTGCTTCAGAGAAAAGCATTTTTGCTTTTTTCTGAACATGGAATTTAAGACCAATCTCCTCTTCGCTACACCCAAGAGCTAAAGCTACCATTTGTGGCATATGTAGCACAGGAAGTTCAATGTCACGTCCCACTACTTTTCCAACACTATCTTGATAGGTATCCATTTTAAGGTGACAAAGAGGACATGGTGTTACCATAAGGTCAGCATTATTATCAATAGCATCTACCATGGCATTTCCTGCTAATACTTCAGAGGTATGATTTGCTTGAAGCTCAACATGGAAACCACAACATTTATTTTTGTGGGAGTAGTTTACAGGATTTCCTTCAAGAGCATCAATTAAGCTGTCAAGTGATGTAGGTGTGTATGAGTTTTCATTTCCATTACTTGCACCATGTAGTTCACTAGGGCGAATGTTATGACAACCATAAAACGGTGCAATGTTAAACATAGAAAGAGGGGTAGTTACTCTATTTTTAACATTCTCTAATCCATAATCATCAATAATTGCATATAAAAAGTGTTTAATCTCACTACTACCTTCATACTTTAATCCTACTTCTCTTAACTTCTCATTAACACGAGCTTTTAACTCTGGGTCACTATCTAATGCATGTTTAGTCATAGCAGAGTTTAATTGACAAGTATTACAGATAGTAATCATAGTCAATCCAAGTTTCTCTGCGTAACAGATATTTCTAGCGTTTAAGACATGAGCTAAAAACTCATCAAAATCTTGTAAATGTGAAGCTCCACAACATGAAGCCTCCTCTAAAATGGTAATTTTAATCCCTAATTTATCAGCTACTGCAAGAGTAGATGAAAGTAGTTCTGGGGTTGATTGTTTGGCTGTACACCCTGTAAACAAGGCATAGTGTAATTGTTCGCTCATCTTTTTCTCCTTACAGTTTATTGGTTTGTGAAATTTGAATTAGTTTTTGAACTTCATCAAGATTTTTAATCTTTGGCATGTTGTCAATAAATGGAATACCATCTTGCCAATGGATTTTACCTGCTTTCATCATCTTAAAGGCAGTAGTCAAGTGTTTATACATACCTAAGTAACCCTCTGAATAGAGAACAATATCAGCCTCATCTAAGAAACCATGTTTGCTCATTCCACGCAAGAAACCTTCTGCATGACGTGTAGCAACATTACTTTTTGCAACACCTTGCTCAAACTGCATATTGTGAAGTTTAGTAATCTTCTCAATAGGGTTAATCTCTTTTGGACACGCCTCTGCACACTCAAAACATTTTACACAATCCCAAACCCCTTGAGATGGTTGAGCAGTAAGCTCTAAACGCTCTTTCCCTGCTGTATCTCTGGTATCAACTGTAAATCGGTATGCAGCATTAAGGGCAGCTGGTCCAAAGAACTCTTCATTAGCTTCAAGAGCAGGACAAGAGTAGTGACACGCTCCACATTGGATACATAGGTCAGAATCTAAGAATTTATTGAACTCTTCAATGCTCTGTTTAGTCTCATGCTCTGGGTGTGGGTCAACATCTGCAACAACATAAGGTTTAACAGCTGCATGTTTCTCCCAAAAATCACCTTTGTCAATAATCATATCTTTAACAGCACGTTTTTTAGAACTTGGCTCTAACGTAATATCATTGTTAAACATATCAAGAAGTTCAATCGCATTCTGTTTACATGCAAGAACAGCTTTACCATTTACTTTAATGGCACATGCCCCACAAATTCCATGACGACAAGAACGACGGTAAGAGAATGAACCATCATGCTCCCACTTAATTTTGTTCATAAGGTCAAGAATTAGCTCATCTTTCCCCACTTCCATTGTGTAGCTTTTATAGCTTGGAAGATAGTCCGTTTCAGCATTAAATCTAAATGCTTTAATTGTTACTTTTCTGGTCTCACCAGCAGTTGTTGAACTCATCATCGCCTCCTTAATATTTTCGTTCCATTGGCTCAAATTTACCAAGCACCACTTCACCCCATTTTGTCTCAATGTTGTAATCTTTATCCATAAACGCGTAAGTGTGTTTTAGGAACCTCTCATCATCTCTTGTCGGGAAATCTTCACGATAGTGACCACCACGGCTCTCTTCTCGGTTTAATGCTCCGTCAACAATAAACTTAGAGAACTCCAACATATGTCCTAACTCTAATGCCTCTTGAAGGTCGGTATTAAACGTTGCCGATTTATCATCAATACGAATATCTTTAAAACGTATAAGAAGTTCATCAATAAGTTTTAATTGACGCTCTAAAGACTCTTTACTTCTAAATACACCAGCATCAGCTGTCATACCTATTTGAAGCTCTTCTCTTAGAGCTGAAACACTCTCTTTACCATTTGATGTTTTTATTCTATTAAACTCTTCAATAAAAGTATCTGCATCAGACTCTTTGGCTGGACGCAACTCAATACCATCATTTAAAGCTTTTACCATATTTTCACCTGCGTGACGACCAAAGAGCATTGCTTCTAGTACAGAGTTAGCACCCAATCTGTTTGCCCCATGAACAGAGACACAAGAACACTCACCAGCAGCGTAGAAACCTTCTACTAAGTTACCCTTTTCATCTTTTTGTACTTGACAGTTAATATTTGTTGGAATACCACCCATAGAGTAGTGTGCTGTAGCAGAGATATGAATTGGCTCTTTTAGCATATCTTGACCTTGGAATGCAATAGCAAGTTCTCTAAGCTCTGGCAGACGTGTTAATATAATCTCTGGGTCAAGGTGGGTTAAGTCAATGTTTACCGATTGACCATCTTTACCAACACCTCGTCCTTGACGCACCTCTTCCATAATTGCACGGCTTACAACATCACGAGAGGCAAGTTCCATAGCATTTGGAGCATATTTTGTCATAAAACGTTCACCTTCACTGTTGAAAAGGCGACCACCCTCACCACGAGCAGCTTCAGAGATTAGTACACCTGAACCACCAAGTCCACTTGGGTGAAATTGAACAAACTCCATATCTTCAAGAGGAAGACCATGACGAGCTACAATAGAGAGAGAATCACCTGTATTTGCATGAGCATTGGAGTTAAATCGGTACGCTCTACCATGTCCACCTGTAGCAAACATGGTTACTTTTGCATTAAAAATAGCCATTTCAGAGTTACGAATATTGTAAGCAACTACACCAGATACTTTTCCATCTTCATAGATTAAATCACCTGCATACCACTCATCAAACACCTCAATACCTGCTCTAAAAGCTTGTTCATAAATGGTTTGAAGTAGTGTTAACCCTGTTCTATCTTTTGCGTAACAAGCTCTTGGTTGAGATTGTCCACCAAAAGGACGAATAGCAATATCTCCCTCTTCATCGCGAGAAAAAACAGCACCCATTCTTTCAGCCCAACGAATAGTCTCTGGTGCTTTGCTACACATAAGCTCTACACAATCTTGGTCTGCTAAGTAGTCAGAACCCTTTACGGTATCAAACTCATGAAGTTCAGTCGAGTCATCTTTCCCAAGTGCAGCGTTAATCCCACCTTGTGCAGCCCCAGAGTGGCTTCTTAGTGGGTGTAATTTAGTAATTACAGCTGTTCTTTTTCCTGCTTCTGTTAGCTCTTTTGCTGCGGCTAGACCTGCTAGACCTGCCCCAACAATAACTGCATCATACTCATGTATCTTAATGCTCATACTGCTATTTCCTTTTGATTAAATTAAGTAAGAATCTATTCTACT
>Ga0256833_1001741_pt1 | contig 15650 bp, 18 predicted proteins | sample 356284metaG_FD_190535 | JGI IMG/M metagenome (GOLD analysis project Ga0256833, IMG submission 190535) | Hydrothermal vent microbial communities from Mid Atlantic Ridge, Atlantic Ocean - 356-284 | ecosystem: Environmental > Aquatic > Marine > Hydrothermal vents | place: Atlantic Ocean: Mid...
CTTGGCATGTGTGCTCATTGGCTCATCATCTGTTATAAGTATAGCGTTGTACTTTAACGCGGTCGCTAAGATATACGCGTCAAACCCCGAGCTACCTGTCCGAATAGCGACCTTGATTGCCTCTTCCCGTACATCTCTCTCATCAACAATTATGTAGTTCGTAGTAGTGCGGAGTGATTCAACTATTCTCTCAGCTAGTCCTCTACTTACAAGCCTAGATATTACAGCAGCTACTTCGACAAGAACGGGGAATGGGAAAACAACTGTGCGGTTTCTTTTCTTCAGTAACTCTATTACTTTTCTGGCTTTCAAGTGTGTCTCAGCTTCCCTACGGTACACATCAATTGGAAGCCAGCGCCCAGGCTTTACAATAGCCTTAACAATAACACTACTATCTAATACCACAGTCTCCATCTCTCACGGGCCTCCCTCAGCACCTTATCGACATCCTCCTTAGCCTCTGCCTTGACTTCTCTTAGAAGCTCAGGAAACTCCCTGGGCAGTATAGCAATCCGTAATTCCTCTCCCTCCCGTAGCTCAATCTTATCCAGCGGCTTTAGTACGCCCTTCTCGTACCTCGCCCTAATAACCTTAGACAATCCCTACACCCATGTTAAGTTTAGTTCCACCAACCAATTAGCCTTTTCCCAGAAGCCAGTGTTTCCAGGATTATCAACAATGGCTCCTCATGTGATTATCACTTGTGAAGGCTGTTTCCAACTGATGTTTTTCTCTGGAAACCTGGTTTATAAGTCCCAGGCCTTCGGAGCCGGAGGTCCCGGGTTCAAGCCCCTGGCGGGCCCGCCACATCTGCAAAGCACCCGTGTTAACCGGTTGTTAGCTTGTTTATGAGTGTGTCATAGTCGTTATCGTTGAGTAGGTAGTAGGTCTCAATCCCGGTTTTTAAGGCGTTATTCCTCATAACTTTATCGTTGGTGATTAGGGCTGCGTTGACGTGCTTAGCTGTTGCTATGTAGTATGCGTCAACCGCCCTACAACCGGTGAGAAGGGCTACCTCTGCTGCTTTGTCATGGATAAGTTCTTCTCTTACCACATTCACGTGTTCAAGTGTTATGCTCACTATCTTGAGGACCTGCTCCAGCTTAATTCTCCTCACAAGCACAGCTCGAAGCTCTACCTCGAATAGGAAAGGCTCATAGACTGGTAAGCCTAGGCTAGACAGACTGTTGAGTACCATTCTTGCTCTCTCGTGCCTCTCTGGCTTCCTGGGGTAGAGGAGGTAGTAGTCGGCGAAGACGCTAGTATCCACCACAGCACCTTGAATAGTTTCTTTGGGCAATTACCTCCTCTCCTCCACGAACTCCTCGACAACGTCTCTGTTAACCTTGAAGCTGTATCTGCCTGCCTCTTCTTGAAATCCCCTAAAACTCCTCTTGACAACTACGACTTCCAGCTCTTCCCCCTCTTTGAACTCAACAGTATCGAGCGGCCGTAGCGTACCCTTCTCATATCTAACTTTAATAACCTTGGACAACCCCTAAACCCATGTTAGATATAACTCCACGAGCCAATTAGCCTTTCCCAGGCCTAGGTATTTCCAGATTATCACCGATGATATCGTAGGGAATATCTTCTATGCAAAGTGTTTCCATCTTATGGTTTCCTCTGGAGGCTTGGTCTTTATGTCTCGGGCCTTCGGAGCTACGGGGTCTCGGGTTCAAATCCCGGCGGGCCCGCCACGTAGAACTATTAAAGCCTTGTTGCTCTATTGTTGCTCTATTTTATAGTTCTAGCTTATTAAACTAGCATGATCTTATTAATCAATTTCGGGGGTATGAGCGTATGTTAACTGAAGTAATTAAAACTGTGGCATTAAGGCGTTTAACTAAGCTCCAGCATCTTATGGAGGAGAATAATCTACCTGCACTAATACTGTTCGAGAACGATTTTGTAGCCTATAAATTATCTCTAACACAGCATTTCAACATAGTATTGGTAACGCTTAACGACATATATGTATTTGCAGATACTACTTTATACCATGAAGCCCGGCGTGAGAGCCCTTGGAGCGTCATAGCTATTGAAGACTTTACTCTGGAAGAGGTCGCTAAGAAAATACTATCTCTACTACCTAATGAACACCGTGGAAAGAGGCTTGGAGTCAACAAGTTATGGGGAAGGAATAAGCTCTCATTTCTCTATAAAGATTTATTGGATACTCTGTGTTTCAAAAACATTGAGATCCTAGATGCTACACGTATTCTTACCGAAGTATTTGATAAGCCCTACAAGGATGAGCTAATAATTATTGAATGGATTTCTAGAGCAGCGTCTAAAGCGCTCCAAGTAGTATGTGAGTATCTTAAGCCTGGCATGCTGGAATACGAAGTCGCAGCTATTATTGATAAAGTATTAGATGAAAACGGTATTGTTAATAGATGGTTTTCAACAATTGTTGCTTCGGGTCCCCGAGCCGCCTCGCCTCATGTCAAGACTTCTAGTCGAAAAATACGGTATGGTGACCCAGTAATTATTGACATGGGGCCGGTATGGATGGGATACGATGGATGTAGCGCATACCTTCATAGCCGGGCGAAGCCAGTATTGGGAAAACATTGTTGAAAAGGTTAGCCATGCTCTCTCCCTGGGCTTAGAGAAAGCAAAGCCAGGAACTCCCATTAGTGTCCTCGATGAGATTCCTCGAAAAGAACTCAGAAAACAGGGTTTACCAGATTATCCACATCTATCTGGTCACCCAATAGGAGGATTCTATAAGCCCGTCATAGCAGATTTCGTAAACTACGAACTAGAAGCCAATATGGTATTCGCATATGAGCCTGCAGTATATATCCATGGCAAGGGAGGTGTCCGTATAGAGCCTCACGTATTAATTACATCTAACGGCTATGAAATTTTAACAGAATTTCATAGGAAAATTCTCTAGGATCCACTTTAAGTAAATTCTGGTTTATACAACCAATATGGTACTGAAATTAGTTTGCTATGCATTAAGGCCAATACCTAAAATAGTGTTTTATTAGGATTAGCACACACGTTTACTTAGGGATTAGTAGTAATGAGTGGCACTAAGGTTTTGAAGATAATTATGCCTGAGCATGTCGGTATTGATGAGTATGAGGCACGGCTCCTCCTAGCTGTTGAGCTTTACCGTGAGGCTAGGCTTACTCTCAAGCAAGCTGCCGAACTTGCTGGGCTCTGTGTCGAGGATTTTATGAAAGAGCTCTCGAGGAGGAAGGTCAGCATAATTAACTTGGGTGAGGAGGAATTGAAGGAGGAGCTAAGGGTTGCCGAACACATTACTAGAGAAGCGAGGAGCTAGCATTGCGGTTTCTAACATGTCTCCCCTCATAGCTCTTAAACATGCAGGAGTACTAGAGAAGCTCAGTCTCCTATTCCAGAAAATAGCAATTCCACAAGTGTCATGCAGGAGCTTAGCGTTAAAGAGAAGGAGTACTTCCAGGGCTTAAGCTTTCTATCTGTCGAGGAGCCTCGTGATGTGAGGCTTGTCCTTGTGTTAAAGACTATCGTTGACGAGGGCGAGGCTGAAGCTATAACACTAGCCTTAGAGAAAAGCAGTTTACTGATAGTAGATGATCTCAAGGGTAGAAAGGCGGCGGGAAGACTGAGCTTAGAAATCATTGGCACACTAGGAGTTCTAAAGGCTATGAAGCTAAAAGGCATAATAAGAGAAGTTAAACCATTCATAGAAAGGCTTAAAGAGAAAGGATTCTACATTAGCGATGACCTCATAAACAAACTATTAAGTGATGTAGGGGAGGCATAAGAAGAGAAGCCATATAATTACCGAGTAGATCATAACTATTTACAGCTGTTGCCCAAAATAATATGACGTAGCGTCAGAATAACGATACTTAACATCATTGTCCCATATACTAGGTAATATGAGAAACATACCTAAGTGTCCCAGTTCTTCATCGGCTAGCTGGACATTCATTTATAAGTGCCGGCCTTCGGAGCCGGTGGTCCCAGATCCCTAGTCTCGGCGGGCCCCTCATTTTTGCGAGATGGTTACCACGTCGACTAAGTCCTGAGTGTTTTTCCCGTCCTCGACGGCTCTTAATTGGTTTTTGTCGTGGGGCTTCACTGCAAAAGGCTGGTTACCGAGGAATGACTAAGCACTGGAAGTCACTAATAACTCAGAACTTACTCAGCGGTGGTGTCTTGGCCACCGTGCTTGGCGCGCCTCAGTGCCTCATGCTCTGACGCAACTATAGCGACGAGTATTAAGGCCATCCCAACCGCCTTCGCTGGGGTTACGGACTCCCCCAGTACTGCGGCGGCTATCACCGCGGCTATGACTGGCTCAAGCAGGAATATTAGGGCAGCGCTTGCTGGGTCAACGAGTCTTTGCCCGAATACTTGGAGGGTGAATGCGGCATCAGCGCATGCTAGGCCTAGGTACGTGATCACGGGAATCAACGTGAGCGGTACTCTGGGGACCCCGTTCAGGGCCGCGTCAGGTATGAAGAGGAGGATGCTTGGGATCATCTCAGCCCAAGTGAAGACGACTGGGTTGGAGGAGCTGAACTTATCGACTAAGAGCACCTGAGCCGCCCACGCAACGGCGCTCACGAGAACCAGTAAGTCGCCAAGCCCCAAGCCGCCCTCAGGGCTCGTTAGCAGGTATAGGCCCGCCACACTCAGCAGGAGGCCTAACCCGTGACCCACGCTGTACTCACGCCTAACCATGCCGACGTAGAGGTGCACGAAGACCACGTTCAGGCCCGTTATGAAGGCGGAGTTGCTGGCGCTCGTGTACCTCGTGCCCCAGCCCTGGAAGAGCAGGCCCAGCGCGAATACCACCCCCGTAACCAACCCTCCCTTAACCCATGCAGCAATGCTTGAGTGCCTACCCACGTACAGCACGTACGGCGTGAGGCCTAAGAACGCTATGAGGGCCCTCAACCAGACGTAAGTTAAGGGACTAATCACGGACACCGTTACCTTGATAGCCGTGAAACTACTCCCCCACAACAGCACGGTGCCGAGCAACGCTAGGAGCCCTAAGCCCCTCCCGCCAACCGCCCGCGTCAACCCCACCGGAAATGATGGGTGAGGGAAAAACAATAAAGTTGATTCGCTGAGCTATTAACAGTTCACCGCACCCGTAGCTTCATCTACCGAGTCATGCATTTCACATCCGCTACGGCGGCCCCGTCACGGCTCCCGTGAAGCATCTGAGGCTGGGGTAAGTTTAGTGTGGGGCACGTTACTGCCTTAGTAGCTCCTTAGCTACGCCCTCAACAGCCTCGATCAACCTGTCTATTAGGTTCTCGCTAAGGTACTCGATGCTTACCTCCGTGAAGCCCTCAACGCTTAAGGAGTACCCAAACCTGACGTCCTCCTCGGACCCTATCCGTACCTTCAGCGATGCCTTGACGTCGTCGATAGCGTATTCCTTAACCCAAACCTTAACTGGGGTTTTCCTGAACTCGAGCTTCCTGAGCTCAGCCACTACCTGATTGCCGCTGACCCTTAAAGTTGCTTCGGGACTCACAGATAGTTCGGCATCACCGCTCCTAACCTTAAGGACTACCCTAACGCCGTACGGTGAGTTCTCGTCCCTTAACCTCTCGAGCTTCAGGGTTGCCTCACCGTCCTTAAGGTAGATGCTGCCCAGAAAGTCAACGAAGTCATTAATCTCTTCAACCTCCTCAACCTCGGGACCGCTGAATCCGAGCTCCCGTAACCTACCTCCAACCCCCTCGATATTGAACAGGTGGGAGGTTAAGGTAACAGTAACACGGGCTGACTTAGCCACACCTATATCTCCTAGGTCAACCACCCTCATGCAGGGCTCCATATCCAGGTCTGACAGCCTAGGCCTAACGAGTAGCTCGATCCACACGAGTAGCCTCCATAGTCTCCGGTTAACTTCAAAGCCCGTGTAGACCGTGATGAATCCTTTCTCGAGAACGTACTTGGTCTGGAACTCCTCCTTCCCATACCTACCTAGCCTCTCCTCAAGCTCCTCCCCCAGCCTAACAGTGTCAAATATGCCCATAATGCATCCCCCCGCTAGTCAGCGGCACGTCTAGGGAAACATCAAGTACTGCTTCTCACTAAAGTTAATCTTTTCGGTGCCCCACACGCTAATGAATGACTCGCTCCTGCCTAACCCGCCAAGCAACCCTAGGCCACTCCACACCCCCTGAGGAATCATGGGGGAACACGCTAATCAGTAGCGGTGCCCGCATCACCGCAACTATTGACGCTTCATGAAGAGCGGGAAGCTTGCGACCCACTACTCCCTCAATGGTTTACAGCTCAAGCCATCCCAGCATATTCGGTGAGGTAGGCGTTTACGCGGTGGTAGTATTCTTAGAAAGGGAAAGGTTACGGAAAGCGAAGGTAGTCACGTATGAGGCATTAATAACCTGACCTGAGAGACCAACGTGAACCCGTAAAAATTAGGGGCTTAAGGTGAGGCCCTCGGACCCGGTGGAGGGTCCTCACAATCCCCAACCCTCCTCGGGGACGTGCAATTATCCTCATTGGGCCGTGAGAACCCTCCTTTGAAGGGCTTTAATCCCTTCATCTTAATTTCACCCCCTACTTTTCCAAAAAGGGGGGTGTTCCCAACCCTCTCCACCCACCTCCCGCGCTGCATCCCTAACCACGTGGGCTTTGGGGAGGGGAGCGTCTGCCTTCGTCACCGTTATCTGAGTGACTGAATTCATTACCGCTTCCCTATGCAGTTAGGCGCGTTCTTAGCGAAAGGGGGCGTCACATTGCGTCGGGGGAATCGGCTGGCGCCATTAGCAAAGCAGGGAGTATGCGCTACGCTTTTCTGAGTTAGTGTTTAATATCTGAGATGCTGAGGATTTTCTGGGTGATTAATAAGTGTCTGAGGTTAGGGTGAGGATATCTAAGAAGTACACGCTATACATACCTAAAGCCATTGCTAAGGCGGTAGGGATAAGGGAGGGTAGCGTAGTTAAGTTGAGGGTTGAGGACTCTAAAATAGTGCTGGAGCCGATACCTAACCCCTTCGATATCGCCCTCAAAGGACCTAAGTACGCTAAAACGACCTTCGAGGAATTCGAGAAGGAGTCAGAGGAAATGCAGGATGAGATCCTTAAGTAAGCTCAAGATACTTCTAGACTCGACGTACCTGCTCCCAATACTGGGTGTTGAGGTCGAGGGAATAACTGAAGCGTTGATAACTCTCAGGAAGCTCAGGGAGTTAGGGATCCTAGAAGCCTACTACACACCGTTCAATATCGTTGAAATCCTAGGCAAGATATCTAAGGTGAGGTACGACCGTGACATAGTGCGTGAGGGGCTCGCCCTAGTAAAGGAGGAGTTCAAACTAACCCATCCAACAATAGTCGGTTACATGAAGGCGCTTGAACTCAAGAGTAGGGGGTTCAAGGACTTGATAGATCTACTCCTATACGCGACGTCGTTAACGCAGAACATTAAGTTCCTAACAAGAGACAACGCCTTAATTGACTTCCTAAGGGATCAAGGTGAGGAGCTAGGAAACATACTGCGCGAGGAGGACTTCATTAAGGAGTACGGTGCCGGGAACGCATCTTAACTAATCACTACGGTCGAGCCCTAACTTAAGGCCCTAGCTTAAGGTGGTGCTGAGTGACTGAGCTTTACCCCGTGATCGATGGTGGCGTGTTGACAGGTGTTTTAGGGTGTGGCGGTGACGCGTTACTACTGTGCTCCGTTGGGGGTGAGTGTAGGTTCTTTCTATGGGTGAGTGCTGAGGAGGCTGTCGAGGTTACTGACTTGATTGAGGGTAGGGACGTGAAAATACCTGGTGGCGGGGTACTCCCTATCGTTTCGTGGGTTAGGGCAGCCCCTTACGTGCATGTCAGGGTGTGCAGTGGTCTGAGGGGGTACGTGTCGTGGGTTTCTAAGGAGTTAAGGGGTTCCGGCATAAGGGGTAGGTCCGTGATTGTGGGTGTGAGTGGGGGTAAGGACTCGGTTGCGGCGTTAACCGTTGTTAATTCCCTTGCTGGGAGGTTCGGGCTTAAGGTTAGGGCTACGTACGTGTACATACCTTTCCTAGACTCTGTGAGGTCACGTAGGTTCGCTGAGGACGTGCTTCCCCGGCAGGTTGAGCGTGATGTGGAGGTTATCGAGGCTAGGAGGAGGGATGTTAAGCGTTACCTTAAGTGGAGGGGCATGCCTAAGAGGGGGAGGAGGTGGTGCACGTACTTCAAGGTAAGGCCGATGCGTGACGCCATGAAGGCCGACAGGAGGCTCCTCGAGGTCGTCGCTGACAGGGTTTCGGAGTCGCCTAAGAGGGCTAGGAGGCTCCTTAAGGTCGCGTCCGAACGCCTCATCTTGGCTGGGAGGAGGTTCCGCCCAACATACATCCTAACGATCCTCGACGCTGTTGATATTGTTAGGTCCGTTAACGCCGTGCACCCAGACTACGTCTCAGGCTACCCTAGAGTGGCGTGCGCGCTATGCCCCTACAGGTCGCTCTACGAGTTAGGGGAGGAGGTGCTTGGAGACGTCGATGACGCGGGCCTGATTGAGGAGGTGCTGAGGAAGGAGCACTCAGTAAGGTACGCTAGGCTAGGGGTGAGCCTCGAGGACTTCATTGCTAAGCACTTATGGAGGTTCGAACCAGCCACGGCCAAACTACTTAACGAGGTGACGAACGCCGTGGTTAAGGATGAGGGGCGGGCGAGGCTGAGCGGAAACCGCGTTAAGTTAATGATGAAGGAATTATGGGAGGGAACCCTACCGAGAGTGCATGTTCTCAGGAATCCTTGGGAGTACCCGGACGCCCTGCTCAAGGCATGGAGTGAGGGGTGGTTGGTCGCTGAACTCTCGCGTGATGGGTTGAGGCCCCTAATTAGGGCTTCCCCTCCCCCGGCCAGTAGTGCTCGCCGGGCTTAGGTCTGAAAGGTGCCTTAACCTCGAACCCTGATTCCTTTAGGATAGCTCTCAATATGGAGTGCGTTGTGATGACGCCGTAAACCATGTGTTTCTCGTCGGTTACTACGGCATGCTGTGTCCCCTCACGCTCCATTAACGCTACAGCCTCAGCCACGGCGTCGTCGGCGGGGACGCAGTGGGGCAGCCTATCCATTATGTCCTTCGCCTTAATCCTCCCCTCATCCTCAGGCCTCAGGCCCGAGCCCTTAATTAGCCTCCTAGGGCCCGTGAAAGGTATGTGGTGCCTTGCTAGTGTTGTCTGACCTAAGAGTATGAGTATGTCATCGTAAGTAATTATTCCCTTGAGCCTCCCCTTACTATCTATTACGATAACGTAGTGCTTGCCTTGGAGGACGTGATGAAGTATGTTGCTTAAGGGCTCGTCCTCGACAACGTAGTCGTGCATGGGGATTAGGTCGCGGTACTTCCTGATGAAGTCCCTTACCCTTAACTCCAGCACCTTACCCGCTCCCTCAACAAGGGATTCCACGATACTCACGTGAGGCGCCCAAGACTACTTACTGCAACTAAGAATTAATTTCTTAACCTCAGGGGCGGTAATGATCAGCCCACCCCACTTAAATGTTTCCCTGCGGGCTCTGGTGCTGATCCTACGGGTACGGTGTAGCGCGCTTACTCAAGGCCGCCGTCTCGGAAAACTTCGGTTTTTAATTGCCTGCATAACCTAATTACGTGGTTATGTCCTTGTCTGGCAGCGGAGATCATGAGGAGAAGGAGTTGCTGGAGCTACTTAAGCACGTCGGGATCTCCGGGTATGAGGCTAAGGCCTACTTGACGTTAGCGAAGATGGGTGAGGCTACGGCGCCAGTAATAGCCTCGAAGGCCGGTATCCCTCAACCTAGGGTTTATGAGGTGTTGGCGTCCCTACTGAAGAAGGGGTTGGTGGAGGTTAGGGCCGGCAGGCCCAGAACCTACCGTGTACTTCCTCCCGACATAGCCATGGACTCCTACGTTAGGAGGTTCGTTGAGGACACGCGTTCTAAGGCGTTAGAGCTCGTGACAAGGCTCTCCAAGCTGTACATGCTGAGCAGTATTAAGGAGAGGGAGCCCCTGATCTGGGTGAATTACAACATCGATATGGGGCTGGAGAGGGCTAAGGAGTTAGTGCTGAAACTCAAGCACGATGGCTTCATTTCGGCGGATAAGGAGATCCTCAACAGGCTGGAGGCAAGCATAGTGAGGAGGCTTAAGAGTGTTAGGGGATCAGTACTGGCAATCACCGTCGTTGGGAAGGAGGACGCCCGACTTGATGACCTGATGAAGCTTGACAGGGTCGAGATCAGGAGGTTGCCGACGGGTGTGTTCCGGTTCGTTGAGAGGGACTTCAGCGAGGCAATGATATTTGGAGACAGGTACGCCATACACACGCGTGAACAAGAACTAATCTCAATCATGGAGGAGGCCTTCTACTTCGCCTGCTGGCGAATAGCCAAGGTAGTGAAACCCATTAAGGTCAGGCGCGGGCAGAGGCTCACACTAAACCATCACTGGATAGCGATGGACATTATTGAAAGGGCAAGGGAGGAGGGCTTGGACGTCCATGCAGAGATTAAGGGATATGTCGTCCCAACACGGGAGCCCGTAAACTTGAAGGGACGTGTTAAGGGAGTCGTTAGGGTTCCCGATAACCACGTGCGCTCAATAATAATCGAGACCCCCTCAGGGGAAGTGAGTGTTGGGGGGAGGAACGCCTCGGTCGAGAAGATTGGGGCTAACCAAATAAAACTGGTTATCGTGTGAAGACCGCTTTAATTGCGGATTCCAGGCGCTCAAGCCCCCTTAATCAGGCCTAGATACCCCTCCACGTCGCTGGCGAACCTCTCCGGCGTGAAGTACAGTGACTTCACATGCGCCCTCCTCCTTAACTCTAAGTACTCGTCCCTAGCCATCCTCAGTACCTTAATTACGTAGGTGACGAGCTCCTCATCACTAACGTAGGAGTACCCGTTATATCCGTGCGTCAGCAGTTCCGCAAGCCCTGACTTCCTTGGAAGCACAGGTATTGCTCCCTGCGTCATCGCCTCCACCGGCGCCATGCCGAAGTGCTCCCCAATCCTCAGGTGGGCGTAGACCCTGGCCTCACGATACAGTTTGATTAGGTCGCGAGGCGTTAGTGGCTTATCAATAATTTCGATGTCCTCCGCGGACTCAGCAAGGCGTTTTAGTTCCTCATAATAGCTCTGGTACCTTTCGTCAGGGACGCCGACTATCGTTAAGCGTGCTTCCTTGACCTCCTTCTTGATTCTCTCCTTAAACAGCTTAATTAGGATGTCAAGCCTCTTCTGCGGGACGAAGCGCCCGACACTTATTATGCTTGGCCCGGGGTCGGCCGTGAGGTCTGGTTCCTCCAGGTAGTATTCCCATGGAATTGCTGGGTAGACTACGTTGCTGTTGAGTCCGAAGTGCTTGTATAGAGCGCGTGCGGTGTAGTTTGAGTTTGTGAGCCTCAAATCAACGAATTTAAACATGTCCTCATACATTCCCGGGAACCTGTGCATCTCGAGGAAACGCGTGATGTTCTCCTTAGTTAGCTCCTCCTCGAACGGGAAGTGAATGTATATGGCGGTGCGCTTCCTCGGGTCAGCTATCTTAGAGAGCATTAAGTACACGGGCTCCTGGATCATGGCGAAGATCACTGCCGGATCGTGCTTCATGACGGTTGCCGCAATGCTCTTAAAGAGGCCGAGTAGCCTGTCAAGCCTCTTATCACCCATCTCGCTGACCTCTGTGAGGAGCTCATAATGTATGTTAGGGGCCTTGGGGAAGTCCTTGCCGAAGCCCCTAGACAGAACCACCAGTTCATAGCCCCTGCGCGCTAGCTCCTCAATAAGTATTTGAGTTAGCTTCTCGCTCCCACCCGTCACGTCGAGGTGGGGGTGTATTATGAGTAGATCCTTACCACTGCCCAAGACTAACACCCAAGGTTTTCGATTTACTCAACTATGAAGTAATCCTCAGGGTAATTTATTACTTTTTGGTAGTATCCTCTCTTGCCTTACTTCATTGGGTAGCGAGCCGTGGAACAGTAAGTACTTCAGCAAGTGCAGTACTCCCTCATCCCTAACCAGGTTCTCCAGCTTCCTTACGGTGGTGCCGACATCGTACTCAACACGCCTTAACGTTATGCTTACCTCGTCATTATCAACTATGGCGTACGCCGCCCTAGGGTCACCGTCTCTGGGTTGCCCCACGCTCCCCGGGTTCAGCATCAAGTACTTGCCGAGTCTCCTCACGAGGAACTGGTAGTGAGTATGTCCGAGCAGTACGGCGGGCCCCTCAAAACCCTCGAGAGACCTCGCAACACGCTCGTCATCAAACCAAGGGTACAGGTAATCATGCAACTCCTCAGCGGGTGTGGCGTGAACGGCTAGCACGTCACTTAACCCGAGCACCCTCAGCGTGGCTCTCGTAGGCAACGATGCGAGCCACTTAACATCGCTACTTGAGAGCTTCCTAAGCGATATCTCCTCACGCGTGTACACGCTTGCGGTGTGGGTTGCGGGGCCGCACCCGCAGTCAACCCCGTAACCCACGGCGTGGTCGTGGTTACCCCTAACGATTGCCTTGGGTTTAAGAGACCTCACCTCATCAACAACGAGATCCGGGTCCGGACCATAGTCAACTAGGTCACCAAGCACTACCACCTCATCAAACCGCAGTGAGTAGGCATCGTTAAGGACAGCCTTCAGGGCCTCATAATTACCGTGTACATCACTAATAAGCAGGATCCGGGTCATCCTCCAATCACCCGTACCGTAGGTTCGCTACGCAAAATTAAGGGCTACTCCTAAGGCGTTAATGCAAAGTTGCAGGGCCATTAGCCCTAGGCGACCACGGTGAGCTACTGCGGTGAGGAGGTCTGCGGAAGCATGATTACCTGCTACCGTGATTAAAGTACTCACAAGGTGGGTGCGTAGGTCGTAATGGGGAACATGCGTATTTTGGGCAATAATACGTGATTATGGTGCTTGGCTTGCCTTCAGGGATCGCAGTAGGACGTGATTAAGGTTTATCTTCAGCATGCTTGGTCACTACCTGTCTATTACGCTTACGTGAACAGCTCCACGCCCCATGATTTTTTTCGGGAGTGGGTTTCGGTTCGAAGTACTTAATCATGAATACTTCATCGCTCTCAACCTGTCTTGCCCCAGCACGTCTTAGCATGTTCAACGCTGGGTGGTCGCTAGGTAGGCCAATCGTTACGCTTGTTAGCCCCCTACTCAGGGTTCTCTCGGCAATGCGCCCCGCGCCCGGAACCCTCATAGCTAGTTTCGCAAAGCACGTGGTTCAGGAGGCTATGGGGGGGAACAGGGTCGCTAAGGAGATAATTAGTAGTGAGGCGAAGGAACTGGCGGAGCTCTTGCTCGCCGCGGGGAAGCTGCTAGGTGAGGAAGGACTGCCTCTCTGCGTGGTCGGCGGGTTCTACGAGGGAGCCAAGGCCCTGCTAAAGCCAGCAACGCTTAAGGAACTCAGCAGAAGGGTAAGGAACCCCCGCAACTCAGGGAAGCGCTGAAGAGCTTAGAGAAAGCGGTTGCGGAGATGGCGATTAAGTCATTCAACCGTGGGTAGAGATTCTAGGTAGCGAGTCACCTTGACGTTAAAGGACCAGTGCCTGAGGTAAGGGCCTGCCAGCAGTCGAGCATCGACAAAACTCTGGGTTCCTCGGCTTGGGAGCGTTAAAAAGTGTTTTCTTGCCCTCACTCTTCCAATACGTAAGTAACTACTTCTGCTTGAACACGTCAAGGAACATTAGGACAGCGTCTATGATGTCTCGGAGGGAGATCATGCCTACGGGCTTATTATCTTTATCGACCAACGGCCTCCATTATCGGGACTCCGGGCTTGCTTTTATCGATATAAACCCGATTAAAGGAATACGTAGCGTATATGTTCCTCATAAACCATGAAAACACTGGGAAAGACTGCCGACGTACTTTCCGTAGCTTCCACAGGTGTGGTAGGGTTAAGGAATTCCTTAGAGGCAGAGAAGTTATTTTCGCTTCACTTAAACTGACTCGGTGGGTTTGCTTGAGTGATGGTCAGTGCCGTAAGCTCTATTTACTGGGCCATAGCCACTTAGACGTTGCTTGGCTCTGGCCTACCAGTGAAACGAGGGAAGTCTTCATTAAGACTGTTGAGAACGTGCTTGAACTCATGCGTAAGTACCCCGGCTTCACCTTCGCTCAAAGCACTGCCCTCTACTACGACTGGTTAAGGTCTCTTAAGCCAGAACTTCTGGAGGAGGTTAAGCGCAGGGTTCGTGAGGGTAGGTGGGAGGTCGTCGGTGGCTCTTGGGTTGAGTGTGACTGCATCCTCCCATCAGGTGAGGGTCTTGTCAGGCAGTTCCTTTACGGCAAGAGGTTTCTTAGGAGGGTGCTCGGGGTTGATGTGAGGGTTGCTTGGTTCCCGGATAGTTTCGGGTTCCCGGCCTCACTGCCGCAGATCCTGGTTGGTTGCGGCATTAAGTACTTCGTCACGCAGAAACTTAACTGGAATGACTCCGTAATGTTCCCCTACAACCTGTTCAGGTGGTCATCACCCGACGGCTCGGAAGTGCTGGCCTACCAGACGGTGGGCGGGTACTGGGGGAACCCGGGTGAGGTGTGGAAGGTCGCGTCCTACGTTCAGGCAATGCTCGTCAGGCACGGCATGATGGATTTACTGCTACTCTACGGTAGTGGTGACCACGGTTGCGGCCCGAAGGAGGAGGAGGTGGCGGCTGCCGAGGCCCTCGTGAGGGAGGTGCCGCGGGAGCTCAGGTCGCTCGGCATTGATGGGGCTGAGCACTCACTAGCCGAAACATACCTGAGGCGGGTTGAGGAGGTTTACGGTGAGAAGATACCTAAGTATGAGGGTGAACTGTACCTGCAGTTCCACCGCGGCACGTACACGTCGCAGGTAAGGGTTAAGGAGTTGGTGAAGGAGTGCGAGTACCTACTTGAGGTGCTCGAGAAGCTACTCACGCTCAAGCTCTTAGCGAGAGGCGAGACCTACGATAGGGAGGAGGTGGAGAGCTTATGGAGGGAGGTGCTGGTAGCTCACTTCCACGACGCCATGGCCGGGTCAGTGTCTAAGACACCCTACCTAGAGTTCCTAAACTCACTCACGAGGCTCAGGAACCGCCTAAGGGCGCGGATAGAGAACCTCATAGCGGAACTGATGGGGGCTTCAGGCGGCGGGGGCGACGAGGGATGCGTGGTGGCCTTCAACCCCCTCCCCAGAGCTGTTAGCGCGTATCTTGAGGTTCCCGGGCAGGGCTTAGTTAAGGCGTCAATACCGCCACTTGCACTAACCGTGGTGAGGCCGGAGGCGGTTGAGGGTGGGGCGTACGCCAGGGATGAGGGTGACTACGTTGTTCTCGGCAACGGGGTTGTGGAGCTCCGCGTGAGTAAGGCGACGGGTGAGGTTAAGTCGCTGAGGTTGGTGCGTGAGGGGCTGGAAGTGCTTGGCGGTAGGGGCTTGGGTTTTGAGGTGTATGATGACACGCCCCGCTTAGGTAGGGCCACGGTGGGCACCCTAGAGAAGTTCGTTGACTACGTGTTCGACTGCTGGGAGCTCTACTACCTGCAGAGGCTTGACGGGGTCAAGTACGGGAGGCTCACTACGCCGGTTAGAGTGATTATTACTGAGTCGGGCCCGCTGCGTGCCTCAGTAACCATAGAGTACCTCCACAGTGATGAGGGTGGTGACGTAGCGATTAAGCATCACCTACGGGTCTA
>Ga0256833_1001742_pt1 | contig 15638 bp, 13 predicted proteins | sample 356284metaG_FD_190535 | JGI IMG/M metagenome (GOLD analysis project Ga0256833, IMG submission 190535) | Hydrothermal vent microbial communities from Mid Atlantic Ridge, Atlantic Ocean - 356-284 | ecosystem: Environmental > Aquatic > Marine > Hydrothermal vents | place: Atlantic Ocean: Mid...
CTTGTGCCTTAGCCTCTGCCTCTTGTGGTACAGCAATACCCACAGCACCAGCAGCTGCTACTGCTGCTGAACTCTTTAGAAAATCTCTTCTATTCAAAGCCATTTCTTCTCCTATTTTATAATTTTAACATTTGATTTTACTCCTATTTAAAATTATAAAAATTGATACAAATCAATATATAACTATTTTATATTAAAATCATCAATATAAGTTATATAAATTAGAATAAAGTTAATATTTTTTAATATAATTTAATCTATTTATCTTGAATAAACTCATAAAGAATTTTAAAATGCTATAATTCTATCAAATAATTAGGTATAGGATTAAAAAGATGGATAAAATAAAAATAGGTGTAGTAACAACAAGCGATAGAGCAAGTCAAGGTATATATGAAGATATTTCAGGTGTAGCAATAATGGATACTATGAGAGAGTATCTTTTAAATGAGTGCGAGTATGAGTATAGATGTATTCCTGATGAACAAGCTATAATTGAGACAACACTCATTCAGCTTTCACGTGAGCATAACTGTGACCTAATTGTAACTACAGGTGGAACAGGACCAGCACCAAGAGATGTAACAACTGAAGCTACAGAGAATGTGTGTCAAAAATTGCTCCCTGGTTTTGGAGAGCAGATGAGAGCAGTGAGTTTACAGTATGTACCAACAGCTATCTTATCACGACAGACAGCTGGAGTTTGTAATGGTTCACTCATTATTAACCTTCCTGGAAAACCAAAATCTATTAGAGAGTGTTTAGATGCTGTTTTCCCTGCTGTACCTTACTGTATAGACCTTATTGGTGGAGCATTTATGGAAGCCAATGAAGATGTTATTAAAATTTTTAGACCAAAGAGTAAGTAATGAATGTAGAGTTTATAGAGGCAAAATTACAAGAGATATATGCAGAGCTTGAGAAGGAGGTAATGGAAGTACTTATGGACGAATCTTTTGACCGTAAGCAGACCAATTTAAGAGTACAACCATTAAAGTCAACAAAGAAGATTTTGGAAAATGCTTTAGATAGCATAAAGATGGTAGAGAAACTTGCCATTGAAGATTTAAATAAGTAGAAGGAGATTACAAATGAGACTGATTTTATCACTTTTTGCACTTACTTTTGCACTAAATGCTGAGATAACACTTCCTAAAAGTTTTACAACAGACTTCTCACAAACTATTACAAATGAAAAGGGAAAAGTTATTAATTATGAGGGGAGTGTACTATTTAAAAATATGAAAGAGATTCTATCAACACCAGAGGGTGGAGATGAAGAGTATTCTCGAACTCTTTTTAAGTGGAACTATACAGCACCAACCAAAAAAGAGGTCTGTACAGATGGGGTACAACTTATTGTGATTGACCATGACCTTGAACAGGTAGCTAACTATCTTATTGATAATGGAATAAACCTAGAAGAGATAGTTAAAATAGCCAAAGCGATAACTAAAAAAGATTATCAAGCAACCTATAAAGATGTTGAGTATCTGATTACCCTTGATGATAAGGAGCAGTTGAAAAAGATAGTTTATGTAGATAGCTTAGAGAACAGAGTTAAGATAATATTTAAAAATATGAAATACAACACAACCATTAATCTCTCCTCTTTAGAGTGTAATGCTCCCAAAGAGTATGATATTATAAAAGGCTAACTATTGGAGAATCAATTGTTTAATTTTCAAACAGAGAATGATATGGTCGTTGCTATTGGACTTTTTTTACTTATTACAGTGCTTATCTCGACTATTATTGTATTTTTCTTAAGTAAAATACATCGGTTAGAAGCGATACTTGACCAAGCAAAAGCGATAGACAAAGCAAAAGAGGAGCGACTCTCTGAGTTCTATGAGGCATTTCAAGCAGAGCGTACCAAGACTACAAAGTTGGAAAAAGAGCTGGAGTATCTCTCTAAAAGTAAAGAGAGGCTAAATGAGCTTGAGGTAAAAATAGAAGAGTTAAAGGAGCGTTTAGTTAATGAAGAGAGAGACCACTTTGCAGAGTTACATGCAAAAAAATCAGCATTAGAGCAGTTAAATGTTCACTATGAACTTTTAGAAGAGAGTTACGTAAAATTAGAAGAGAAACTTATGTTATTAGAGAAGCGTAATGAATCTTTAGTAGATGATAATAACAGACTACATCTACAAGTAAGAGAGAGTCAAGTAAAAGTTATTGAGCAACAGAAACAAAACAGAGAGAAGTTGCAGATGTTGCAAGAGCATAAAGGTGAGATAAAAGAGGAGTTTGCACATTTAGCTGCTAAAATTTTTGAAGGTAACTCAAAAGAGTTCTCAAGACTTAGTCAAGAGAATCTATCTTCACTTATAAAACCAATGGAGTCACAAATTAATGACTTTAAAAAGCAGATAAATACTCTTTATGATACTGAATCAAAAGACCGTGCCATGTTAAAACAGGAGATTTTGTCACTTAAAGAGTTAAATCAGCAGATAAGTCAAGATGCCATTAATCTTACCAATGCTCTAAAGGGTGAGAAGAAACAGCAGGGTATTTGGGGTGAGATGATTTTAGAGAAGGTCTTAGAGTCATCAGGTTTACGAAAAGGAATAGAATATACTCGTGAAGTGTCGCTTAAAAATGATGATGGTAAGACCTATAGACCTGATGTTTTAGTACATCTACCAGACCAACGCGACCTTATTATTGATGCAAAGACTTCATTAAACTCTTATGAACGATTTATATCAGCTGATAACGATACTGCTAAAGAGCTACACCTAAATGAGTTTATAAAAGCTTTACGTAGTCATATTAAAGAGTTATCATCTAAAAACTATGAGAAACTTTTGGGCATTAACACTTTAGATTTTATCTTTATGTTTGTACCTATTGAAGGAGCATTGGCAGTAGCATTAGAGAAAGACCCATCATTATATGATGATGCTTTTAAGAAACAGATACTTTTAGTAGGACCATCTACACTCTTAATTGGACTTAGAGCTATTGAGAATGTATGGAAATATGAGAAGCAGAACCAAAATGCAAAAGAGATAGCTTCTCGTGCAGGTGCATTGTATGATAAGTTTGTAAATTTTTCAGATGATATGGTGAAAATTTCTAAACAGTTTGACACTCTTCAAGGTACGTTTGAGACAGCTAAAAAGCGTCTTAGTGAGGGAAAAGGGAATTTAGTTCGTCAAGTAGAACAGCTTAAAGAGATGGGAGCAAAAACTACTAAGAAGATACCTAAAGAGTTGGGGTAAGTTAAGAGAAAAACTTACCTAAAATACCAACTTTTTTCTCCTTACCATATTTAGCATAGTGCAGTTCATAAATGTTAGAGGCAATTAGCTCAATCTCCTCTCTACCCTCTTTGTCACAAGCTAAAAGGAGTTCATCTCCTATCTGTAGAGTAATATCTTTAGGTAGTAAAATATCTTCATCTTTTCGTTTAATAAGTAGAGGAATAACATTGTTGATCTCTTGCCAATTAGAGAGTGAGTGTTGTAGTACCTCTATCTTAACCTCTTGACCCTGTTTTATCTCATGGTAGATAGCATAACTCTCCTCTTTATTAATAGCAAGATGTTTTAAGATGGGTTTATCTCCAATATTTGAACGTAATAGTTTAACTAAAGAGTTTGCCAAATGTTCACTCTCTTTTAGAAGCAGATTTAAGAAGTGATGTTTAAGAGGTTTAGTAATTGCCAATGAGGTTTTGTTGACCATGATTTGCTCAATAATAAAAATCCAATCAATTTTAGCCTCTTGAAAAATACTCACCTCTTGCATGGTATTCTCTCGTGCTATAAGATATATGTCTGGATTTATTTTTCTAGCTGTAATCATAATGGAGAGGTTATCAATGTCATTTTTTGTTCCAACAATTAGACAACTAGCCTCTTGAATTCCAGCTTCAATAAGTATATCTTTATTATCTGGATTAGCACGAATAAAGGTTCCACTCTCTATCATCTTTTTAGGAGCTATTCGTTTCTCATCTATAAAGATATAGGGAATATCATTCTTTTCAAACTTCTCTTGTAGTGCTTTTCCAAAACGACCATATCCACAGACAATATATTTGCCATCTGGTAGAAAGAGAGCTTTATCAGAGAGGTCACTGTTACCATAAATCCAGTTTTCCAAAATAAGAAGATGAGGTGAGTTAATAGCAACATCTAAACGTTTTGCAAAAACTTCAAAAGGATTAATAACTTTTGCAATATCAGTATCAATGATACTGTGAGAGATATCTTGATTGGTAGATTTTGCTAATACCTTAACTCTTTTATTTAGGAAACGTGTTAAGATAGAGATTCTAAGGTTTTTCTCCTCATCTGCAAAGAGTGATACAATAGCTTTACAGTTGTCTAATTTAATTCCAGCATCTATAAGGGTATCGGTCAATAGACCATCACCTACCATCATAGGAATATCAACACTTAAACTCTCTAGTAAAAAATGGTTAATTCTCTCTTCACTCTTATCAATTAATACTACTTCAATGTGTGCTTTATGAAATTTTTTAATAATCTCTGCATTAATTTGGCTATAGCCAAGGACAATAACAAAATTATCTTGAATTCTTAAAACTTTTTTTCTAAATGTACTACGCATTAACTCACGTTTAAGTGTCTCATTGGTTAAAACAGAGACCAAAGCACCAATACCATAGAACCACCCAACAACAGTTAAGTAGATACAGATAGATACCCAAATTTTTTGTTCATAGGTAAAAGCAAAAGGAGCCTCTCCAAAACCAATGGTTGATGCCATATAGGAGACAAAGTAGAATGCATCAAAAAAAGTTAGATGATAGACTTGCCCATTGTCGTCCATACCAGGAATAAGTACCATACCTAAAATGGCAATAGAGTATGTAACAATAATAACAAGAAGGGGTGTTCTAAGTTTTTGTAAAATAAGCCAAAAGGCGTTGTTTCGCATTTTAGGTTACCTTTTAGATTTTAACGTCTCTCCAATGTAAAGGACAACTGAGACAATGTTTGCAAGTAATGCACCTCCAGAGAGAGATATAATAGTAGAGAATGCTTCAGGATTAACAACAGAGACATACTCTGTTATTGTCCATACGGTTACAGCAGCAATCAGCTGAATGTCTGCAACTAAACTACTTGCTAAAAGAACGGAGCCTAATTGTGTTTTGTCTCCAATTTTTAAAACTGTTGATATAAGACTGACTACTAATGCAGCAAAAAGTTCATATACATTATGCAGTTCAGGGTGAGTAATGTCTCCATAGACAAAACCAAAGTTAAGTGTCATTGCTAAGATAAAGAAAAATCCTGCAATTACTTTTTGTAAATTCATATATAGACTCCTAAATTATGAAATAATATGAATATAATACATAAATCTAATTTAATAAATGTTAAATTATAAATTTAAGCAGTATATATATAAACTTTTTGTTAAGATATATTTTTAAGTAATAATTAATAAGGTCTAATGAGTATGTTAAATTTTTTTAGAGATAGTCAAAAAAGAGTTCCAACAAAAGATACAATGAAACTGTTGGCTATTAATTTTATTCTTATGGATATTTTTACAAAAGATAAAAGAGTAAACTATCCACCTGAACTTAAAATTACTACTCTCAATACCCTTAATATTGCACACGCTAAACATACACCTAAAAGTATTAAAAAGATTCAAACTATTGTAAAGAGCATTCAAAAGAGAGCTACTAAAGAGGGTATTCTATTAGATGATATCTCTGTTACACTTTTTTTATACTCTTTGGCACGAAAATTAAAAAAATATTATGTCTATACTGTTAAAGAGTTAGATGGTTTAGAGTTAAATACCAAATTTAATTCTAATGATGTAGCTAAAATAATGTGGTATCTGATAGAATTAGACCAAGCATTTGGAACAGAGCAGTCTGAAAATGTTAATAGAGTTATTTTTAAGGAGTCTTTAAATTGCAAGTAAACTATACAAGAGAACTAGCTGAGTATCAAGAGAAATCAAAAAAAGTTTTTAAAAAGAGTGGAAAATTAAAGTTAGAGTTTTATCACAAAGAGTTATTGAGACTCCATTTAGAGTTGGTTAAACTTCAAAAGTGGATTATTGAGAACAATAAGAGACTTTTGATTATTTTTGAGGGTATGGACACAGGTGGTAAGAGTTCATCTATTAAAGCATTAAATCGTTTTTGGAACCCAAGAGAGGCACGTTCTGTAGCACTATCTAAACCTAACTCTAAAGAGCTTGGACAGTGGTATTTTCAACGACACCTAAAGCAGATTCCCAATGCAGGTGAGATTGTATGTTTTGACCGTTCATGGTATAACCGTGCAGGAATAGAGCAGGTATTTGGTTTCTGTACTCAAGAGCAACATGAACTTTTTTACAAACAGGTCAACGATGTAGAGAAGATGTTGGTTGACGATGGAGTGATGATATTTAAATTTTATCTAAATATTTCACATGAGACTCAAGCAAAACGGATTAAAGATAGAGAAGATGACCCTTTAAAGTCGTGGAAACTCTCTGATTTAGACTATAAGTCACATGAACAGTATGAGCATTATCTAAAACTTAGAGATAAGATGTTCTCCAATTCAGGAACCTCATCTGCTCCTTGGATAATGCTTGATGCTAATGATAAAAAGAGAGCAAGACTCAATCTTATTCGTTTCATATTAGATAATATTGAGTATGAAAATTGTAATAGTGAGCTTATTAAAGGTGTTGACGAAGAGGTTCTTACTTTTTTTGCTCATTAAGTAAAAGAGAGTCAAGCCAGTGGCTCTCATTCTCCCCTTTAATAATCTCATAAGTAATATCTCCTCTATGAGACTCTACATACTCATAAGCCTCTTCGGTAAGAAAAAAACCAGACATAGTATAGTGTAGAGTTACATCGTAGTTTTCAAATACAGGATTATCTATCTTAAATTGGTCTCGTTGTCTCTGAAAGGCTTTTAGCTCTTTAACAGATATATCGAGTTGGTTGTCACGACAATGAATAAGAAGAATCTGTTTTTTACGCTTTGCAACAAAAGTAATGTTTCTATTTTTATCTTCTTGAGTTTTATCTTTAGAGTGGTGCCATACAGTATATCCCTGCCTAATAAAATAATCTTTAATAAACTCTTCATAAAGATTGTTCTCTACAAAGGTTCTAATGGTGGCTTTTATGGTATCAATTAACTTTTTATTTTGCATAATCTCTTTTCTCCAATAGACATAACGAACACGACTACGTTCATTTGTGTACTCAATTGCCCCATTCTCTATACCAAGGTCAGTAGCAACCCACCATATGTAATGCTCTTTCTTAATCCATTGCATATTGGTTAATATTTGGTTTAGTTGTCTAGGCTCTATGGAGAAAAATTTTGCCAACTCTGTTGCAGTGATGTAGTCAGATTTATCATGAAAATTTATATTTTTTTTAGGCAATATTGACATACGCTTACCCCTTACTTGATTTATTATATTTTATATTAATAATTTAATTAGAACTCTTAATATATAAATAATAAGTAAAAAATGAGTATAAAAAAAACAGTTTCTGTTAAGTTAGAGGCAATCTTTAAGAGTAGCAATCATTTAGTAGTATAAATTATGTTTTTATGTTAAACTATTTAAAACAATAAAGGAGTTCAATGGAGTTCAAAATTTTAAAGAGAGTGGTAATCTCTATTTTTCTCTTATCTTTAACTATATCTCTATTAGAAGCTAAAACCTCTAACTATTTACGACACACCTTTTTAAAAGAGAATAGATTAACACTAATTTTTAAATATGATGTTGCATCGGTTAAACACTTTACTATACGAGGTCATGGGGTAGTTAAGCATGTCTATGATATTTTTGATACCTCTTTACCTAAAACAGAAGATATTTCGCAATTTAAAGCCAAAGGGGTACGTGCCTTTAGAATAGCACAGTTCAATAAAAAGCTTATACGAGTAGTTATTGATACAACAATAGACGACTATAAAGGTATTTTTACTTTAAAAGGTAGAGTATTGAGCTTTATTCTACCTTCAGATAGAAATATCTTAAATCAACCTATACCTAAAATAATTAAAAAGCATCATAAAATAGTCAAACATAAATATAGATTTAAAAATAGAAAGAGATATCACTATAATAGAAAACGTAGAGTTAAAATCATTATATTAGATGCAGGTCATGGAGGTCGTGACATTGGTGCGTCTGGTTATGGTGTACGAGAGAAAGATATAACATTAAGCATGACATTAAAGCTTAAAACTATTCTTCAAAAAATGGGCTATAGAGTGTTTATGACACACAAGAGAGATATCTTTATGAATTTAAGAGAACGAACAGAGTATGCCAATAGACATAAGGGTTCTATTTTTGTTGCCATTCATGCCAATGCAGCACCAAAAAAGAGAACTCCTCATGTACTATATAAAGGTATAGAGCTTTTCTATCTATCAGTTAAAAATTCAAATAGAGTTAAAGATAGAAGAGCAGTCTATAGAGGAAAAAAGCTCTATAGTAGAGCAGACTATCGAAAAATGACCAGTGCTTCAAAGTACTATAACTCAAAAATATTGGCAAAAGTTGTTAAGAGTAGTATGTTAAAAAATATACGAACTAAATATAATGTAAATGACAAAGGGATAAAAAAGAGAGATTTTTGGGTGCTTTTAGCTACTAAAATGCCTTCTATTTTAATAGAGACAGGTTATTTAACCAATAAAGATGAGGTTAAGCGATTAACAGATGAACACTACCAAACACTTTTAGTTGAGGGTATTGCAAATGGAATTAATAGTTATTATGGATTATATTAGTATAATACGCTCTATTTTTCTATAAGGTATAACTATTGTGGAATCCACTATAACAACTCAAAAATTCATATTAAAACTCTTTCCTGAAATTATGGTTAAAGGCTCTTCTGCTAAACGTCAGATGGTAGGGCAACTCTATAATAATCTTTTAAAGCTTCTTAAAGATATTGATTCAAATATAGAGATTAAAAAGTTTTCAGACAAAGTAGAGGTAGTAACCCCCATAGCTGTTGTTGACAAAGTAAGAGGACGACTTTTAAATACATCAGGAGTAGAGCAGGTGTTAGAGGCGTTACAGTTTGATAATATGACTAAGTTAGAGAGTATCAAAACAAAGGTGTGTGAAGTTGTAGCTCATGAGTTAGATGGTAAAAGTTTTGTCGTTCGTGCAAAACGAACAGGAACTCACCCTTTTAACTCTTCAGAGATAGAGCGTACTATTGGAGGGTATATTTTAGCACACTCAAAAGCTAAATCTGTTGACCTACATAATCCAGATGTAATGGTACGCATGGAGCTTATTAATAAGCAACTCAATATCATTACAAAAAAGCATAAAGGGTTAGGGGGTTACCCAATAGGGACACAAGGCGATGTTCTCTCTTTAATGTCAGGTGGATTTGACTCTACTGTTGCTTCATATTTAACCATGAAACGAGGATTAAAGACACACTTTATATTCTTTAACCTTGGAGGTATTGCTCATGAGATTGGAGTTAAGCAGGTATCATATTATCTTTGGAATAAGTATGGAGCTTCTCATCGAGTTAAAATTATCTCTGTACCTTTTGATGATGTATTAACAGAGATTTTTCGTTCAACCCCAGAGACCTATATGGGAGTTACACTAAAACGGCTTATGCTAATGGCTTCAGAGCAGATAGCTAAAGAGATGGGAATAGATGCATTGGTAACAGGTGAGTCTGTAGCACAAGTCTCTAGTCAAACACTTCGTAATCTTGCACTTATTGACCAAGCCTCTTCTATGTTAATTTTACGTCCATTAGCTACCATGAATAAACCAGAGATAATTGATATTGCCTACAAGATAGGAACACGACGTTTTGCAGAGAGTATGCCAGAGTATTGTGGAGTAATATCTAAAAATCCAATTACGCATGGTTCTTTTAAACGAATGGAAAGAGAGGCAAAACGATTTAACTATGATGTGTTAGACAAAGCCGTAAAGAGTGCTAAGAGTATCTATGTTGATGAGGTTATAGATGATGTCACAAATGATGCTCCCATAGAGGTTATTTCAGATTTATCTACAGGAGATTATGTAGTGATTGATATTCGTGGGGAAGATGAGATACTTAATAGTTCATGTGAGACTTTGAGTATTCCTTTTTATAAACTCAAAACAGAGTTTAAGAAATTGCCACAAGATAGAGAGTATCTACTATATTGTGAAAAAGGGGTCATGAGTCAGCTTCATGCACAATATTTACGCGATTCAGAGTCAAGAGATAATGTTAAAGTCTATCGACCACTTTAACCTCTTTTATGATAAAATTTCACAATTAAATAAATAGGTAGTTAATAGATGTTAAACACAGTAAATATAGTACAGCGTTATGGTAAAAGAGTACTTTTCGATAAAATAAGCATTACATTAGATGCAGGAAAACGTTATGGTCTTATTGGTGCAAATGGAGCAGGAAAATCAACATTTTTGAAAATTCTTTCAGGTGAAATTGAACCAACCGATGGTGAAGTTCAAATTCAACCAGGGGCAAGACTGGGTGTTTTGAGTCAGAACCACTATGCATTTGAAGATTTTACACTTAAAGATGCTGTTCTCTACGGAAACAAAAAGTTATATGACGCACAAAAAGAGAAAGAAGAGCTATATATGACAGGTGACTTTGAAGATGATAAAGTCAATGAACGTCTTGGTGAATTAGAGATGATTTGTGCAGATGAAGACCCAACTTATGAGTCCGATGTTAAAATTGAGAAACTCCTTGAAGCTCTTGGTTTTCCAGTAGAGAAACATGGTGACCTTATGTCCTCTCTTACAGGTGGTGACAAAGTTAAGATTTTATTAGCACAAGTTCTCTTTTTGAAACCAGATATTCTATTACTAGATGAGCCTACCAACTCCTTAGATATTGAGACCATTGCATGGTTAGAGCGTGAACTTAAACGTCATGAAGGGGTTATGATTGTTATCTCTCACGATAGACACTTTTTGAATAATGTTGTTACTCATATTTTAGATTTAGACTTTCAAAATATTCGTGAGTTCACAGGAAACTATGATGATTGGTATATTGCAGCAAATCTTATTGCAAAACAGGCACAAGCAGACCATGCAAAAGCGAGTAGAGAGAAAGAGGAGCTAGAAAAATTTATTGCACGTTTTTCTGCCAATGCTTCAAAAGCTAAACAGGCAACTTCTCGTCAAAAACAGTTAGATAAGTTAGACGTTGCAGAGATTAAACTCTCATCTCGTCGTGACCCATCTATTATGTTTAAGCCCCATAGAGACTTAGGAAATGAGATTTTAGAGGTTAAAAATATTGGAAAATCTTATGATGATTTAGAGGTTTTTAGTGACATCTCTTTTAAAGTTGAAGGAGATGATAAAATTGCTATCATTGGTGGGAATGGTGTTGGTAAATCGACACTTTTAGAGATTATTATGGAAAAAATTAAAGCCGACAATGGTAGCTTTAATTGGGGACAAACAGTAACTGCAACCTATTTTCCTCAAAATACTACTGATTTAGTTGTAGGTTCAGAGAAGCTCTATGAGTGGATTCAAGGTCACGATGCAAAATGGCACATTGATGAGATACGAAAGTGCTTAGGAAGAATGTTGTTCTCAGGAGAAGAACAGAGTAAAGAGGTTGGAGCATGTTCTGGTGGTGAGAAACATCGTGTTATGTTAAGTAAGATGATGATGGATGAAGCTAATTATTTGGTACTAGATGAACCAAATAACCATTTAGACTTAGAAGCTATTGTTGCACTTGGTGAAGCATTGCATAACTATAAAGGTGGGGTTATTTGTGTCTCTCACGATAGAGAGTTAATTGATGCATTTGCAAATAGAATTATTAAAATTAATAGTGATGGTTCAATTATTGACTTTGAAGGAAGTTATGAAGAGTTTATTGCTGAACATGAGTAGAAAGAGTGGAGCGGGAAACGGGACTCGAACCCGCGACCCTCAGCTTGGAAGGCTGACGCTCTAGCCAACTGAGCTATTCCCGCGTCTAAACTTATGGATGGGGTAGAGGGATTCGAACCCCCGAATAACGGTACCAAAAACCGTTGCCTTACCGCTTGGCGATACCCCAATAGTCTCTTGTCTATATTAAAATATATCAATAAGAGTTAATGAAATGTAATTTTATAAAAAAACTACTTAAAATTTGGTTGCAGAAAGAGGATTTGAACCTCTGACCTTCGGGTTATGAGCCCGACGAGCTACCAAGCTGCTCTATTCTGCGTTCGATAAAATATTTTTTATACTTTAATATTAAAAGTTTTGGTTGCGGAAAGAGGATTTGAACCTCTGACCTTCGGGTTATGAGCCCGACGAGCTACCAAGCTGCTCTATTCCGCGATAGTTATAGATGGATGGGGTAGAGGGATTCGAACCCCCGAATAACGGTACCAAAAACCGTTGCCTTACCGCTTGGCCATACCCCAAACAACTGATACACATTGTTTGTGTGGACGGCATTATAGAGAAATTAGAGGGCAATGTCAAGGGATTATGTTGAAAAAAGTGTATAATGCGATTTATTGTATAAAATTAAGGAAACAAATAATGTCAAATGAAGCACTAAAACGGGTAGAGGTAGCCATAAGCGAGATAAAAAAAGGTAATATGGTTATTATGATGGATGATGAAGATAGAGAGAATGAGGGTGATTTGGTCTATGCTGCAACACACTCAACACCAGATATGGTAAACTTTATGGCAAAAGAGGCGAGAGGGCTTATCTGTACCCCTTTACCTAAAGAGTTGGCTCAACGACTGGAGTTAATGCCAATGGTGACCAATAATATCTCTAACCATGAGACAGCATTTACCGTCTCTATTGACTCTGCAAACGCAGATACAGGTATCTCTGCTGTAGAGCGTGATGATTGTATCTCTAAATTGGCTAATCCTCTAACTAAAGCAGATGATTTTGTACGTCCAGGGCATATTTTTCCATTAATTGCTAAAGATGGTGGTGTTTTAGTTCGAACTGGTCATACAGAGGGTTCTGTAGATATTTGTAAATTGGCAGGTTTAGCACCTATTGGAGTGATTTGTGAAATCATAAAAGATGACGGAACAATGGCAAGACATGATGATTTGGAGATTTTTTCTAAAAAACACAATATGCCAATTGTCTATATTTCAGACTTAGTAGAGTATCGTTTAGCCAATGAACAGCTTGTAGAGCGTATTGATGAGCAAGAGATTGAGGTCTTAGATACTAAGGTAAATCAAATCTCATACAGAGACCACTTAGGGCGTGTTCATAAAGTGATTCAGTTCTATAAAACACATGAGACTGAAAATGTGAAGTTTCACAATATTGGTTCTGATGTTGATTTGATTTTAAATCAAAAACGTTTTGAGTTATTAACTTCATCGCTGGAGTACTTGAAACAAAATGGTGGAGTATGTATTTTTTTAGATACAATGACCATCTCCAAAGAACAAGCCAAAGAGTATGGTGTTGGGGCTCAAATCTTAAAAGATTTAGGTATTGAAAATATAAGATTGCTTACATTAAATACTGAAACAGAGTTCATTGGTCTCTCTGGATTTGGTCTTAATGTGGTTGATAAAATAGTAACAACAGATTCACTTTTAAGTAATCTACCATAATTTATATTAAAAATATATCTAGCTACTAAATAGGAGTATATTTCTCCTATTTAAAAAAATCTCTCAAATTTTCTATAATTTTACTATTTTTTATGATAGACTTGCTTTTATAAAATAGAAATTAATAAGGAAAAATTATGTCAGAAAAAATTTTTAATCCAAATCCAGAATTTGCTAAAGATGCGAAAATAAACTCTATGGAGCAGTATTGGGAGCTACAAAATAGAGCTATTAACGATTATGAAGGTTTTTGGAAAGATTTTGCCGATGAAAAAATAGATTGGATAGAGCCATATGAGACTGTTCTTGATGAATCTAATGCTCCATTTTACAAATGGTTCTCTAACGGTAAACTAAATGTATCCAATCAATGTATAGATAGACACTTAGCCGATAAATCTGAACAAAATGCAATTATCTTTGAGGGAGATAAGGGTGATGTTCAACATATTACTTATGGTCAACTCTCAAAGCGTGTTAATAAATTAGCAAATCTTCTTAAAAATAAATTTAATGTAAAAAAAGGCGATAGGGTAGTTTTATATATGCCAATGATTCCTGAAGCTGCTTATGCAATGTTGGCATGTACACGAATAGGTGCTATTCACTCAATTGTATTTGGTGGATTCTCTTCTGAAGCACTAAAAGATAGAATTGAAGATGCAGAGGCAAAGATTATTATTACAGCAGATGGAGCATTTCGTAAAGGAAAACCTTACATGCTAAAAAATGTAGTCGATGATGCATTAAACCATGGTGGAGATAGTGTTGAGGCTGTTCTTGTTGTAAAGAGAAACAATGAAGAGATTAAGTGGGTAGAGGGGCGTGACTACTCTTATAATGATTTAATAGATACTCAGTCGGATGAGTGTCCATTTGAACCAATGGATAGTGAAGACCCTCTTTTTTTACTCTATACATCAGGAAGTACAGGAAAACCAAAAGGGGTACAACACTCAACAGCAGGTTACATATTATGGGCTCAAATGACTATGGAGTGGGTATTCGACTTACGCAAAAATGATGTATATTGGTGTACAGCAGATATCGGTTGGATTACAGGTCATACCTATATTGTCTATGGTCCACTATCAGCAGGTGGAACAACTGTTATGTTTGAGGGTGTTCCTACCTATCCAGATACAGGAAGAGCATGGAGAATGGTTCAAGACCATAATATTACGCAATTCTACACAGCACCAACAGCCATTAGACTTCTTCATAAAACAGGAGAAGATGAGCCAACAAAATATGATTTATCTAAGTTAAGAGTGATAGGAACAGTAGGAGAGCCAATCGACCCACCTGCATGGAAATGGTACTATGAGGTTGTTGGAAACTCTAAATGTGCTATTGTTGATACCTATTGGCAGACCGAGACAGGTGGACATATGATTAGCCCATTACCAGGTGCAACACCAATTAAACCAGCGTGTGCAACATTTGCCTTGCCAGGTATTATCGCTGAAATTATAGAAGAAGATGGAACACCTACACCAGTAGGGGAGAAGGGGTTTATGTGTATTACAAGACCTTGGCCTTCTATGATACGAACTATTTGGAATGACCCAGATAGATTTGTAAAGTCATACTTTGGAGATTGTAAGAAAGATGGAGAGGCTGTCTATTTTACAGGTGATGGTGCAATGATAGATGAAGATGGTTACATTACCATCACAGGTCGTACTGATGATGTTATTAATGTCTCTGGTCACAGAATAGGAACAGCCGAGATTGAGTCTGCCATCAAAAATGTGGAAAGTATCGCCGTATCTGCCGTGGTTGGAAAACCTCATGAGATAAAAGGTGAGGGGATTTTTGCTTATATTGTGCTAAAAGAAGAAGGAAAAAGTAAAGATGAAGTCAAAGCAGAAATAAATACTGTTCTCAAAAAAGAGATAGGAGCTATTGCTCTTTGTGATGAGATCGCCATTGTGCCAGATGTTCCTAAAACACGTTCAGGTAAAATCATGAGAAGAATCTTACGCTCCATTGCTAAAGGAGAGGAGATTACCCAAGATACT
>Ga0256833_1001743_pt1 | contig 15629 bp, 16 predicted proteins | sample 356284metaG_FD_190535 | JGI IMG/M metagenome (GOLD analysis project Ga0256833, IMG submission 190535) | Hydrothermal vent microbial communities from Mid Atlantic Ridge, Atlantic Ocean - 356-284 | ecosystem: Environmental > Aquatic > Marine > Hydrothermal vents | place: Atlantic Ocean: Mid...
AGCAGCACCGAAACTGCTAGTCCTAGTGCCCCTCCCCCGAGCCACGCCCCCGCCACGCCCAGAGGACCACGCCTGCGAGCCCCGTTAAATCCTAATCTACAACGCGAGAGCGGGTGGAGCTAGCGGCCGTACCGCGGCCAGCCCACAGGCCTCGGAAGCCCCAGGCCCGCCACACGCTTGACCACCCCAGTAGATCCCGCACATCTTTAGAGAGTACGAGGAGGTAATGGGGAGATACGGACTTGAAAAGCATTCCGCTAGTGCACATACCTCATAGCCGCAAGAGAGGGCAAACAGCCACAAACGACCACCACAGGGGTCCCCCACACAGTGTTTGAACGCGGGGCTATCGGGAGTCGAGTTCACACCCGGCGGGCAGGCTGAGGATCTACTCTCCACTCCTGGGGAAAGGCTAATTGGCCGGTGAGGCCGTGTTTAAGGCGGGTGTACGGGGTTGTCTAAGGTTGTTAGGGTGAGGTACGAGAAGGGCGTATTGAGGCCTCTCGATGATGTTGAGTTTAGGGAGGGCGAGGAGTTAGATATAATAGTTGTTCGGAAGAAATTCAGTGGGTTCCGAGAGGAGGCGGGCAGGTACAAGTTCAGGGTAGACCGAGACGTTGTTGAGGAGTTCGTGGAGGAGAGGAGGTAGATGTCTAAGGGAGCTATTCGGGTTGCCGTAGTGGATACTAGTGTCTTCGCTGACTACTACTTCCTCTACCCTAGGAAGCCGGAGAGGCACGAAAGAGCGAGAACTGTTCTAGACATACTATCTAGTCTAGGCCTGCCAGTCTATGAGCCTTTCCTATTCGAGGTAGAGCTTCGAGCTGTGCTTGTGAGGAGAATTAGTCCAGAGCAGGCCCTCAGGATAGCGAGCATAACGCTTGAACACGTGAATGTAATAAGAGAAGAGCTCATCCACGACAAAGCAGCGGAGGTAGCCCTTCTCACCGGTTGTAGGGCGGTTGACGCATACTACATAGCGGTAGCTAGGCAAGCCAACGCGGCTCTAATCACTAACGATAGAGTTATGAGGGATAACGCCCTGAAAGCTGGGGCCGAGTCCTACTACCTACTCGACGATAACGACTACAATACGCTCATAATCAATCTAACAATAAGCTAATACAGGCCTATCGATACGGCTGCCTGCAGGGATTCCTAGCCTGGGATCTCGGTGCCTCGAGGGCTCGAGACCCGCGGTTCCTGTAGGGGCGTGGAGTGTAAGTAGTCCTTTCTGGAGACACGTGGCCTGGGGAAGGCTAATTGGCCGGTGAGGCCGTGTCCGTGTTTAAGGCGGGTGTACGGGGTTGTCTAAGGTTGTTAGGATGAAGTGCAAGGGCGGAGCCTGAGGAGCCTCCTGACCTGGAGGGGGACAGAGAATTTCCTGTTAGAATAGTTGATGTAGAAGAGAGGAGAAGGTTACTAGAGAAGTACCGGGGAATCCTAGGCCGCGTATATCCAGAACTTGTGGGGGAGGCGCTTGAGGGGCCGAAAACCTCTGTGTTATACGTGGATTCTAGCGCCTTAATCTATCTGATTCACGATGTTTGACCAAAGTTCAGCCTTATAGTGGATACAACACTAGCTGACAGCGATAAGGGTTACACAAGCCTTAGAACGGTGGAAGGAGCCTCGTGCGTCTTAGTTAGGATACAGTTAGGATACATGTAACGGGGCGCTATGGAGTTAAGGGTGTTTACCGAGTGTGAGAAACGGTAACCAAGCATGGTTTAGAGTTTGCAAAAACGAGCTAGACGCTATGAATAATTTATTAACTAACTGACTGAATATAATATAGTGACGAGGCAGAAGTTCACGGCATGAAATCCGTGACACGATGGTTAGGTTAAATATAATAAATGTAACCTACTCCCAGGAGACGCCGTCATAGCCCTTACGTGTAAGCACTACGGTATAGATACTATCCCTTATCTTCGATGAGGACTTCAAGAGGGTTCCGCGGCTCAAAGTATTCCCATAACTCTTATTTTAAAAGATAAAATAAATTTTTTATAGTTTAAATTTGAACTATAACTATTTTCTGGATGGGAGAGGCATGTATGAGGTGTCTGTTTGTGTGGCGGGCCCGCCGGGATTTGAACCCGGGACCACCGGCTCCGCAGGCCGGCACTCTATCCTGGCTGAGCTACGGGCCCTCGGCTCCCCCCTGTGGGGGCGTGTGGGTGGGTGGGGGGTCTTATGCTCTAGCGACCAGCCAGGCGTGGGGGGTGGCGTTGTGTGGGCGCTGTGGAGGCGCTGTTGGAGGTTCTCCGCTGGTACCTCGCCAGGAGGGGCGACATAGTGGTCCCCACTGCTAGGGCTGCGGGGCAGGAGAGGGTTAAGGTTGCGTTCCGGGGCCTCTACAGGAGCCTGCCCGACACGCTGGGCTACGCTAGGTTCACGGATATCGTTGACGAGATACTCTCGGACCCGGGGGAGCGGGCTAGGCTAGAGGGCCTCGGTGTTAGGGTGGTCGAGGTGGGGGGTGAGCCCTACCTGGAGGTGCCCCTGGACCTCCTGGAGAGGCTCTGGGGTGAGGTGCAGCGGGGCGGGGGGCGGGGTGCCTACCTGTAGAGCCTCCTGGTCGAGTCCTCGGCTTGGAGCATTCTTATAACGTCGTGGAAGGCGTCGTCGATGGGCTTGTCGGAGTACGCCACCTCAACCACGGCCTCCGCCATGTCGCGGCTGTAGCCGGCCTTGTCGAGCATGGCCAGGGCCTTACGCTTGGCCAAGCCGCCCTCCCTGAGCTTCTGGACCGCCTCGACGAGGTTCCTGATGCCGGCGCCTAGGAGTATGGCTTGGAGGTTCGAGATCTTCTCGGAGTCCTCGGAGTCGAGCTCCGACTCCAGCTCCTCGAGCACCATGGTGACGGTGGCGTGCCCGGATATCAGGTTCATCACGGCGCTGAGGAGGCCCGACGCTATGTCGCCCCGCGGCACGAAGAGCGTTGAGAGCTCGAGCTTCCGCTTGACGCCCGAGAGGCGGAGGCTGGCGTAGGGGTCGTTCATCATCACCCTCTCCATTATCAGCCTGCCGAGCCGCTCGCCGGCAAGCTCGAGGGGCATGTAGAGGGGTATCGAGGCGTCCACTATGGTGAGCCTGTTGAGCTTGGAGCAGCGGAACACGAACCTGGCCGGGTAGGCCAGCGGCACGGCCTCGAGGGTTGAGAGGTAGGGCTTGTACCCGTCGCTACCCCGGTGGCACCCGTGGGACTCGTCTACCACGACCCAGGCGATCTTGAAGGCGTCGCTGACGCGCCCGAGGTCCGGGTCGGTCAGGAAGCCGGACTCTATGAGCCTCTTAACCTCCTCGATACCGCAGCCAGGAGCTTCGCCCAAGGGAGCCCCTGCTCCGCCCTTCAGGGGGCACGCCAGCGGGCCCCCGGGGTCCCTAATATGGTATAGCATGGCATGGCAGGGGGTCTAGGTCTAGTCGGTTGAGAGGTATGGCGTGTATGTACGGGTGTATATATCAGACTAGGTTAGGGAAGCTAAGGTAGAAGTGTGAGGTGCGAACGAGATGTCTGGGAATCCTAGCATTCTAGGTAAGGAGATCTCACCTAAGGCGGATGTTGGGGCGATCGTGGAGAAGCTCCTCGGAGCCTACGCCGACGAGTGGGTCGCTGGCTACTACTACATGCTCACAGCGGAGCTCGTGCAGGGGCCCCTCAGCGGCGTGGTGGCCGAGCAGTTCCGCAGGGAGGCCGAGGAGGAGATAACCAAGCACGCCGCCGCGATAGCCTCCAGGCTGGCGGAGCTAGGTGTGGAGCCCCCCAGGGAGTTCTCGAGGCTCTGGGAGATATCCCCCTGCAAGTACCCCCCGCTACCAGAGGACCCGTACGACGTTGACGGCTTCATCATAGCGGCCGTGAAGGCTGAGGCGTGCGCGGTGAAGGCCTACAGGGAGCTCTACGACCTCACCCACGGCGTCGACCCGGTAACAGAGGAGCTAGCGGAGGAGCTACTAGCCGACGAGGTCAGGCACAGGACGGAGCTGATGAGCCTCCTCACCAGGGACGGCATGGAGAGGCTCCGCCGGGAGCTAGAGGGATAGCCCCGCGCCCCAAGCGCCCGTAGCCCCCCGTTTTTCGCTTAAGACTCCACCCAAGCCCCGCCCCAGCGGCGGGTGCGCTGCCCATGGGCACAGCCGAGGCCGCCGCTGTGAGGGCCGCCGTCGAGGCGCTGTCAGGCTTCGTGGAGGCGTACAGGGCCTACCACACCCTGAAGAGGATAACGCTAGAGCACAGGGTCCAGGGGGCCCCCGGCCTCGCCGAGGCGGCCGCCGCGGTGGAGGACACCCTGCTGGCCGACCCCCTCCTGCCGATCGAGGTCGAGAGGCTGGAGACCTCGCCCTTGGCGATGCCGGCCTGGGTGCCAGCGCCGCCCAGCTGGAGCGTAGACTCAGCCTACGTGGAGGCCGCCGGGGCGAGGCTGAGGCTGGAGGGCCACCCCACCCTGGCGGCCGCCCACACCCCGCCCGGGGGGCCCCTGGAGGCCAGCGTGGTCGAGGTGAGGGAGTGGTGGAGCCCCGAGGCTTACGAGGCCGCCCGGGGCGCCATAGCGCTCGTGGACGGCCCCCAGGACGTTGCGTACACCCTCGCCAGCCAGGCGGGGGCGGAGGCCCTGCTCCTCTACAGGCGGGGCCTGCCAGGGGACGCGGTGCCCTACAAGGGCCTCTTCCTCCCCCACAGACTCCTATCCAAGGCCGGCATACCGGCGGCCACCCTCCCCTCGAGCCTGGCCTCCAGCCTGGCGGGTGGCGGGGGCGGGGCGAGGGTGGCGGTGGACTCCACCCTGGGGGGCCCAGCTAGGATGCCCATAGTCGAGGCAGTCATCCCCGGGAGGGGCTCGGGGCCCAGGGTGGCGGTGGTCGCCCACCTGTGCCACCCCAGGCCGGGGGCCAACGACAACGCGAGCGGCGCCGCCGCCGTGGTCGAGGCGGCTCTAGCCCTCGGGGAGGCCGTGGAGAGCGGGAGGCTCCCAGCGCCCGGGGGGGACGTGGTGTTCCTGCTCCTCCCAGAGTATACTGGGAGCGTGTACCTCCTCGAGAGGGGGCTCAGGGTTGACTACGCGCTCAACATAGACATGGTGGGGGTCCCCCCGGGCCCAGGGGACGGGCCCCTCAGGGTGGTGCCGCCGCCCCCGCCCCTGCCCCTAGAGCCCGCGGCCGCCCTCTACCACGCACTCCTAGCCGCCGGGGGCGGGGGGTGGACGCTGGTCGCCCACACCAGCGGGAGCGACCACGACTCCTTCAACGCCTACGGAGTGCCAGCGGCCATGCTGAACCAGTGGCCCGACCGCTACTACCACAGCGACAGGGACGACGCCGACAGGATAAGCCCGGAGAGGCTCCGCCTCGCAGCCCTGGCCGCCGCCTCGGCGGCCTACGCCCTAGCCTCGGGGCTCCCGAGGCCCGAGTGGTTCGCCGACCACTACACCACCCAGGTGGCCCTGCGCCACGCGGCCAGCGGGGACGAGGCCGCGGCGAGGCTCGCCGCCTCTACGCTCCGCCTAGCCTACGGGCTCCACCCACGCTCGAGCCCGCCCAGCGACTACAGGCCCGGGGCGCCGGACTCGAGCCTCAGGCTCGAGTCCAGGATAGTCTCGCCCCAGGCCGTGACCGCGGCCGACCCCCAGGCGGGGGCCCAGCTCCGCCGGGCCATCCACGGCGGCCTGGACGGGTACACGTGGTACCTGATGGAGCCCGCCATAATGGCCAGCGCCGGGCTCACCCTCCGCGAGGCCCTCACGCTGCAGCACGCCCTCCACGGCGTCAGGCGGGGCCCCAGGCTCGAAGCGCTGCTAGGCGCCCTCGAGGCCCTAGAGAAGGTGGGCGCCGCGAGGATAGCCTAGCAGTCAGGGCACCATGTGAGTCCACCTCCCAGCCTAGCCAGCGAGCGGCTCCAGGTAGGCCTCCGGGTCGGCGGGCCTGAACTCGAGGGGCCTGGGGGTCCAGGCTGTCAGGTAGAGGAGCCTGTAGGTGCCGTCCCTGGCGCGCATCCTGTAGGCTGCGACCGGCGCGTATATACTCCTAGCCGCGCGGGCGCGGAGGCCGTAGAGCCTCTCGGCGAGGCTGGCCACGCCGCCGGGGCTGTAGCGGGGCTCGGCTAGGGCGCAGCGGCCGGGGCCGCCGGCCTTGGGGGCTACGAGCAGGGATGCGGCCTCCTCGAGCTCGCCCAGACCGGGCCTGTCGTCGATGACCTCCACGACCTTGGGCCTGGCCTGGACCGTGGCCGCGAGGCCGAGCCTGCGGAGGGCCCTCTCGAGCCTCCTCCAGGCCGCCTCGCCGTGCTCCGCCACGTACTCTGCCCTCGCCACCCGCCTGCCGGCTAGCCTCCTGTACTCCCCGGCTAGCTCCGGGGGTAGGAGGCTGGACTTGGGGGCGCCCTCGTACACCACGCCCCCGGAGGCCCCGAGGGGTAGGCCGGTGACGGCCGAGAAGGCGGCGTCGACGTCCCGGTAGCGGCCCTCCCCCAGCCTCACCCTGCCCTCGAGGTAGTAGATGGGGGCGTACACGCAGCCCAGGGGCTCGGGCCTCTCCAGCCTCAGGAGTAGGAGCCTCCTCCTAGCCCTCCTGGACGCCTCGGAGTCGAGCCTCCCGCGGCCGAGCCTGGCCTGGAGGAAGACGGCGCGCCCCCCAGCCCCCGCTGCCTCTATGTAGGATAGTATGTCGTCTAGGGTGAGGAGCTCCACCCTGAGGCTGGCCGCCACCCTCCTCGCGCCCTCCGTGAAGCCCGAGGCGGAGACGACCACGGCGCCCCGGGCGCCTATGTCCTGGGCGACCTCGTACGCCTTCATTACGACCTCCTTGGGCGCGGGCCTCGAGTGGTTCTTGACCTCTACAACCACCGGGCCCTCCCTGGTCTCGAGGAGGATGTCGACCTCGTGGAGGGCCCCGCTGGCGCCCCTCACCCTGGCGTTCCTCCGGAGGGGGTAGCCCTGGAGTGTGAAGTACCTCTCAACGAGGCCCTCCATGGCCTCCCCCTTCAGGCGCCTCCCCCTCCCGGTGGCGGGGTCGGGGTCCACGCCCAAAACGCGCCCCCGCCGGTTGGAGGGGTGTGGTGGAGGGTAAAATGTGGGCTACTTGGCTAGGAGGCTCGTGATTAGGCGGAAGAGCGACACTATGTCCCTCACGCTTATGACTCCCAGGGGCTTGTTCTCCTCGTCGACGACGGGTATGTGCCTTACCCCCAGCTCCCCCATTATGCGTACGACCTCCTCGACCGGCGTCTCGGGCTTCACGCTGACGGGGTTCTCGGTCATTATGCTCCAGACGGGGGCGTCGCTGCACTCGGCGGCGATAGCGCAGGCTAGGTCGCGCTCGGTTAGTATGCCTATCAGCTGGCCGGCGTCGTTCACCACGAGCACGCTCCCAATGCGGCGGTCGCACATGAGCTTGGCCGCCTCCCTCATGCGGGCGTCCTGCTTCACCGTGACCGGCGGCGCGGCCATCACGTCCCTGGCGGTTAGGGGTACCCTCCTCCTCGGGTATAGGGGCATCCCGGAGCCCACCTCCCCGGTGGTGTATGTTTGCGGTGTCCGAGTTTTTATCTCTCGTGACGGGTTTGAGCGCGTCTAACCCCACGGAGGGGAGGCCTTTAACGCTGTTAAAGCTTAATAGGGCGAACCCGCTTCGAGTAGGGGTGGAAGGCGGAGGGGCTGAGAGGCTTGTCGCTCATACAGTTCGGCCAGGACCTCAGGAGGGTCCAGAGGCTCGGGGGCTCCAGCCTCGTGGTCACGATACCCAAGCAGTGGGCGAGGAAGATAGGCCTGACCCCCGGCGACCAGGTGGCGATAATAGACGAGGGCTCCAGCCTCCGCATAGTCCCGGTGGCCCTCTCCGGCAGCGTGAGGGGGCGCACGCTCAGGGTGAGGGTCAACTCGATAATAGAGAGGCTCGGGCTGGAGAGGGTGATCAGGTGCGCCTACACCCTCGGCTACAGGGGCGTCAGGGTGGAGTGGAACCCGAGGACCGTCAGGCTGGACCTCGAGCGGGTCGCAGCACTCCTAGAGGCCAGCCCGAGCGTCGAGTCCTACAACATAGGGGTCGGCAGCCTGGAGCTCGAGTTCTCCCCCGCCGGCGGCGACCCGTCAGCGTACCTCAGGAGGCTGAGCTCCCACGTGCTCCAGGCCCTCGAGGCCGGCGGCAGCGGCGTCGAGAGGGAGGTGGTCGAGGAGCTCTACTCCAACATAATAAAGTCGGCCGCCGAGAAGGCCGCGACCTCCCCCCAGGACGTGGTGGCGCTCTCCCTCATAATGCCCCTAGCCGACCTGGCGCTCCTAGCGGCCGAGCGCGTGGGCCCCGATACAGCTGGGAGGCTGAGGGCGCTCCTCGCCGAGGTGCTGGGCGGCGCCTCCGCCGGGAGCCTGAAGAGGCTGGTCCACGCCCTGGAGATGGTGGAGGAGCTCGAGGCGGAGGCCTCCAGGGGCGACACCAGCAGCCACGGCCTCCTGAGGGCGCTGGCCGTGGTGGTGAGGAGGTTCCTAGAGGCGGCGATTTGCCAGAGGCTAGCCGAGTAACCGCCGGGGGATGTGTAGGAAGCCGATTTATCCCCGCCAGCCCAGCCGGGCCCGGGCGGGTGCAGGCCGTGGAGGCGAGGCCCGCCGAGCCTGTCCCAGGCTACTTCGAGGACGAGACCGTCAGGGCGCTCCTCGCGAAGACCCGCCCCCTCTGGGCCCTAGGCCACGCCGAGGCCCTCATGGGGTGGGACAACGAGACCTACATGCCCCGAGCGGGGGCGGCCTTCAGGGGTCTGGCCGCCGCGGAGATCGCCACCCTCCGGCAGAGGATGCTGCTCGACCCCGAGCTGGCCAGGCTGCTTGAGGAGGCCCAGTCCAAGCTCGACAGCCTGAACGTGTACGAGAGGGGCCTCGTGAGGGTGCTCTCCAGGGAGGTTAGGATAGCACGCAGCATACCCCCCGAGCTGACCTGGGAGAAGGCCAGGATCCAGCCCGAGGCCCTCGCCGCGTGGAGGGAGGCCCGGGCGAGGGGGGACTTCGCGAGGTTCAGGCCGTTCCTGGAGAGGATAGTGGACATAAACAGGCGGATAGCGGAGCACCTGGGCTACGAGGGCCACCCCTACAACGCCCTCCTAGACCTCTACGAGGAGGGCCTCACCGTGGACGTGATGGACGGGGTGTTCGACACCATACTCCCCGAGTCGCGGAGGGTGCTCGAGAGGGTTAGGGGCGACGGCTTCTACCCCGACAGCCACCCCCTCGAGGAGGCCGAGTACGATAGGGCGGCGATGGAGGAGGCCAACAGGAGGATCCTAACCCTCCTCGGCTTCCCCTGGGAGAGGGGGAGGCTCGACGTCTCAGCCCACCCCTTCACCATAGCGTTGAGCGTGGACGACGTTAGGATAACGACGAGGTACGAGGGGAGGGACTTTAGGCGTACCCTCACGGCCGTGATACACGAGTTCGGCCACGCCCTCTACGAGCTGCAGGTCGACAGGAACCTGGCGGCGACCCCCCTCCAGGGCGGGGCGAGCATGGGGGTGCACGAGAGCCAGAGCAGGTTCTGGGAGAACATAGTCGGGAGGAGCCCCTGGTTCGCCAGGGCGGTCAAGGGGGTGCTCGACGAGCTCCTGGGCTTCACCCGCCGCTACAGCTGGCTGGAGCTGTACAGGTACCTCAACATAGTGAGGCCCGACACCATAAGGGTCGAGGCGGACGAGCTGACCTACAACTTCCACATACACGTACGCTACACGATCGAGAAGGCCCTGATAGCAGGCGAGCTCGAGGCGGGCGAGGCCCCCCAGGTCTGGGACGACCTCATGGAGAAGCACCTCGGCATACGCCCCCGCAGCCCCAGCGAGGGCATACTACAGGACATCCACTGGGCCATGGGGGCGATGGGCTACTTCCCAACCTACACCCTCGGCAACGTGATAGCGGCGCAGATGCGGCGGATGATCCTCGAGAGGCTGCCAGACTTCCCCGAGAGGGTGGAGCGCCTCGACCTAGCCCCGGTCAGGGAGGCCCTGGGGGAGGCGGTGCACAGGTGGGGCTCAACGCTGCCGCCCCAGGAGCTCGTGGAGAGGGCCACCGGGGAGCCGCTCAACCCCGAGCACTTCAACGAGTACATAAGGTGGAAGTACCTCCAGCTCCCAGGCGAGCTGGAAGCCTAGCACGCAACCAGCAGGCGGCGAGCGCTAAACCCCCCACCCCAACCCCAGCCGGCTAGGGGGTCGGGGCTGGAGGGCACCGTCAGGCTGGCGGCCTTCGCGCTTGGCAGGGAGTTCGACCCGGACCTAGTCGAGGAGGCCGTGGGGAGGAGGTTCACCCGCTGGGACGAGCCCATAACCGTGGAGGCCGGCGGGGGCGAGGCCTACATCTACGCCTTCGGCGTCGCCGTTATACTGGGCTACACGGCGTCGCCCCCACAGGAGGAGCTGCTGGAGAAGCTCCGCCGCGCCGCCGAGCCCCCCGGCCACGCCGCCTACGTGGAGGAGTACGCCTGGGACCCCCGCCCCCCGCCGCCGAGCGCCCGGGGGAGGAGGGTGAGGCTCCCCGCCGGCACGGTGGTGGTGGGGGACGACCTCATACGGGGCCCCCTGGACAGGGAGGCGAGGAGGATACTAGCCCTAGTCCTAGCCCAGAGCGCCGCCCTCAGGAGGCTAGAGGCCGAGGCCAGCAGCCTCCTAGACGAGGTCGAGGACCTCCTAGAGCGCCTCGCCGCCACGAGGATACCCCGGGCCACCGCCAGGCAGAGCCTAGTGAGGGCCCTCAGGGCGAGGAACACGCTGGTGAACGACCTCCTAATCCTCGAGAAGCCCCCAGCGGCCTGGGAGGACCCCCACTACGAGAGCCTACTCGAAACCCTACGCTACACCTTCGAGATAGAGGAGCGCTACACCACACTCAGCAGGATGCTCAACACAGCCCTCGAGACCATAGAGATAACCGCAACCCTAGCCACCGAGACGAGATTCCTAATACTAGAAGCCCTAATAGCGGCACTCATCATAATAGACACAATACTAGCACTCAGGCACCCCTAGCCCGCCTCCCACAATGCAGAGGAAACTCCCGCCCCCAAACGGGACCCTTAAAAACACCACACCCCAATTTGGCTATTGAAGCGCGCCCAAACCACAACCACAAGCCAACTTTGGCTAACAAACAAACTCCCCACCCAACCCGGGAGTACATACAACACAAAAACAAAAACAATAATAACCCTGAACACACCCCAAGACATGAAACGCGGCTCCCACCAGGGGAGCCACAAGACACTATAGAAGCACTATAAGACCAGCATAAAGGCATAAGGGCATCTAAAAGATAGAAGTGTAAAGAAGTACTTAAACACAAGCTAGACAGTATCTACGCGATAGAATTGAAAGTCTAGCTCCTCCTTGAGATTTCTAAGCTCTCTAATAGTATCTACGCGATAGAATTGAAAGCTAATGATATGACAGCTATTATATCTCTTCCCTTTGCGAGGTATCTACGCGATAGAATTGAAAGATTTACGACCCAGCTTGCTCCTCCAGACGCTGTTCCTTGTATCTACGCGATAGAATTGAAAGTCCGGCAAGCGACCACTCCCGAACATACTTGATGAACATGGTATCTACGCGATAGAATTGAAAGTGGCAGACAGCCAGTCGTGCAGGGTCCGGGCCTCCTCGAGGGCCGGTATTTACGCGATAGAATTGGAAGGTACTTACTAGTAGCCGCTAGGTAGTTCCTCGTCTTGCTTCCGGGGGGTATTTATGTGATAGAATTGAAAGGCTCGCTTGTGCTTAGCTTTAACGAAACGGTGTAGTCGACTATGTATCTACGTGATAGGGTTGAAAGAGTGTCTGTGTGGTGGGACTGTGGGGTTGGTTTTACTGGTAGAAGGTTTGGCTTTTCTTTTTGTAGTGGTCTTCGGTGCATGTGGGTGGTGTTAGTATTAGGGCTTCGAGGTCCTGGGCTTTTATGTGGACCGCGGTCCAGGGGGTGCCGTCTACTTGTAGGGTGTATAGGCTCGCGTGGGCCCGTAGCTCGGCGGCGGCCCTGAGGGCTTGGGTTAGCCAGTAGGGGTCCCCTGTGGTTTCCCCTGTTGTGTGGGCTGTCTCTGGTGTTAGGGCTTGTAGTGTGGTGGGCTCCGCGGCCTCTAGGGTTTTGGCTGTGTGTTGGGGGCCTTGGATTAGGTAGGCGCAGCCTCCTATGAGTAGTGCTGGTATGTGGTGGCCCCCGGCCTCTATGACGGCGGCGCCTAGGGTGTGGTGGTGGCATATGAGGTGGCCGGTCTCGGGGTCCACGGCTGGGTGGGTGTAGCAGAGTATCTCTAGGAGGGCGTCGTTGTAAGCCTCGACCCTGGCCTCGACCCTGACCGCCAACCCGGGGCCACCCCCTCCCGGGGCTAGTCTGCCGCCTCGACCGCCCGGGCCAGGCGCTCGGCGGCCTCCCGGGGGTCCAGCCCCTGGACCCTCACGATCTTGACCCTGCTCCTCAGGCCCCTGACTATCTCGACGTCCACCCTGCCCACGCCGAGGGCCCGGGCCAGGAAGCGCACGAGGGCGGCGTTTGCCCTCCCCCCCACTGGGGGCTCGGGCGTGTAGAACACCAGGTCCCCGCCCTCCAGAACGAGCCTCTCGCTGGGGGACTCGGGCTTAACGTAGACCCTCAGCCTGCACCCCCCGCGGGCCTCCTCCACCAGGCCGGCTAGGGCCTCGGGGTCCACCGGCACCCCCAGACACCCCCCGCCCCCTGGGGGGGCGCCCGGGATATAGGCGTGGGGCCCCCGCCTAGCGGCGGGGGTCGGGGCTGGCGGCGTTGAGGGTGCTCTCAGCGGCGCTCGAGGCGGCTAGCCTGCTCCTCCTCGGGGTGCTCCTGGCGATACCGGCGCTCCTGGCGGTGCTGGCGCTGCGGGCGGGCGAGTGCGGGTTGAGGGCCTGCGCTGCGGTGGTGCTCCTCCTGCTCATGGCGGCCTACGGGCTCGTGGAGTACCACGCCTCCAGCCGGGGGCGGTGAACGCTATAGCGTGGGCCTCCACCCCCAACGGCGGCCCCCCGGGGCGGTGTGGAGGCGGGATTAGCTCGACCCCCCGCGGGCCGGGGGGATGGCGTGACAGCCGAGCCCCGGAGCCCCGGGGGGACGCTAATAGATGCTGGCCGGCCGCCACCCGTGGGGGTCCACTGGTGGCTGGGGGGCCTCCAGCGTGGAGGCTCGGGCCTGCTAGGAGGCTGCTGCTAGCCGCGTGGATGGACGTCTCCGCCGGGTTCCACGAGTGGGCGGTGGTGAAGGCGTGGAGCGCCGCCCTCTACAGGGCCGCGGGGCCCTACGGGGGCCTGGGCCCTGGGGGGTGGCCGAGCGTGGCCTACCTCCTGGCCGGCCTCTCGGGCTCCTGCGGGGCCCTCGGGGGGCTGCTGGGCTGCGCCGCGGCGCTCGACGCGCTCGTGGCGCCCCTCCAGCACCCCGAGGTGGTGGCGGTCCTAGACGTGGAGCTGGGCTACGCTAGGAGGGAGGCGCTCGACGCCATAGAGTGCGCCGTCCGGGTCGCCTCGGCCCTCGACGGCTGCGCCGGGGGCAGCCTCGAGCCCGCCGTGCCGGCGGGGCTCGTCTCGGGGGCGATCGAGAGGGTCTCCGAGGCGCTCGCCGAGGCCAGCCTCGCCTGGGTGGGGGGCACCCACATAATAGCCTACGGGGGCGCCCGGGGGCTCCCCTACTCGGAGCGCGTGAGGCGCTTCCCCGCCCCCCTGCCCCCGGTTAGGGTGCTGCTCCTGGCGCCGGAGGAGGCGGCGCTCCTCCTGGCGCTGCCCCCGTGGAGGGCGGCGGCGAGGGAGTTCGCGAGGGACGACTACGGCCTCGAGGCCGTGGGGCCCGGGCTGCTCGGGGGGCCTAGCAGCGGCCCCAGGGGAGGTCCTCGGCCCTGACGGCGAGCGCCCCGCCCGGGGGCTCCGCGGGGGCGCTCCTGGCGTAGACGGCCACGGTGAGCCTGTAGGAGGAGTAGGGCTCGGGGAGAACCCTCCTAGCCCTCGCCTCCACCCTCCTAGCCAGCCTCTCCAGGCTGGCCCGGTCTAGGTCTGACCACTTGGCCTCAACCACCAGGGCCTCCTCGCGCTCCCTGTCGAGCACGACCCAGTCCAGCTCCTCCCCCCGCCTCAGGGCCTTCCCGGCGAGGCTCGGCGTGAGGCCGAGCTGGGCCGCCAGCACGCTGGTCGAGTGCCTCTCAGCCAGCTCCTCCCAGCCAATGGCGGAGAGGCGCTCCACCACCTCGGCGGCCCTCTCGGGGCTCGCCGGCGGGAGCCCCCGGGCGAGGAGCGAGGAGCGGAGGGGCTTGTCAGCCACCCTGTAGAGCCTAGCCCTGCCGCCCCCGATCAGGGGGACCCGCTCGAGGAGGCCGAGGAGCGCGAGGCGGGCGGCGTACGCGCTGGCGTGGCTCGAGGGTATCCCCGCCCTCGAGGCGGCCTTGCCCAGCCTCGCCGCCCCGAGCCTCGCCAGCTCGGAGAGGAGGGCCAGGTACGGGTGCGGGTCCCTCACCTCGTCCCTAACTATGAATAGGGGCTCGTCCTCCAGCAGCCCCCCGGGGCCGAGGAGCTCCGCGAGGTTCCACGCCACGCTCCTCGAGTCGTCGACGAGGCGGAGGTAGTAGGGGACGCCCCCCAGGGTCGAGTAGAGCCTGGCGAGGTCGACGGGCTGGTAGCGGGGGGCGAACTCCCCAACGCACCAGGGCTCCAGCTCGCCCAGCCTGAGCCTCAGGCGGGCCCTCCCGTATAGGGGCGCCCCGCCCCCGGCTAGGCCCCTCTCAACCACGCCTAGGAGGCTCCCCGAGAGCACCAGGGTGAGGCCGCTGCCCTCCAGCACGTGGTCCGCGGCCCACTGGAGGTCGCTGGCCACAGAGGGGTCGACCCCCACCCAGTAGGTGACCTCGTCAACGATCACGGCGGCCCTGCGGCCGCGGAGCGCCGCGGCGGTGTAGGCTATGAGGCTCCTCAGGTCCCTCAGGCCCGAGGCCCCCCGGACCCCCAGGCCCTCCTCGACGGCGGCCGCCAGGCCCGCGACGTTCTCCCCGCCGCCGGAGAGGCTGGCCTGGTAGTAGGCGTGAGGCCTGCCCTGGGCCCACTCGAGTAGCAGCCTCGTCTTCCCGATGCGCCTCCTGCCGTAGACTAGCACGAGGCCGCCCCCAGCCCTCCACGCCCGCTCAAGCCTCTCGATCTCCGCCCTCCTGTCGACGAGCCTGCCGGGGTCGACCACGCTGGCCGCCCGCTGGCGGGGTGCTACGCTTGGATCCTAAAAGTTTGGGTGTAGGACAGCAGGTGTAGCAGAGCTAGGACCTCACCCCCAGGGCGTCCCGGAGCACGCTGAGAACCTCGGCCAGGGCGTCCCCGAGCCGGCCGGGCGGCGCCTCCACTGCGAGCACGTTGTTGGCCCCCTGGCTCTTGCCTCCCGCGGAGTAGCCCCGGGAGCGGAGCCTGGCTATGTTGGCCCGGGAGCCCAGCGGGGGCGCGCCCCTCATGTAGGTCCTGGCGTAGACCCTCTCCTCGCCGGTGGCCGCGGACCTGTATGCGACCACGACAACCCTGTCGGGGTGGCGGCGGGCCAGCTCCCTGGCGAGCTTGCTCGCGTGCCTACCCCGGCCCTCGAGGCGGTAGAGGAGCACCCCAGGCGCCGGCTCCTCAGCCAGGCCCT
>Ga0256833_1001744_pt1 | contig 15627 bp, 20 predicted proteins | sample 356284metaG_FD_190535 | JGI IMG/M metagenome (GOLD analysis project Ga0256833, IMG submission 190535) | Hydrothermal vent microbial communities from Mid Atlantic Ridge, Atlantic Ocean - 356-284 | ecosystem: Environmental > Aquatic > Marine > Hydrothermal vents | place: Atlantic Ocean: Mid...
GAATGCCACCAGAAAGTCCGCCTTCTCTTTCGGTACACTTTTATAACCTTTCTCTTCGAGGGTACTCTTTATGGCTCGTTTGAGCCTCTCTTGAGTCAGGGTGATAACAGAAGAGTTTTTGGGAACTACGACCGCAAAACTCTTTAACTTTTTAAAGTCAAATTGCGGGTTGTAGTCGTTTTGAACGCGTAAGGATGAGCAGCCTGCGAAAAATAGTACCGTAATAAATAGTATAAATCTTCTCATTTGTCGCTCCTTGTAAAGGGTGAACCTTTTTTGGGAAAGTGGGAGAGTAGCTCGCCTATCTCTTTTTCTATAACTTCACTCTTTTGCTTTGGAGTCAGGTTACTCCACCCTTTTGTAGCTTTGGCAGACCAGAAGACTCTTTTCGTTTTTGGATTTACCATCTTTAGAGAGAGCAAAATCTCATCTTGTTTGGGGGTTATGGCGGTAGAGATAGAGCCTGCGATGTTGCCGGAAATTCCGCCTATTCCTATGCCGAAGGTAACGGGGGACGGACGGTTTTTCAATATTTCCAATCCATAAAGTACGGTGAAGTCTCCAAGGTCCGAGGCTTCGGAGTACCCTTTTTTAAAGAGTATATTCTCAAGTGCAGCTCTAATTCTCTCGTCGTTTATGGGGTCAGGCCGCAGACTTGGGTCTGCACGAAGCGTGAAGGTTTCAAGCCTGCTCGTATCGAAATTAGGGTCGTAGTCGTAAGGCGGCGCTTTTAAAGCGCAACCAGAAAATATTGACGATACCAAAAGCGCCACTATTGCAAATCTGTTCATAACATATATTATACTGTTTTGGCGTTAACATTTATTTCATTATCAACTTCACAGATGGTTCAAGCGGGAATTTACAAATATTTTTTTACAAACTCCACACTTTGCAAAACCTCAATATCACCTCTATAAAACTTCAGATCGTTGGATACAATGAGGCTGCATCCAGCCATATCCGCACATACATATTGTACCGAGTCTTCTATATCGCCATTGTCAATTTGAAGTGCCGATTCGAAAATTGCGTTGTCGGCACCCAATACTTTAAATGTTTGATTTATGAGTTGTAAAAACTCCTTTATACTCTTTGCCTGTTTCGAGGCTATATAGTCGATATTCAGTAATGTTATATCGGCAACATGCCCGTCAAAGAGTTGTTGATGACAGCTGTTTAGGATTTTTGCGGATTCCAAAACGGCATCTCGATTGAAAAGAACATCCAAAAAGATGTTTGTATCGAGAAAAATCTTCAATTTACTATCCTATTGTACTTTTCGTCTTCGGTTTTGAAGTTGCTATCCAGCATACCTATGAATTTCTCGAAACCATCATCTTTTGTGGAACTCGTTTTTGCGGCTCTCTTTAAAAGGGCACGATACTCTTCGTAAGGTATTATTACAGCTTTTTTGATATTGGACTTTTTGTCGACTATGATCGAGGTTTTGTTAAGCAACTTCGTAAATTGAGCCTGTGCTTGTGAAATACTCAACTCCAACACTCGCACTCCTTTATATGTATATTTCATAATAAATATATACATATTATACTTAGAATGATATTAAAAAAGTTTTATAGATTCAAAACCGCATTCACTCTTTTTACGCTGTCGCTTTTGCTTAGGCTAAGTCTTACTACAGACTCCTCGTTGGCTTTGAGAGAGTGGACTACGTTTGGCTCCAAGGCTATTAGATCCCCGCATTTTAGAGTGACGCACTTTTCAGGAAGCCCAAACTCTATCTCTCCTCTTAAGACCATCACGGTTATCGGGTAGGCGGTTTTATGCTCTTTCATTACCTGACCCGCTTTGAAGGCTATGCGTATCTCTTTCGTAAAACCGCTTTCAAGCATTGGGGTGATGGCTACATGTTCGTCGTTGAACTCAAGATCTTTGAAAAACGAGGCGGTCTGCATCGAGTATCCTTTAAGGCTTTTTATGTGTGATTATATGAGCTTTTCATATTAAAAAAATTGATTTAAATCAAACGATGGAAAAACTTTACCTCGCTCTCATCGGAGTGGTGGTAATATTTCAAAAGATATTGTCAAAGTTTTTGGAGATCTAATGAGAATAGTTTTTATGGGTACCCCCGACTATGCGGATGAGATATTGAAAAGATTGATAAAAGAGGAGGGTATAGATGTTGTTTTAGTATATACCCAGCCCGACAAACCGGTAGGCAGAAAAAAGGTTTTGACTCCTCCGCCGGTAAAGGTGACGGCGCAAAAACACGCTATACGCTGCTTCCAACCTAGCTCGTTGAGGGGTGAGGGTATAGCCGAAGAGATATCCAAGGAGTCGCCGGACTTCATTGTCGTTGCAGCTTACGGACAGCTATTGCCGAAAACTATTTTGGATATTGCGCCGTGTATAAATCTTCACGCCTCTTTACTTCCGAAATATAGGGGTGCAAGCCCTATTCAGCAGGCTCTTTTAAATGGGGAGAAAGAGACGGGAGTGACGGCGATGCTTATGGAGGAGGGGCTAGACAGCGGCCCTGTTTTGGGCTGGAGCGTAACCGAAATAGGAGTCGATGAAAGAAAGGAGGAGCTTTTTGAGAGGCTCTCGAAAATAGCCGCAAAACTTACCGTATCTACTTTAAAGGGTTTTGACGACATATTGCCGCTGCCCCAATGCGATGCCGATGCGAGTTATTGCAAAAAGATCGGCAAAAGAGACGGTCTTGTCGCTTTTGAAATGAGGGCTCAAGAGATATATAACCGCTTCAGAGCATACGAGGGGTGGCCCGGAATCTATCTTGAGAGCGGGTTGAAACTTCTCGATATTTTGCTTGAGAGCGGTGAAGGGAGGCCCGGAGAGATTGTTGCGGTCGATGAGGATGGGGTAACCGTTGCCTGCAGGGTCGGCGCTTTGAAGATAAAAGAGGTGCAGCCCCCTTCGAAAAAGAGGATGGATGCTTTAAGCTACATAAGAGGGAGAAGGTTGAAGGTTGCAGATATACTCGTTTGATACTCTGGAGTCGACGCAGGTTTGGCTAGTCGAGAAGCTTCTTGCAAAAGAAGTCGAGGTGCCGTGTGCCGTTATTGCCGCTATGCAGACGGACGGTATAGGAAGCAGAAACAACAGGTGGATAGGGAAAAGAGGAAATTTTTTCGCCTCCCTGGCACTAAGGCAGCAAGATCTGCCATCCGATCTTCCCATAACTGCAACTTCGATTTTTTTCTCATATTTGATGAAAAAAACTCTCTTTGAAAAGGGTTCTGAATGTTGGCTCAAATGGCCCAACGATTTATACTTGAAAGAGCGTAAAATAGGGGGCTGCATAACTGCGAAAAAAGGTGAAAACATTGTTGTCGGAATTGGAGTCAATATAGTCGATGCGCCCCAAGATTTCGGGGTTTTGGACATAGAAACAGAGCCGATGGAGCTTTTGGAAGCATTTTTGAAAAAAGTGAAAAATCCTCCATCATGGAAGCAGATTTTTAGCAACTATAGTTTAGAATTTGAAAAGAGCAAAAACTACCGTGCCCATATCGGGAACGAAATGGTGGAGTTGAAGGGTGCCGTTTTGCAAAAGGACGGCTCTCTGAAAATCGGTCAAAGAAGGGTTGTGAGTCTAAGATGAGTGAAATAATTACGATAGCCAATCAAAAGGGCGGAGTGGGAAAGACGACTACGGCGGTAAATCTGGCGGCATCTTTGGCGGTAGCGGAGAAGAGGGTTCTTCTTATAGATGCGGATCCTCAGGCAAACGCCACGACTAGCCTCGGTTTTCACAGAAACGATTACGAATACAACATATACCATGTGCTCATAGGTGCGAAAAAGATTTCCGACACCATCTTGAAAACCACTCTTCCGACGCTGCACCTCGTCCCTTCAAATATCGGTCTGGTCGGAGTCGAGAAGGAGTTTTACGACTCGGAGACCAGGAAAGGGAGAGAGCTTGTTTTAAAGCGTAAGATAGATGAGATCAAAAAAGATTACGACTATATCATCATAGATTCTCCTCCGGCTCTAGGGCCAATAACCATCAACGCACTCAGTGCGGCACACTCTGTGATCATCCCGATTCAGTGCGAGTTTTTCGCCCTCGAAGGGCTTGCGCAGCTTCTAAACACGATTCGCCTCATAAAAAAGACGATAAATCCCAAACTGAAAATAAAAGGCTTTCTGCCGACTATGTACAGCGGCCAGAACAACCTCTCCAAACAGGTTTTTGCCGACTTGACCCAACACTTCAAGAACAAACTCTTCAAATCAACCGAGGATGACGAGTTCATAGTCATTCCCCGCAACGTCAAGCTTGCCGAAAGCCCGAGTTTCGGCAAACCCGTTATTCTTTACGACGTAAAATCGACCGGATCAAGAGCCTACCAGCACTTGGCCCAGGCTATCTTGGCCAAATAACAAAGAGGCGAAGATGGGAAAAAAGCAAAAAAGCAAATCTCTCGGCAGAGGCCTTGGAGCTATACTGGGTGAGGTTGCGGAAGCTTACGAAAACGAGTTTCAATCGAGTGAAGACGCTGGAGAGCGCGTCGTAGAGATTCCTCTTTCTGAGATTCTCCCCAACCCCTATCAGCCCAGAAAACATTTCGACGAGAGTGCCATCAAAGAGCTCTCCGAGTCGATCAAAAGACACGGACTCCTGCAACCTGTAGTGGTGATAGAGCAGAATGGGGAGTATGTGCTGATAGCCGGTGAGAGGCGTGTCCGTGCAAGCAAGATGGCAGGTCTTGAGACGATACGAGCGATCGTTGCCGACATAGATCGATCGAAATTCAGAGAGCTGGCTCTCATAGAAAATATTCAACGCGAAGAGTTGAATCCCGTAGAGCTTGCCAGGTCGTATAAAGAGCTTATAGAAGAGTACGGTATCACGCAGGAAGAGCTTGCGAAAGTCATCCACAAAAGCAGGACGCAGATAACCAATACGCTGAGACTGCTTCAGCTTGATGAGTACGTTCTGGAAAAGCTGCTCTCTTCACAGATATCGCAGGGGCATGCAAAGGTTCTTGTCGGCTTGGATCAGAAAAATCAGCGTATCGTTTGCGACACGATAACGGGACAGAAGCTGAGTGTAAGAGAGACGGAACAACTCGTTTCAAGAATAAAGAGGGGCTCTGAGTCTGAAGAGAGAGGCAAAAGTGCAAAAAGAGAGAGCGAATCTTTCGACCTTTTGGCATACAAAGAGGTTATAAGAGACCACATCCCTTACAAAACAGCTGTCAAAAAGAAGAAGGTAGAGATAGAGTTCAAGGATGAAAATGAACTCAAATCCTTTCTTAAAAGGTTTGCCGGGTAGTTCCGGCTGCGATATTTTGAAATCGGAGCGGGAGCGATGTTTCGAGGCTCCAAACTGGAGGAATTGTATTATCCTTAATTTTTAATTTTGGATAAATATGATAACATTGCCCAATTTTTTGAAAGGAGAGAGCGAATGCTGGATATTGATCCTTCCTTGATGCTGGTAGTTGCAGTGGTCTTTTTGATACTTATAGTTCTGCTTAACAGCTGGCTTTACCAACCACTCTTGGCGTTTATGGATGAGCGCGACAAGAGTATACGCAAAGATCTGGAAAGTGTAAGTGAAACAAGCTCGGACGTAGAGGAGCTTAAAGCGAAAACAGAAGCGATAATAACGGAGGCCAAAAACGAAGCGGCGGCTATGAGAGCCAAGACGATAGAGGAGTCCAAGCTTCTTGCGGCGAGTAAAATAGAGGCCAAAAAAGAGGAACTTGAAGAGAAGTACAAGGGATTTCTCGACGAACTGAAAAGAGAGGAAGAGGAGCTCAAAAGTGAACTCCTTTCCCAAATGCCGCTTTTCAAAGAGTCTTTGAAAGCCAAATTCAGTCAAATTTAAAGGAGATAACGTGCGAAAAATACTGCTTTCGGCAGCCCTTTTCCTTCCGGCAGTGCTGTTGGCATCCGAAGCGGAAGTCTCAAGCGGCGGTACAGACTTCATCCCTCGCCTGGTAAACTTTATCATCTTTGTCGCAATTCTTTACTATTTCGCTGCAGAGCCTGTCAAGAACTTTTTCAAAGGCAGAACCGCAGATATAGCTTCACGTCTTGAAGAGGTGCAAAAAAGGCTCAAAGCTACAAAAAAGGCAAAAGAGGATGCGCTTGCAGAGTATGAAGCGGCTCAACAGAGAGCCGAAGAGATCATAGAGGCTGCCAAGAAGGAGTGCAAGCTGCTCGCGAAGAAACTGGATGAACAGCTTCACAATGAGCTTGAAAACCTCGAAAAAATGCAGCAGGAGAAGATGGAAGTCGAGAAGAGGCAGCTTGTCAGAAAAACTGTTACGGAAGTTCTTGCAGAACTCTTCAAAGGCGATGCAATTGGTATGGATGAGAAGAAGTTCGTAAATCTCATCATGAAGAAGGTGGCCTGATATGGATATGCTTGTAGCTAAACGATATGTTAAGGCGCTTATAGAGGCGATCGGTGAAAAAAAGGTGGCGACTGCGACAAAAAGTCTTGAAAGAGTTGCCGAAGCTTTTAAAGATAGCAAGTTTGCCGAACTGATGATATCGCCCGAAGTAAAAAAGAGCCAAAAAGAGGAGCTGGTTCTTGCTCTTTTGGGAGAGAAGGTCGATCCGAAAATATCCAACTTCATCAAGGTTCTGAACATTCACGGACGACTCGGACTCATCCCTGAAATCGTGCACCTGCTCCAAAAAGAGCTTCAAAGACGTTCAAACCGTTTTGAAGGAGTTGTGGAGAGCAGCGTAAGACTTGATAAAACAGAATTGAGCGAATTGGAAAAATCACTCTCGAAGTATGTAGATGCCACAGTGGTATTGAAACAGAAAAAGAGTAGTGGTGAAGGTATAAAAGTCGTTATAGAAGATCTTGGCCTGGAAGCGAGTTTCTCTAAAGAGCGCGTCGCATCCGATATGATCAACCACATTTTAAAAGCTTTGTAAAACAGAAAGGAGAATCGGCAGTGTCTAAACTTCAAGCAGATGAAATAAGCTCGATTATCAAAGAGCGTATCGAGAATTTCGAATTGAGCGTCGATATCGACGAAACGGGTAAAGTTGTCAGTATCGCTGACGGAATCGCACAGGTCTTCGGCCTCAACAACGTTATGGCGGGAGAGATGGTCGAGTTCGAGAATGGCGAACGCGGTATCGTCCTCAACCTCGAAGAGGCTAGCGTCGGAGTCGTCATTCTTGGAAAAGGATTGGGCGTAAGAGAGGGTATGAGCGTAAAACGCCTCGGCCAGCTTCTCAAAGTGCCTGTCGGTAAAGAGATAGTCGGGCGCGTCGTGAACGCTCTCGGTGAGCCGATAGACGGCAAAGGTCCTATCGAAGCCAAGGAGTATAGATTTGTAGAAGAGAAGGCGCCCGGTATCATGGCTCGTAAGTCTGTTCATGAGCCTCTTCAAACCGGTATCAAAGCGATCGACGCCCTCGTTCCGATCGGACGCGGCCAGAGAGAGCTTATCATAGGCGACAGGCAAACGGGAAAGACCACCGTTGCGATCGACTCTATCATCAATCAAAAGGGTCAGGGTGTCACATGTATCTATGTGGCGATCGGACAGAAGCAGTCTACAGTCGCTTCTATAGTACGTAAGCTCGAAGAGCACGGCGCTATGGAGTATACTATAGTCGTCAATGCCGGAGCTTCCGAATCTGCCGCTCTGCAGTTCCTCGCTCCCTACACCGGCGTAACGATGGGTGAATATTTCAGAGACAACGGAGAGCATGCGCTTATAATATACGACGATTTGAGCAAGCATGCGGTAGCTTACCGTGAAATGTCACTCATCCTTAGACGCCCTCCGGGTCGTGAAGCTTTCCCCGGAGACGTTTTCTATCTACACTCCAGACTTTTGGAGAGAGCTGCGAAGCTTAACGATGAGCTTGGAGCGGGTTCTCTTACCGCTCTGCCTATCATCGAAACACAGGCTGGTGACGTATCTGCATATATTCCGACAAACGTCATCTCCATTACCGACGGTCAGATATTCCTCGAAACCAACCTTTTCAACTCCGGTATCCGTCCGGCAATCAACGTAGGTATCTCCGTTTCAAGGGTCGGCGGTGCCGCTCAGATCAAAGCTACAAAGCAGGTTTCAGGTACTTTGAGACTCGACCTTGCTCAGTATCGTGAGCTTGAGGCTTTCGCTCAGTTTGCAAGTGACCTCGACGAAGCTACAAGAGCACAGCTTGAGCGTGGAGCGCGTATGGTAGAAGTGCTTAAGCAGCCTCCATACTCTCCGCTTCCGATAGAGAAGCAGGTCCTGATCATATATGCCGGTGCAAACGGATATCTCGACGATATTCCGGTAAGTGCCGTTACCAAGTTCGAAGCTGAACTCTATCCGTTTGTGGAAGCGAACCATCCTGAAGTTCTCAAACAGATCAGAGAGAAGAAGAAGATCGACGAAGAGACTGAAGAGTTGATGAAAAAGGCGCTGGAAGAATTCAAAACTTCATTCAGCGCATAAGCGTTAAGGATTAACGATGGCAAACTTGAAAGAGATAAAGCTTCAGATTTCGAGCGTAAAAGGTACGCAGAAGACGACTCGAGCGATGAAGCTTGTTTCACAGGCAAAACTGAAAAGAGCTGAAGAGCTCGCAAAGCGCTCGAGAGTCTATGCACAGAAGCTTGACGAACTTGTCAGCGAAATAGCTTACGAGATTAACGCAAACAAGGTCGGCGGCAGCGAGAGCAGATTTGTTCAGGTCGATCTGCCGGTAACTACCGTAGATATCATTTGTGTAACTGCCGACAAGGGACTCTGCGGCGGCTTCAACGTCACGACGCTCAAAAAGACTCTCTCGATGATACGTGAGTATAAAGAGAAAAAAATCGCCGTTCGACTGAGAGTGGTAGGAAGAAAAGCGATCGATTTTCTAAAATACAACGGCGTAGATATGAAAGATGAAGTTATCGGTTTGAGCGCTTCTCCCGACTATAAAAAAGCGGCCGACTTCATAGACGAGTCTATGAACGATTTTGCCGAGGGAAAGACCGACCGAGTCGTTCTGATATACAACGGTTTCAAAAATATGCTCACACAGGAGCAAAGAGTTTTGCAGCTTCTTCCCGTAGATATCTCTACGGTAGAACCGAGAGAGTTGAAATCAAGTATAGAGTATGAGCCTGAAGGGCATGAAGAGCTGCTCAATACACTCTTGAGAAAATATGTCCAGTACAGCATGTACTATGGACTTCTCGATTCACTTGCGGCAGAGCATAGTGCACGTATGCAGGCGATGGACAATGCAACGAAAAATGCATCGGAGAGAGTTAACGAGCTTACCGTCCAGTACAACAAAGCACGTCAGGAATCTATTACAACGGAGCTGATCGAGATAATCAGCGGTATGGAAGCATTGAAATAAAAGAAGGAGAAGGAATGACAGGTAAAATTGCACAGGTCATCGGACCGGTTGTTGATGTCGATTTTGAAGATTATCTGCCGGCGATCAACGAAGCGCTTGAAGTAAAACATGTTCTCGAAGGAAAAGAGACGAGACTTGTACTTGAAGTTGCAAGTCACGTAGGTGACAACAGAGTAAGAACGATCGCTATGGATATGAGTGAAGGGCTTGTACGCGGTATGGAAGTCACCGCAACGGGTGCACCTATAAAAGTACCGGTCGGAGAAGAGGTACTTGGCCGTATATTCAACGTTATCGGTGAGACTATCGATGAGGGTGAAGAGCTGAAAGCCAAAAACTATTGGAGTATTCATAGAGATCCTCCATCATTCGAAGATCAAAGCACGAAAACCGAGATTTTCGAAACAGGTATAAAGGTCGTAGACCTGCTTGCACCATACGCCAAAGGTGGTAAAGTCGGACTCTTCGGTGGTGCCGGCGTCGGTAAAACCGTCATCATTATGGAGCTTATCCACAACGTTGCCTTCAAACACAGCGGTTACTCCGTATTTGCCGGAGTCGGTGAGAGAACCCGTGAGGGTAACGACCTCTACAATGAGATGAAAGAGTCCAACGTTCTTGACAAAGTTGCACTCTGCTACGGTCAGATGAGCGAGCCTCCGGGAGCGCGTAACCGTATCGCACTTACCGGTCTTACTATGGCCGAATATTTCCGTGATGAAATGGGCCTTGACGTTCTAATGTTCATCGACAATATCTTCAGATACGCACAGGCAGGCTCTGAAATGTCGGCACTTCTTGGACGTATTCCTTCAGCGGTCGGTTACCAGCCAACTCTAGCGCGTGAAATGGGTGTTCTTCAGGAGCGTATCACATCTACGACAAAAGGCTCTATCACATCGGTACAGGCAGTATACGTACCTGCGGACGACCTTACCGACCCTGCGCCGGCTTCCGTTTTCGCTCACCTTGACGCAACTACGGTTCTTAACAGAAAGATTGCGGAAAAGGGTATCTATCCTGCAGTCGATCCTCTCGACTCTACAAGTAGAATGCTCGATCCCGCAATCATCGGCGAAGAGCACTACAATGTAGCAAGAGGGGTTCAAAGCGTTCTTCAAAAGTATAAAGACCTCCAGGATATCATCGCGATTCTTGGTATGGACGAACTTTCAGAAGAGGATAAGAAAACCGTCGAAAGAGCACGTAAAATCGAAAGATTCCTCTCTCAGCCGTTCTTCGTTGCGGAAGTATTTACCGGAGCTCCCGGAAAATATGTTACGCTTGAAGAGACTATCGAAGGTTTCAAAGGACTTCTTGAAGGTAAATACGACGATCTTCCGGAGGCCGCTTTCTACATGGTAGGAAATATGGAAGAGGCGAAAGAGAAGGCAGAAAAACTTAAAGCCAAAGCATCTTGACGGGTCTCCTGTCAGGATCGCTCGCTATCCTAAGTAAAGGATACAAATGGATACAATGAAACTTGAAATCGTAACACCGACAGGACCGATATTTTCCGGAGAAGTCAAATCTGTAACGTTTCCCGGGGCCGAAGGTGAGTTTGGAGTTTTGCCCGAGCACGCCTCTTTGGTATCACTTCTTGAAGCGGGAGTTATAGATATTGAAAAAATGGACGGCACGAAAGAGTCTATCGTAATCGACTCAGGCTATGTGAAAGTCGACGAAGAGAAGACGCTTGTCGTTGTAGAGGGCGCCGTGCCTATCATAGGCGAAAGCGAAAGTGAGATTGCAAAAGCTATCTCCGAAGCTAAAGAGCTTTTGGAGAAAGCCGGCAATTCCGACATGGCCATTGCAAGTGTAGAAGCTAAAGTTGAAGCTGCCGCCAAGACCAGATTTTAAAAAATGGTTGAGATAATCGCCGGTTATATCGACCGAAGCAGCCCCATAACGATTTTCGTTCTAGGGGTGCTCTCCTTCTACCTTTTCATCACCGTCTGGATTTTCGTATACCGTTACCTATATCTTGGCAGATGGCTCTCAAAAGAGAGCGACTCGCTTGAGCAGATGCATATGGGTGCAGCCTCCGTTTCCAACAACTCCATAATAAAAAGCTGCATGAAAAAGGTTCTCTCGCCAAATGCAAACATTTTCGAAATGTGCCGATATGCTGCAACGAAAGAGGCGACCAAGGGTTTGACGATACTTTCGCTGATAGCCAGCACTTCTCCCTTTATCGGACTTTTCGGTACCGTAATTTCTATTTTGGAAGCCTTTGCGGGCCTCGGAACCCAGAAGAGTGCTACGTTGAGCGTTGTCGCTCCGGCAATCAGCGAAGCGCTTGTCGCTACCGCAGCTGGAATTTTCGTAGCGATATTCGCATACAGCTTTCACCTTCTGCTTAAAAGAAAAGCTTATGAGCTAACTACCGTAATAGCCATGCAGTGCGACCTTCTACTGGCTTCCAAAAAGGCAAGATAGCATATGCAGTACCACTGGGACGACAATCCCGACCTGAATATAACTCCACTCGTAGATATAATGCTGGTTTTGATGGCAATACTCATGGTTACCGCTCCTACTATCATCTATCAGGAGAATATAACCCTTCCAAAGGGGAGCAAGACGCAGACTCTGCAGAAGGTGAAGTCGCTTGAGATAAGAATTGACAGAAACGGAGTTATATACTTTCTAAAAGATAAGTATAAAGCGATCTCTTTTCCTGATAGATTTCTTCTTAGAACTCAAAATATGGATAAAAACATTCCAGTCTATATAAGAGCCGATGAGCGACTAAGGTACAAAGATGTTATGTTTCTTCTTAAAACGGTCAAAGAGGCCGGATTTTCGAAAGTCTCTTTGGTGACAGATGGGTAAAAAGAGTAGCTATTTCCTAATAGGCGGTTTCGCCGCTCTGCTCTTTTACCTGCTGCTACTACTCTCACTAATTCTTTTTTTTAACGACTATAAACGCTCCAAAAGATACGTTCCCAAAAAATCTCAAAATATCGAAGTCACGATACTGCAGCAATCTTCTAAAAAAGAGAGGCCTAAGCCTAAAAAGATTGTAAAAAAGGAGAAAAAAGAGAGGGTTAAGAGTCCCGTTGTCAAAAAAGTTTCACAGACTTCTGCAAAAGAGACAAAACGGGTGACTCCAAAGGCGATATCCTCTCTGTTTGAAGGCATAAAGGCGGACAAGCCGGTTGATGAGAGTCTCGCTGCGCGTCTGGCAAATGCACCGAAGATAAAGTATGAAGCAGTTTCGAAAGAGAGAAAGAGTCAAGAGAGGGCTAGCAGGCTCGTCAAAGATATAAATTTAAGCAAACCTGAGATAGATATAACGTCCAAAAGCTCCGGAGTAGGAGAGGTCGACAAATATATGAGTAGACTATACGATATAATCTACAAATCGTGGCATCCGGAAGCGATCTATGCAGGCGAAGAGGCAAAAGTTCGTCTATTCATAGCGCCGGACGGAAGTTTTGACTACAAATTGTTATATCCTTCGGATAATCAGGGTTTCAATCAGAGCCTGATAGAATATCTCGATCGTATGAAAGCAGAAAAACTTCCGCCTCATAAACTTGACAAGAGGTTGGATGTCGATATTGAATTCAAAGCCAAGGAGTAGCAGTGCGCTTTTTTTTAATACTTTTTATGGGAGTTGCACTTTTTGCATCGGATGCGACCCTTGAGATAGTCAAAAGTACGGACAACAGACCCTCTGTAGCGATACAGGATGCATCCGAATTTGGAAATATTCGCATAAGGCAAAAGTTTTTTCGCCTTGTGATGGGTGATTTGAAGGTGACCGCCCATTTCAAAGTCGACGATAGATACAGAGAGAGCGATTATGACGCGATGATCGATCCTCTTTTGAAAGACAAGGATTACCTTTTCAGATACCGCTTCAGAGAGGATGGTGAACAGAGGCTATATCTCGATGCGAAGGTGTTAGATCTGAGTTCCGGAAGTCCGGTTTTTGAGCGCAGCTACCGGGTGGCAAACCGTGCCAGATACCCATTTTTGATACACCGTGCCGTAATAGACTTCAACGACTATCTTCAGATGCCGAGTGTGGAGTGGATGAGAAGGTATGTCGTATTCTCACAGTATGGAAAGCCAAAAAGTGCAGATATAATAGTTGCAGACTACACTTTGACCTATAGAAAGAAGATAATAAGCGGAGGGCTCAATATATTCCCCAAATGGGCCGACAAGAATCAAAGAGGCATTTACTACACAAAACTTGGAAATCGCCCTGTTCTATACTACTACAACATATACACGGGAGAAGAGAGGCGTGTGATAACCTCTGACGGGATGCTTGTCTGCTCCGATGTAAGCAGGGATGGGAAAAAACTTCTGCTTACGATGGCTCCGGATGGACAGCCAGACATATATCGGTACGATATAGAAACCGGCAAGAGAGAGCGTCTTACTTTCTACTCCGGCATAGATGTATCGGCGCAGTTTACCGGTTCAGAGAGGAAGATCGTCTTTGTCTCCGACAGGCTTGGGTACCCCAATATCTTTGTTAAAAGGGTCGGCGATCGCGCCGTCCAGCAGTTGGTTTACCACGGCAAGAACAACAACGCCTGCAGCGTACACGGCAAATATGTGATCTATACGAGTAGGGAGAGTGACAATGCATTCAGCTCCAACACTTTCAACCTCTATCTTGTATCTACCGAAAGCGACTACATAAGAAGATTGACGGCAAGCGGCATAAATCAGTTTCCAAAATTCTCTCCCGACGGAGAGAGTGTTATCTATATAAAGCACTACGCCTCCCAGAGTGCGTTGGGTATTATACGGCTCAACTACAACGAAGGTTTTCTCTTTCCTTTGAAGGGGCACAAGATACAGTCAATCGACTGGTAGAGTCAAACCTTTTTGTCTAAACGGATATGAACGGCAGCCTAAAAATAGGGGGCTTTAACTGTAAAGTAAGAAAAAGAGTGCTAAAATCAACCAAATTTCGAAGGAGATGAACCGATGAAAAAGAGCCTATTCATAGCGGCTGTAGCTGCCGCACTGTTGATGAGCGGATGTTCGCAGAAGAAACCGGAAGTCGATATGACCAAGCAGGAGACTACTGAAACGACTGCGCCTGCAGCTACCGAAGTCGACACGGGAGTAAACAGTGTCGTCGGTACTGAAGAGAGTGCCGGAGAGATTACAACGCTACCGGAAGATGAGCGTATGGCGAAGATCAAGGAGCTTGAGGCGAGTGCCAAAAAGATCTATTTCGATTTCGACAAGTACAATATCAGACCCGATCAGGAGCCTCGTGTCGATGAAGATGCTCAATTGTTCGCTTCCGATGCCGCCAAAGACCTTACTATAAAGATTGAGGGTAACTGTGACGAGTGGGGAACCGACGAGTACAACTACGCTCTCGGTTTAAGACGTGCCAAAACGGTACGCGACGCTCTTGCCATTAAAGGTATAGAGGAGAGCAGAATGGTTATGGTCAGTTACGGCGAGAGCAACCCTGTCTGTACCGAGCATACAAGAGAGTGCTGGGCCAAAAACAGACGCGTAGAGTTTGAACTTCTTCCGTAAATGAAAAAACTCCTTCCGTCGTTTATGCTTCTGGTATGTGTCTCTTTTGGGGGCACACAGGAGCCTTCCGCATTCGGTGCGGGAGATCTTGACTCTCCTGAGCCGTACGGCTTAAGCGAAAGCGAACGTCATATCCTCAAAAACAGACGTGCTATAGAGGCGTTGCAGAAGACTCTTTTGAAGCAGCAGCAGATAGTTCAGGAGAATCGTGAACGAATTGACGGCCTGCAGAGTATCATAGAGGGGTGGAACAGTAAAATCCGCACCTTTGAAAACTCTATACGTAAGCTTGACGATCTTAACAGGAGCGTAAGCGAACTGGAAGCGAAGAGCGAAGCTCTGGCCAAGAGCCAGAACGAGAATTTCGAGCAGATCAGAACGGTTCTTCAGGAGCTTGGTACTCTGATCGACTCGATCAACGAGAAGTATGTGGACAAAGAGAGGTTCGATGCGCTTGAAAGTGCTTTTTTGCAATTTAAAGAGTCCTACGAATCTTTTCTTAAAAAAGCCGACCTGAGTGGAAAACCGAACGCAGAGATTTTCAAAGAGGCTAAAAAGCTTTTTAGAAACAGAAGGTACGACGAGGCGAAAACATACTTCTCCTATCTTATAAAAAACCACTACAAACCTGCAACTTCAAACTATTACCTCGGCGAGATAGCCTACAAAAAAGGTCGTTACAAAGATGCTATAGCCTACTACAAGCGGAGTGCCTCTTTGTATGACAAGAGCAGTTTTATGCCGACACTGCTGCTTCACACCGCAATATCT